>JAABVA010001339.1_pt1 | contig 26715 bp, 29 predicted proteins | sample 5560331 | NCBI WGS metagenome assembly JAABVA01 (sample SAMN12812661, study PRJNA571458) | rock metagenome | isolation source: Antarctica rocks | place: Antarctica: Victoria Land, Mt New Zealand sud | collected 2016-01-07
AGATCAGCGCCTGGGTCGCCATCATCGCGGTCCCTACCGCGGTCACCGGGTACTTCGGGCAGAACATCCCCTACCCGGGCTTCAGCGACACCAGCGGCCTCATCGCCTCCACCACCCTCATCCTCGGAGGGGCCACCGTCTTGTACGTCCTCTTCCGACGATGGCGGTGGCTCTAACCCACGCCCCGCGCTGCGCATAAGCCCCGAATTTGCGATCACCAGGAAGGCTTGTCGCAACCGCGGTGTTCGGGGCTCGGCCCGCAACCGGGGCCCCGATACTTCGACAAGCCCCGTGCCGGGGCAGCGAGGCTGCCGTGGGGACGGGGGTGCTGGTCTTCCTGCCCTGGGACATTCACCCGCAGCAGCCCGTGGTCGACCAGGGTGTGGCTGGCCGGGGCTACCGGTCATCCGGCTTCCCGGTGTGGGTGTGTGCGACCGCCCCATGCGCGGTGGGGCCGCCAGTCCGTCTGCGCCCACGGCTGTCACGGGGTGGTAAGTCACGGGGCTAGCACCGTCGAGAGGTCAGGGCGGCCGATGTCGACGAGCCCCGGCCGTGCGTCGTCGACGCGTTCCAGTGGTGATGGGTTATGGCTGGGTGAAGGTGTATCCGGCGTCGATGAGGCGTGGTAGGGCGATGCCGAGCGAATCGATGGTCTGTTGTCGGTTCCCGCCGCCGTCGTGGTTCAGGATGATCGCTCCCGGTCGGGTGTTGGTCAGGATCACTTGGGTGATGTGTGGGACGCCGGGTTGGGACCAGTCCCGGGGGTCGACTGACCAGTCCAGAGGCCGCAGCCCCGCGGCCTTGCAGGTGGCCAGGATGGTGGGTGACCAGTTGCCGCCGGGGGCGCGGAAGAGGGTGGGCCGGGCGCCTGCGGCCAACCCGCTGAGGGTCTCGGAGGTCCGGGTGATCTGGTCGTGGATCTGGGCGGGGGTGAGGTCGGCCAGGTTCAGCGGGTGGGTGTAGGTGTGGTTGGCGACCTGGTGCCCAGCGCCGGCTACCCGCGCCACCAGTGCGGGGTTGGCGGCGGCGCGGGCGCCGATCATGCAGAAGGTTGCGGAGATGTTGTACCGGCTGAGCAGGGCCAGGATCAGGGGGGTGTAGGTGGGGTCGGGGCCGTCGTCGATGGTCAACGCGATATTGGTGCCATGGCAGGGCAGGTAATGCTGCGGCCCGCCGGGCCGCTCCTTCACACCGGGAACCGGGGGACACACATCGGGTACGGGTGTAGTGACTGCGGTCGGCGGCCCGGCCCACCCGGTGGCCGGCGGGGACACGGGGTCCCCCGGATCCCCGAGATGGGAGTCACCGGGCAGGGTGGACAGGTCGCTGCCGGGCTGCCCCGCGCCGGCGGTGCTGTGGCCACCCGGACTGGTGACGCGGTCGGAGGTGCAGCCGGAGAGCAGCGCCGCCCCGCCCAGTCCCAGCAGCAACCGACGCCCCAGGTACACCGAATCAGTGTTCGGTGCACGGTGATCCGAAGTCGGCCTGTTCATGTGGGCTCCCGTGGGGTTGACGATCGATTCGTGGACATCGGCTGTGCCGCCTCGCCCCCAGAGATGAACCAGTGACCAATATTTCGGGGTCGCGATGCAGGACTGTGACTGAGCCGTCACGGTCCGGGGGGGGTGAAGGCGTGGAGCGAACCGAACTACACACGAATCAGTCTGGCAGTGGAGGTGGGCAGTCATGCCGGGGAGACCACCCCGGTGCTCCTCGGGGGCCGGCCGGCGCAGGTTTCCTCGCACATGGTTCGCCCCGCGCCCCCCGAGGGGGCTCGCCAGTTCGGGCCCGATGACCGGAGAATCAACGACATGGCCGACAACGATCTGCGCAGCCCCGTTCCCACAACGGCGAGAGCCACCACCGCGCTCCTGCGCGAGGCTCGATCGTTATCCCGGCGCGCCGACAAGCTGAGCGCCACCGCCGCAGCGATGGCTGACCTAACGACCCAGCAGCTGACCGCCGACGCCTCCACCCGAGCGCAGCACCTCGTACACCACCTCACGATCCTCGAACGGCAGCTGCAGCAACACGAGAAACAGGCAGTCCGTCGCGGCCTATAGCCGCCGCCGCATCCCAGTCCCGCAGCCCGTCGCCGATCCGGCGTACCCCCAGCCGACGAGGTCGGCGTGCCGCACCCTCCGTTGATCGGCAATCGGCCATCCTGGCTCGAACACCAGTGGGGGACTTGGTTTGCACAAGCATCCGGCAGCACTGTGACCACGGCGAGCACGACCTACCAATCCGCTGCGGGTCTGCGGCTTCTCAGCAGTCACCGTTGGTGGTCGGCGTTCTTCATGACCGACGCCGACAATGCGGCGATACCGCTGATGTATGACACGCGTCCGGCCGCTGCAGCATGATCGCGACTGTGTTGTTGGAGGAGTAGTGGTGGAAGCGCGCCGCGGTCTCCAGCCACGACTTCCACGCCGGCCCGTTCGCCAAGGCCAGGACCTGATCCGTCAGCTGCTGGTGGAACGCCTCGAGTCGTTCCCGCTGCGCCTCCTCGTCCCGGGGGGGCCGCGACGAGCCACGGGATCCTGACGGTGCTGTCGGTGCGGACGATCGTCGCGACTGGCCGTGAGGGCCGGGCTGGTCGCTGCGTTGGGCTCTCATGACCGCACCTGCGCGGTTGATGTTCCGTCGGGGCGGCAGCCCACGCATCTGCTGAGGCCGTAGTCGATCCGGGGCTGGGACAGTCCGCAACCGCAGCCGCGACACAGCACTGGCCCTCCCTGCGCGTCGACGCCGGGCGTGGGGTCACTGAACCATCCACCCGGGGTCATTGAACCATCCACCCGGGGTCGCTGGGGCGGTGCTGAGCGCTGGGCTGGCGGCCGCGATGATCGCCGCCGGCATTGTTGGTTCCGTCACGGTGGGCCGTTGGGTGCTCATGGCCGTTGCCCGTCGTCGCTGGGGCGCCAACCCCGCGCAGGCGACGGCCGGTGTGGTCCTCTACTCGCTCTACGTGCACTTCCTCGAGGTGCCGCTCGGGCTGCTCGGCTGGGTCGGCTGGTGGCTCAGCCCGAAGACCGTCCCGGCCGACCGTACGGCGTGACCAGGGGCACGAAGAGGTACCCTCCGAGGTCCTCACGGCTTCCGTCCCGGCGCACCCGGAGCAGCCGCCCACCGACGGGCAGCACCATGACGCCGTCGTCGGTCAGCTGTTCGACCAAGGCTGAGGGCACCTCATCACCCTGCGCCGAGACGAGAACCCGGTCGAACGGGGTGGAGTACGGGGCGCCGAGGTGGTCGGGGTCGGCCAACTCCACCCGCGCCCACGCCATGCCGGTCCGCTCGACCGCGGCCGCGGCCCCCGCGGTCAGCTCCGGTACCCGTTCCACGCCGAGCAGGCAGCCCTCGGGGCCCACGAGGTGGGCCAGGATCGCCGTCGTCCACCCCGACCCGGCCCCGACGTCGAGCACCCGCATCCCGGGCCGCACGTCGAGGGCCAGCAGCATGTCGCGCACGGTCCGCGGCTGGCTGTTCGTCTGGCCGTAACCGATCGCCAGCGCCCGGTCCTGCTCGGCGTAGCGGCGCTGGCTCAGCGGCAGGAAGTCCGCCCGCGGAGTCATCGCCATCGCGACCTCGACCGGCCCGTCGACAGCCCCCCCGATGCGTGAGGCTCGCGACCATCCCACCCGCCGAGTATGCCCCCTCGGCGTGAAGTCTCGCCCGGGCGATGCTCAGCCGAAGAGCGGCAAGCGGGCAGCGTCCGGACCGAGCACCGCTCGGTCGGCGGCGGTGAACGGCGCACGACCGGTGCCTTTGAGGACGGTCTCCGACAGGGTCCACGCGGTGGGCAGCGGTCGGCCGAGAAGACCGGTCAAGACGTCCACGACCAGCTCATAGCCGCCAGTGCAGCGCCCGTCGTCGTAGCAAAACATCCGCTCATCAGCGTTGAGGGGGCTACGTTCGCCCGGATCTGTCGCCGAGGGGGTGGCTACAGCCGGTGCACCTGTAGCGGTGGACTGTGACGATCCAGGGAGGAGCGAGGCCTGGCCGAACATGGCGCTACTGGAACGTCCGACCTCTGTACGTGAAAGCTCGTAGTGTCGCGGCTGCTGGTTGCGTTCACATTCGGCCGCATCTCGAGCAGGGGCCGCTGGGCGGCGTTAGCCGTGAGCGACTGGGGTAGTGCCGAACATCAACACACGGCGGCGGACGTCGTAGGCGACGTCGCTGCCTCGGGCCAGCAGGCCGCGCAGTACCTCGGCGTCCTCAGCGCTAACGGTGAGAACCTCTTCCCACGCGCCTTGGTCGAGGACCAGCTGCAGCGTGAACACGCCCGCTTCACCTGGTTCTTGGGCGGTCCAGGAGAACTGGTAGTGGCTCAGGTGCCGAACCGCGATGCTGTCGTCGGTGACGGGCTGCTTGACGTCGGTGGTGCGGGACGGGTTCGGCATGGTCTCTCCGAGGTAGATGGCCGGCAGGCCGGACGCTCCGCGCCTGCCTATGGCCGGAGTACCCGTTTGGCGGACCCTTTGTCAAGGCCCTGCGTCACCGACGCCGAGCCGGAACCTACGGGCGGCGGGTGGGGTCAACACCCCCCGAAAGGCTTCGACGCTGGTGGCCGGGCTGGAGGCCCGGGGGCGCCTCGGCCGACTGCTGCGGACACCGGGGTTACGCCGACCGCGACGATGAACTGGGGCGGAACGCCTTGCGGTGGATTTCCGGTGCGGATCCTCGGCTGGTCGTCGGCATAGGAACAGGGCCATGCGAACGCGAGCAGCGGGTCGCTCCGAAGGTAGCCTTAGCCGCGCCACGGGCCGGTCATGTCCTTTCTGACGTCGGTGAGCGCGTCGACGCGGACGCACTCGGTCTTGTACAACGCGATGACGGACGCGGCCAGAGCGCTGGCGTAGGAGTCGCCGACGGTGCCGATCGAGGCGAGTGCGCCGGCGCTGGCGAGCCGCTCGGTGTAGCGCAGCGCGACACCTGGCCTGGACTGGCGGTGGTGTCAGGCTGCCGGTTGGGGGTGGTGTCGTCCGGCTGACGAAAGGACGGCGGCTCATCCTGTCTAGCCGCTTTGGTTGCGCTCGGCGTCACCGCTGGTGGCCTGGGTGATCCCGGGCGGGTGGTGAACCGGTGCGTAGACGGCGTACAGCCGCATCGGCTCCTCGCCGGTGTTGACGGCGTCGTGCCAGGTATCGGCGGGGACCCCATCGACCACCCATCGGCGACATCGTGTTCGAAGTCCATGTGCTCGACGGAAAGGCCCATCACGCACCGGCCCTGTCCCGCCTCCAGGCGAAGGAACTGGTCGTTGCCCGGATGCGCCGCCAGCCCCATCGAACCGCCGACCGGGATTGACAGGAGGGTGACCTAGAGATACTTCCCAGTCCAGACGACGGTGCGGTAGCCCTCGGTGCTGACGGTGACGTTCTCGATGTCGAACGCGTTGAGGCTTATCGCTGACGTTCACACCCAACGCCTCGCTTCTGCTGAACCTCAGACGTTCATCGGATAGGACCGTCCGGTCAGTCCTGCACGCCGAAGAGCGCTCGCCGGCGGGCGACCAGTCTTACCAGCCTCGGGAGTCGTCGCCTCCGGCCGGATCGGGCAAGGGGTTCACCGGGGGCAGTGGCTCCGACGACGGTTCCGCCTGAAGCAGCGGACCGTCGGGGATGTCGGTTCCCGACGCGGCAGATCGGTCGACACCCGGGTCCGTGGCGGGGTCTTCGGTGACGTCGGTGCTGGTCCTCCCGCGGTGCGTGGCGCTGGCAGCCCGCTGCTTGGCCGTTGCCGCGAGTCGTTTGCCCTGCTCGGTGCCCTTGTGCAGCGTGTCGCCGGCCACCGCTTTGACCCGCTCCTGGGCCTGCTGCATCTCCGGACGCTGCCCGACCTTTACCGCCGTCTGCTTCAGCTGTTCGTACCGTTGACGCCCGGCACGGGCGCCCAGGACGTACCCGACACCCAGCGCGACTACCGCCGTGACCTTGCCCATGACTTTCCTCCCTCGCTGCTGCAGCTGATCGCTTCGCTCCGAGACCGCCCCGGGAACGGCTCCCGCTGCTTCCCCGACGCGCCGGCCCCTGCGCACGCCACTACTTCCGGCTGCTGCCGCCAGCGCCGTCCCCGCCGACGCGAGCTGGGCCGCTCGGATGCCGACGCTGCGGCCAGCGGCGACGCCGGCCCGGCCCGCGGTCGCCGCGGCTGGGAGACCTGTTCGGCCCGCCGCCGCGGCAAGCTCGGCTGCCCGTCGCCCCGAGCGCGTGGCCGCGCTGCGAACGGCCGCCGCGGCCGGAGCCGCCACCGCCGGAACCCGATACGCCAGCGCCGAGGCGCGGCCGGCCAGACGATCGACGCCGATCGCCGACCGAGATCTCCGCTCCTGCCGTGCCCGCCGCCACCGCACGGCGAGGACGACCGCGGCCACCGCCGCGGCCCCGGACACCACGCCGGTCAGCACCAGAAGCCGCCGCGGCCGCCGGCCGGCGGCTGCGGCATCGCCGATGCCGTAGTGCCGGCGCAGCGCGGCCTTCTCATCCGCCGATGGCGGCCGCTCCACCGTGGGCGGCGCGCTCACCACCTCGGCTTGGCTGACGGTGACCCTCACCTGCTCACCGGTGCGGACAGCGTCAGCGGCCGGCACCCACACCATCATGTCCAGGTCGACGCACAACCACTCCGGGCCCCCGGAGCTGTCGTCCGCGACCACGGCCGAGCAGGCGCCGATCTTTGTGCCGTCCCGATCGACCACCGTCGTACCGACCCACTCGATCCCCGCGTCCTGCTCCTGTAGTCCCATCGCTGCCTCCACATCCGGGGGCTTCGAACTTACCTTCTAAGGCTGGAAATCATCTACCCCTGAGGCGGTCAAGCGGCCCGTCAGGGGATCGCTTTTTGGCCGCTCGTGCACCAAGCGTGCAGGCTAGGCCTGGGCTCTTCGGTGCTCATGCAAGACGTGCCGCGGGAGGGGCTGTTGATCGGGATGTAGCGCCGTTGACAGGGTCATCACGGCGGGGGTAGGAACTTAGAAGAGCAAGAGTCAGGAGCTGCGATCCGGATCAAGGAGGAGAAGCGATGATCAGCATGAATCAGGTCGACCGGATCTCTGGCGGCAACGTGGTGGACGCAGAGGGCAACAAGATCGGGAAGGTCGGGCAGGTCTACCTCGATGACCGCAGCGGTGAACCGCAGTGGATCTCGGTCAGCACCGGCCTGTTCGGGACGTCGGAGTCGTTCGTCCCGCTGTCCGAGGCCACCCTGGACGGGGACGATGTGCGCGTCCCGTTCGGCAAGGACCTGGTCAAGGGCGCCCCCCGGGTCGACGCCGACCAGCACCTGGACGTGGAGCAAGAGCGCGAGCTGTACCGGTACTACTCGCTGGACTACGACCGCCCCGACGACGTGGGCACCGAACACGCGCAGGCCCGCTCCAGCCGTGGCGAACGGTCGGAGCCGGCGTCGGCGGCCGGAACCGGTGACGCGATGACCCGGTCGGAGGAGCAACTGAAGGTCGGCACCGAGAAGCAGGAAGTCGGCCGGGCCAGGCTGCGTAAGCACGTCGTGACCGAGCAGCAGAACGTGACCGTGCCCGTTACCCGGGAGCAGGTGCGCGTCGAACGCGAGCCGATCACCGACGCGAACCGGGGTGACGCGCTCGAGGGCCCTGAGATCGCCGAAGCCGAACATGAGGTGACCTTGACCGAGGAGCGTCCCGTCGTGGAGAAGGAGGTCGTCCCGGTGGAGCGGGTCAAGCTCGCCAAGGAGACCGTCACCGGCGAGGAGCAGGTCAGCGAAGAAGTCCGCAAGGAACGCATCGAGACCGACGGGGACGCCGACCTCAACGACCGAGGTCACTGAACGACTCGGCTCCAAGTCCCCGGCCAGCAGGGTATGCGGGGCTGAGTGAGACGGACTGCATCCGAGCACCCTCGCCGACCCAAGGCAAGGCAGGCTGGGCGTCGTGAAGGCCTCGACGCCAGGTCCGACCGCGTCGAAGGACAGAGGGCGATGGCTCGGGTGCGGCGGGAGGGGACGGACCGTGGCTGAGAAGCGACAGGCGACGCAGGCCGATACCGAGCCGGTCAGCCCCGCCGACCTCTCGAAACCGTCGCTCAAGGCGGTGTTCGGACGGGCGCGCCGCGAGTTCCAGAGGGACCACCTGACCGACCTCGCGGCTGCGCTGACGTACTACGGGGTGCTGTCCATCGTTTCGGCCCTCATCGTGCTGCTCTCGCTCTTCGGGCTGATGGGGTCGGACACCACCAGCCAGGTCACCAGTCAGGTCGAGGGGCTCGCGCCCGGCTCCAGCGCCCAGTTCGTTAAGACGCTCATCTCCCAGGCCCAGTCCAACAAGACGGGCGCGGGCGTCGGGGCGATCCTCGGGATCCTCGTCGCGCTGTGGTCCGCATCGGGGTACGTCGCAGCGTTCATGCGTGCCTCGAACGTCATCTACGACGTGCCCGAGGGGCGGCCCATCTGGAAGACGCTGCCCATCCGGGTCGGCGTCACGATCCTCGCCGTCCTGGTGCTCGTGGTCAGCGCCGTCCTGGTCGTGGTCAGCGGCCCGGTGGCCGAGCAGGTCGGTAACGTCGTCGGTGCGGGCGACACGACGGTCCTGCTGTGGAACATCCTCAAGTGGCCGGTGCTCGTCGTCCTGATCTCCCTGCTGCTGGCGGTGCTGTTCTGGGCCAGCCCGAACGCCCAGCAGGGCGGGATCAAGTGGGTCAGCCCCGGAGGGCTGATCGCGGTACTGATCTGGCTGGTCATCTCGGTCCTATTCGCGGTGTACGTCGCGAACTTCTCCTCGTACAACACGACGTACGGGTCGCTGGCCGGCGCCGTCATCTTCCTGGTCTGGCTGTGGCTCAGCAACATCGCCATCCTGCTAGGGGCCGAGGTCAACGCCGAGCTGGACCACGGCAAGGCCATCGAGGAAGGGCTGCCCGAGGACGTCGAACCGTTCGTGGTCCCGAGGGACACGCGCAAGTTCAGCAACGAGCAAAGGCGGAAGCCCAGCGCGTCGAGGAGGCCCGTGAGGAGGACCCGGCGACGCCCGCCAAGCGGCAGCGGGAGCACCCGCCGCAGCAGAAGCAGGACGAGACGCAGAAGTCCGTTAAGGACGACCTCGACGCGGATCCCGGCCGCCCGCCTGAGCCCCTCCAAGGTCAAGATCCTCAAGCAGACGGACGCTCTGCCGGTGCGTCTCGTGCGTGACGCCGACGGCGGTGAGATCGTGGACGCCGCAGCGGTCCGGGATGTCGACTCCAGAAGGAGTTTCACTGGTCGCCCTTCGACCTGGCCAACAAGCTGAGCATCTCGCGGCCTCGGGCGACAGCCCTGCGTGAACACCTCGGCATCGACAAGGACCCCGACTGCATGCACGTCTTCGAGTTCGGCTCGCACAAGCACCCGCGCTACCCCGACAACGCCCTGACCCGCATGCGGAGGCCAACGCCAACCAGAACATGAATGCGATCTGAGAGTCGCACGGCCCCGGCCGTCGCTCGAAGCCCGGCCCCGTGCTTGCAACGGTCCCTCGGGCCATCCTCAGGGCTCGCCGAACATCCGCTCATGCCGCGGACGGGACGTCCGATCTGCCGCTGTCGGGGCGGAGGCCCGACTCATGCCGCGAGTCGGACGATCTCGGAGGTGCGTCCTTCCGCCGGGAATACAAGCTTGCTCAACAAGCTCGGGCTGCGCGACCTGGTACAGGTGGCCGTCCTCGCCTAGGACTGCGGACTGGTCTCACCCAGCGATGGCCAGCCAAGCGGTTAAGCCCCGGCGAAATCACGACCAAGACCGGGATCACTACCGTCTTGGTGAGGCTGTGCTGCGCAAGATGTCCGTGCATTGCCGAGATTCGTTGGCCGATGGACTTTCATGCTGCTGCCGGGCAGGTGGCGGTCTCATCTTCGGACGCCGAGATCGACGAGCGACGCCGATCGGTGGCTCGAGGGTCAGCCAGTGGGGCCGGTGCGGATAACCTCGCGGGCCACGCCATGCCAAAAGGGGGCGGCTGCGAAGTACAGGCCGCCGAGGCCTAACGCGGCGAACGCGGCGTCCACACTGGTACGGCCCTGCTTGGCCCAGTACACGTCCTGCACGTCCAGCAGTATGGCCAGCTCGTCAACGATAAGCGCCGCTCCGGCACCGTACGACGCCGCGGTCACCGGGTGCCGCCGCCGCGATTCCTGTCCGTGAACCGCGATGCCGCCGACTGCCATCAACATCGCGATCCCCAAGTTGTAGTGGTGCAGATGCTGCCCCTTGATGACCAGACCTCCCGATCCGCCGGAGCTGGAGTCTCGCCAACGAAGGAGGTGGGTGATGGTCCGGACGGAGCCGAATGTGGCGCCGAACGCCGCCCAGGAGTACAGCAGGGCCTTCTGTTGGGGGTCGATTTGTCGGACGTAGACGGTTCGCAGCCGCTGAAACAGGCTCGATCCTGTCGCCGTGCGATTTGACGGACCCGTCCGGTCCTCAGCGCCCGTTGACTTGGCAGTCGTTTCAGTCCCGGACTCGTCGGCGCTGTCCACCACAATGTCTCCCTTTTCGCTTCCGACGTACCGCCCTTCGTTGAGGTGGCGTCCGGCCGCCAGTCTGCCAGAAGGCGCTCCCGTTCGCCGCCTGCCCGAACTGTGCCTCCAGGAGGCGAGCGGCAGTCACGGAGCAGTCGCAACCGTGACCGTGAAGCCGCCCTTACACCGGTATACCGGTGTAAGGGGAGTATCAATGGCCGGGCAAGACGGGCCGAGCGTGGTGGCTCGGGTTCTGTTTGATCCTGTTGGCCCTCGCCGTCGTCGTCATGGCCGTGGGCCCGACCGGAGCCATCGCGTTGCCCGCGTGCTGCCTAGCAGCAGGGTTCCTCTCCGTGCCTGCCGAACTGCGTATCGACCCAGGTCCAGACCCAAGTTCGCTTCGATGGACCTGAGGCAGGCCGAGTTCACAAGGTTGCGCACTGACGTGTCGCTCATGCAGCGGCCGGGACGCCCAACTACGCGCAACGGATCAGGAACCTGCAGCCATTGGCAGGATTCAGCACCAGCCGGCGAGCTCACGAGCGACCGCGACGTTCGCGGTGACGGTACGTTTTTTGCGTTCGTTGAAGCGCACCCACCGCTCGTTCAGGCGCTGGTTGCCGGCATGCCCGCGGGCTCGGGCGGCGGCCGGGGCCAGGTCCCACCGGTCGCGCATGGTCTTGGTCGGCCGATAGGGCCGTCGGTGGTGCCAGGCGGCCTCGACCAGCAACCGGCGGGCGTGGGTGTTGCCGGTCTTGGTGATCGAGCCCTGATGGCGGCCCTCGCCGCTCGAGCTCTCGGCGGCACGAGCCCGAGGTAGGCCCCGATCGTGGAGCCGCTGAACCGGCTCCAGTCCCCGACCTCGACGGCGAGCCCGAACGCGGTCAGCGTCGAGACCCCCCGCAGGCACTGCAGCCGTGACACCGTCGGCCACCACTGCGGCTCGTGGGCCATCTCGATGATCGCCTGGTCGAGCCGGGCCCGCCGGGAGGTCGCCAGCAGCACCGTCTCCAGTGTCGTGTCGTAGGCGGCCTGCAACCCGGGCAGCTCGAAGCGCTGCTGGCCCAGCCACTGCTCGTGCGCGCCGGTCCACGCCGTCCCTCCCGACCACAAGATCCCCTGCCGCAGCAGGAGCTTGGACGTGCGGTGCCGGGCGCGCATCAGGTCGGCGCGGACGTCCTCCCGGACCCGGACCAGGTCGCGGGCTGCCTCCTGCGCCAGTGATGGGACCGTGACCGCCGTGACCTCACCCAGGCGCAGCAGCCGGGCGAGCAGCAGCGCATCCCGGGCGTCGGTCTTGACCCGGTCTCCGGACGGGCGATGCATCTTCGAGGGTGCAGCGACCACGCACCGGATTCCCCGGCCGGTCAGGAACCGGGCCAGCCCGTAGCCCGTCGGGCCGGCCTCATAGACCACCGCCACCGGGCCCGGTAAGGCCTGCAGCCAGGCCAGGACCGTCTCGTGTCCGGCACCAGCCGGGCCTTGCTCAGCTCGCCCGTCCTGTCGTCCAGACCGCACGCCACCACCGAGCGTGCGTGCACATCCAAGCCGACGAAAGTACGCTCAAACTCCACCGGGACCTCCCGCAATTGTTGGCTCTACCAACCCGGACTCAACCCCGGCACGGCAACCCACGACAACTTGCGAGCGAGGTCCCGGCCCAAAGAACCGGGCACCTCCATACCGTCTAGCTGTCGCGGCTCCGTTCCGGGCCGCGCTGCCGGGACGTAGGGGCCGGCGAGGACAACAAATTCGCGGTGGCCGTCGGATCCCGACAGTTTCCGCGTCGAGACCCTTATGCAAAGTGATGCCGGGGGCCCCACTTCGTCGGGCTCATGGGGGGACGGTGGACGGGGCTGCCCCTAGTGTTGACGGTGATTTGGCCAGGCCATGGATGGCGGGCCGGCTCAACAGGGCGGGACGTGTGCGCACCAGGGTTCGAGAGGCTCCCTCGGGACCGTCAACGTCGTTATGGCAGCGCACCGCTGGACTCCCCGCCGGGATAGCGCACCAGGTGGTGCCGGTAGCCGCCGTCGGCTACCACGGTGTGGCCGTTGATGTAACGCGCCGCCGCGGAGGCGAGGAAAAGTGCAATGCCAGCGATGTCTGCTGGGGTCCCGACCCGCCTGAGGGGCACCCACTCCTCGAAGAGGGACGGTCCGATCCGTTCGAGTAGGGCGGCGTTGTGCTGGGTCGCCACCGCCCCTGGGGCGATCGCGTTCACTCGGATCCCCTCGCGCCCCAACTCGAGCGCCGCCGTTCGGGTCATCATGCCGAGGGCCGCCTTGGATGCGCAGTAGGCGAGGTTCCCGTAGACCGGGACCTCCTCGTGGATGGACGTCACGTTGATTACGCAGGCGTCGCGGGCGGCGCGCAGCGACGGCAGCAGGAGCTGGGTCAGTCGTGTCGGTGCCGTGAAGTTCACCTGCATGGTCCAGGCCAGGACGTCGAGATCGAGGTCGGCGATCGTCGATTGGCGTTCGACTCCGGCGTTGTTGACGAGCACGCGGAGTGGACCGCTGGCAGACACCTCAGCGCCGAGGCGTTCCACGGCAACGGGGTCGGCCAGGTCCCCCTCGACGAAGGAGCCGCCGAGCCTCCCGGCCAGCGCTTCACCTGCGGAGCTGTCTAGGCCATGGACGAGGACGTAGGCCCCCTGGCCGGCGAAGGCTTCGGCAATAGCGGCCCCGATGCCACTGGTGCTGCCTGTGACCAGCACGCGCTGCTTGTGCATCGGCGGAGCGCCCGTTCGCACTCCGTCGCCGGTGCTCACCATTGGGGCATGGAAGGTCGCCACCCGGGACGACGGGAGTCGGGTCCGTGTCCTGACGTTCCTTCGACGTACAGGTTCGCGTATTGGCCGCTCGACCTGAGCTCACGGTATGTCTGGACCTTGCCCCGGTCCAGTTCGACGCCCCATCCCGGCCCGCTGGGCGGCGAGACTCGGCCGTCCCCTTGGGGAAGTAGGCGGGGGCCGACGATCACGTCGTCCGTGAGGTGGTGGTAGTGGGCGTCGACCGCGAGGGTGAGGTTGGGGATGGTGACGCCCGTGTGGGCCATGACGGCCATGCCGATCCCCAGCTCGATCCCCGAGTGCATGCCCAGCCCGAGACCCATGGTGTGGCAGATCTGCCCGAGGGCCTGGGTGCGCGTTGGACCGCCCCAGTACCACGGGTCCGACAGGACGACGTCGACGCTGTCCTGGGCAAGTGCGGCGGGGATGTCGTCGAAGTCCGTAACCACCATGTTGGTCGCCAGGGGAAGTCTTGTGCGGCTTCGAACCCTCGCCATCCCGCCGTGGCCTGGGGACGGGTCCTCGTAGTACTCCAGCCCAATGTCCTCGAACGCGGAGGCGTACCGGATAGCGGTCATCGGCGTCCAGGCGGCGTTCGGGTCGAAACGCAGATGGGCGTCCGGCAGTTTCTTGCGGACTTCGCGTAGGGTCTCGACCTCCACTTCGGGCTCGAGAACACCGCCCTTGAGCTTGATGGTGCGGTACCCGTACCTGCCGGCGAGGTCGACAGCGTGCGCGGCCATCGTTTCGGGCGTGTCCACCGCCGGCGACGCCTCGGTCGGGTAGCGGAAGAAGCAGTAGGCGGCCATGTTGATGTGAGCGCGCAGGGCCCCACCGAGTATCTGGTAGGCCGGCACTCCCGCCGCTTTGGCCTGCAGGTCAATGAAACCCATCTCGAGCCCCGCAGCGACGAGCGCATTGCTACTCCAGTAGAAGCGCTGGCTGATCCGCATGCGCAGCACGCCCAGGTCGTACGCGTTCAGCCCGATGGCCTCGGTCCCCAGTGTGCGAACCTCCTCGGCGCTGGCCGCGGTCTCGCCCAGGCCGGTCAGCCCTCCCAAAGTGTGGATCTCGATGATGGTCCGGGTGAAGGCCTCGTGCACGCCGTACGAGTGCCGTATTGGGGCCTCGATAGGCAGGGTCACCTCATAGGCGTCTATACCGGAGACGGTCAGGTCGGAATTCGTTCCCTTGGTCATCGGCGCGCCTCGCCCGACTCGTGCAGGCGAACCCGGAACCGGAACCTCATGTCGAGGTCGTACCACTGTGGGAATGCCGTTCCCCATAGGTTGTTGTAAAGGTTCACGTGCATGCCTTCCGTCAGGTCGAGTGGTTCATCGTCGAACCGCAGCAGGCCGAAGCCGCCTGGAGAGACGAGGTGGGCGTCGAGCGTCTCCAGGTCGAACCCGCCCCCAGCATCACGGTAGGTCGCGCCGCGCCCCACACCGTGGAGGTACCGGCCGCCGCCGTCGATGACGTCGTGCGGGTCGATCCGCTCGCCCGCCTTGTCCATGCGCCAGCCGTTTCGATCTTGCCCGGCGACCAGGAAGGAGAGCCACAGAGCCTCGGGCCGCCGGTTGGCGGTTTTCCCGGTTACCCAGCAGGTGAGGTCGATCGCGGCTTCGTCAGGCGCCAGCGTGTACCTGAGAGTGAGTCGTGCCGGCCATGCCGTGAGCCGGGTGCGGTCGACCACCGGCGGCGGGGCTTCGAGCTCAACGTGGACGGCGGTCTGACCGACGTGGCCCATCGAGGCGCCACCGGGGCGCCACAGGAGCGGTTCCGCCGGGTAGCGGTCTAGGCCGGGTTTGCCGAAGTCGTTGGCGGTGAAAGCGGCGTGGTTGTAACGCTGTGCGTAGCGCTGGTAGTCCTCGACCCCGAACCCCTGGTAGCTGAAGCCTCCCAGGCCGATGCCCAGCGCCCACTGCCGACCCGTTCGAAGGTCCACTAGCGCGCTGATCGCGCCGGTATCTGCTGAGATGGTCGCTTGCAGCGTGTCGTTCGCGAGGTGGTGGTCAGCCCGGGTGAGGGTGGCGGGCTCCGAGGGTGCTGGGGTGCAGAGCTCGTCGAGTCGCTCTGTGGCCTCCTCACACAGGGGCGCGGGGAGGACTAGGAGGGAGTCTTTGGGACGGCGTCGCTTGGCGTCCCACTCCAGGTCATTGGCGGCGAACATGGGATCTTCACGGCGCGACCGATCAAGCTCGTCGGTGCGGTAGCCGGACCGGGAGCGCAGGTAGACCGAGGTGCTCAAGCCCCAGTTGTGCTCGGGTGCTGGGATCAACTCGCCAAGCAGACGGAGGTCCTGGGCGCCTCCTGCCTCGAGCCGACCTGAGTCGACCCACTCGGTCCGCGTTCGTAGGACCTCTCTCAAGGCGCTGGTCTTGGCCGGGTCGGCACCCGTTCCGTAGATCCAGGTGTCGCCGATCTCCTGGGTGACCAGGGGCAGCGACTGGGACAAGGGTTGGACCTCGGCCGCCATCTGCGACAGCGTTGCCGCCGCAACGGTGGCTTGGGGGAACTTGGCACGCAGCGAGGCGTAGGCATGTCGCACTGATGCCACACTGTGCGGGCCCAGGTTGTCGCCGTGCACGCGCATCGAGAACGCCACCGGGACGGTCGGCAGCCGCACCGTGCTGCCGTAGCTGCGGGGGTGGTAGAGGACGTTGACGCTCCGACCCTGGTGGTCCTGCCAGCGGAACAGGTGGGTACGCGGGTCGCTCTCGCCCTCGATCGTCAGCCGGCGGCGCTCCGCCGCTGGGGTGCCTTGGTCCGCGTGGACGGGTTCCGCGTCGTGCCACACGACCTGGTCCGGGTCGGGCTGGTCCGCCTCGGACGCAGGCAGGTGCGCTCCTGGCGCGTGCGGCACGTCCGGGGCGCGGCAGCCGGGGTTAACGCCGATATCGAGAAACGTGACCCCGGCGTCGGCGAGCGGCCCGACAAGTCCCCTGGTGTGGCCGGGCACGTCGGTGAGGCGAGCCGCCGTGGTGCGCCTTCCGAACCGCTGGTCGAGGGCGGCGCTGAAGCCCAGTGCTGCTTCGAGGGTGGAACGGTCCAAGAGCTCGGTGTACCACGTGAAGGGCAAGGCATGCCAAGCCAGGTCACCGGCCTGGATGGCCTGCTCCGCTCGGCGTCGCGGCGTCGGGCCTGCGTGGTCCAGATACCGGTGGAGCAACCAGGCGGGGACGGTCCAGACGTATCGGTCGTCTGATTCTTCGCGCATCTGGTTCGCGACGTTGATTGCCCCTGGGAGGTGGACATCGTGGTACCGCCGTAGGACCGCTTCCTCGGTGTCGGTGAACCCGACGTCCAGGTGACACTTGAACATCACCAGCACCCGCTGGACGGTGTTGTCCTGGGCCATGGCTACAGCACCCCGTACGTGGCGAATGCTTCCGCCGCCGAGGTCCCGGCCGCGACCGCGGCCCGGAACTCGCGTTCACTTGCTCGCTTGGTCAGCGCGGCGGCGACCACCTCGCCGGCGACGCTGCGGGGAACGACGACAACGCCGTCCATGTCGGCCACGACCAGGTCCCCCGGCGTGATGACCACGCCGTCGATCGTGCAGGGCACTCGGTGAGCGACGATCTCGTGCCGCCCCATGCTGTCGTAAGGAATCGTCCCAGCCGAGGCGACGGAAAAGCCCAATTGTCGTATCGACTTTGTGTCGCGGATCAGCCCGTCGGTGATCGCACCGGCTGCGCCGCGTCGTAGGCATGCTGTCGAGAGCAGCTCGCCCCAGACGGCGATGTCACGGGCACGCCCCGTGGGGGTGATGAAGACTTCGTCGGGGTGGATGGCGTCCAACGCCGCGATGAGTCCAAGGAAGGGTCGTTCCGGGGCCTGACTGACGCGCTCGATCTGGACGGGGAAGGCATACCCCGCGATCATGTCGCCCGGCTCCAGCAGGAGAAGTCCGGTGCCGAGGCACTGCGAGCGCAGGCCGATCGCGTCGAGCGCGTCCGAGAGCACCGCGGTAGAGAGTGAGGCGCGTATCGCGTCGAGGTTGACGTCCGGGGTGGGCCTGGACGTGGTTGCGGTCATAGATGAGCTCCTGGGTCGCTTGGGTGATGGGTAGCCGTGGTCAGCCCTTCACGGCGCCGCCGGTAAGGCCGGCCACGAAACGGCGTTGCAGCACGAAGAAGATGGCCAAGGGAACGAGTGTGGCGACGGTCGACGCGGCCATGAGAGGTCCGATGTTCGGGTCGTGCTCGCCGATGAGTGAGGCGAGCTTGACGGTGACCGTTGCGGAGTCGGAGGTGAGGAAGACCAAGGCGAAGAGGAACTCGCTCCAACAGACGATGAGCGTGTACGCGCCGACGGAGATGAGCGCGGGAACGGCGATCGGCAGCACAATTGCCCACAGAATCCTGGGTCGGCTTGCTCCGTCGACCAGGGCGGCTTCGGTCAGTTCTAGGGGGATGCTGCGGAAGAAGCCGATGAGCATCCACACGGCGACGGGAAGGAAGAGCAAGGAGTAGCCGCCCCCTAGGCCCAGGACGGACCCGGTTAGGCCGAGGTGGCTCCACAGCAGGTAGATCGGCACCAGCGTGGCTGTCTGCGGCAACAACTGGGTGAACAGGGTGAGACCCAGGACCCCACCCACGCCCGGGAAGGGCCATTGGGTGACGGCATACGCCGCCGCCGATCCCAGCAGCAGCACGATGAGGGTCGTGGGTATCGCAACTACGGCCGAGTTCACCGTGGAGGCGATAAGTGACCCGTCCCCGAGAGCGTTGCGGAACTGGTCGAGGGTTGGTTGATGCGGGTACCACGTCGGCGTCAGCAGGCCCAGCTCGGGGTTCGTTTTCAGGGATGAGGAGACCATCCAGTAGATCGGGACAAGGACGAAGAGGAGCCCCGGCACGAGAACAAACCACCTGCCCCCGCCGGTTCGTCGGCGCTGCGCCGCGGCTGTTGCTCTGGCGGGGGCCGGCCCCTGCGCCGCCCTTCTCGTGCTCATGAGCTGCGCCGCCGCGCGGCCCAGGCGTACATCCCGATCGCGATCGCCATAAGGATGAAGGACACCACTGACAGTGCGGCACCCTGGTCGAAACGGTTATAGACAAACGACGTCTTGTAGATGTCGAAGGCGATGGTCGTCGTGGCGGTCCCTGGCCCTCCTTGGGTCATCGCGTACGACAGGTCGAAGTAGTTGAACGTCCAGATGAAGGCCAGCAGGGCCGTCAGGACGATCACGCTTCGCAGTCCGGGGATCACGACGTGCCGCACCCTTTGCAGGTACGACGCGCCGTCGAGGGCGGCCGCCTCATGCAGGTCCGGGGAGATGGACTTGAGGCCGGCGCCGAGCATGAGCATCCAGTAGGGGGCGCCCTTCCACACATTAGTCAAGACGAGGGCCGCTAAGGCGGTGTGGGGGTCGCCCAGCCAGTCATGACCGTCCGCACCGAACCAGGAGAGGACGGCGTTGGCCAGACCCCCGATGGGGTTGTAGATCACCAGCCATATCGCGCTGATCACCACCCCGGGCATGACCCACGGAGTGAGCAGGAGGGTCCTCACGAGGGTGACCCCGCGGCCGGGACGGTCCAGTGCGAGCGCCAGAACGAAGCCAATGAGGCCCTGGAAAACGATGGAACCTGCCGTCCACACCACGGTGGTCCACAGAGCTCCCCCGAGGTCTCCGAACTGAAACAGCTGGGCATAGTTCCGCAATCCGGCGGGCTCCCCGTCGGATGGGCTGAGCCGGTCGACGTGAAGGGAGATCCAGACGTTGTACGCCAGGGGGTAGAGCACGAGTCCCGCCGCCACCGCGGTGGGCACTGCAGCCATGGTCCACCCACCCCAATGACGCCTGTCCGGCGTCGGCTGCGAGCGGACTGATGTCGCAGCCGACGGGGAGGCCGAAGTCACGACCGGAGACGTCACTGGAGAACCTGCTCGTTCACCTTCTTGTCGAAGTCGGAGAGCTCGGTCTTGACGTCCTTGCCCTCGTTGACCGCCGCCCGGCCGGCGACTTCGAACGCTGCCGACACCTGAGCCAGCTGCGCCACCGGCGTGATGGGCAGGCCGCTGTTAGGCAGCAGCTTCTTGAAGGCGTCGTAGAAGGGGTCCGTGCCGAAAGGCGCGCCGGACATTCCGTCGATGAGGGGCGGGAAGGAGTTGCTCGAGGCCAGCGTTACGAGGTTCTCGGGCTTCTCGAAGAAGGCAAGGAACTTGGCGGCTGCAGCCGCGTTCTTGCTCTTGGCGTTGACGCCGATCTGCCAACCCCCGGAGGAGCTCGCTGAGGTTCCACCCGCCTGAGGCGTCGGGATCACCGTCAACGAGTAGTCCGATCCATACTTCAAGTCGGGTTTCGTCTTGAGGATCGCGTCCTTGGCCCATGGGCCAGCGGTCATCATGGCGACCTGACCGTTGGCGAACAGGTCTTCCGACGTCTGCTCGCTCATGTTTGCCTCGCCCGGCGGGACCGCTCCGGTGGCCGCAATTTTCTGCAACAGCGTCACCGCCGCAACGGTGTTGGAATCTCCGGCCGACACCGCCATTGGCTTCGAGTCACCACTGAGGACCTTCCCGCCCGCGGTCTTCAGGTAAGGCCCAACGGCCTCATACGCCATCGCATAGTCGGAGTCAGTCCGGTACACGTACCCGTACGTGCCGCTCCCCTTGAACTTCGTGACGTCGGCAACCAACTCGTCCCATGTCGCCGGAGGTTTCGCCGCGCCCGAGGCGTCAACCATCCCTGCCTTGACCAGCAGTTTGGGGTTGTACCAGAAGGCTCTAGCGTCGGTGTCAATCGGCATGGCGTACTGCTTGCCATTGACCTTGCCGATGGCCAGCAGACCAGGCACGAACTTGCCCGTGTCGACCTTCTGGTCACCGATCGCCTGGGTGAGGTCTGCCAGGTACCCGGCACTGGTCCAGGCCTGAACATTCGGATGGTTGATGCGCAGAACGTCCCCGGCCTGCCCAGAGCGGAACGCGGTAGTCATCTTGGTGTCGTAGTCGGAGAAGTTCCCCGCCTGAACATTTACGGTCACATCCGGGTTGGCCTGTTCGAAGGCCGAGACGATCTTCCGCTCAGCGGCGATCAGGGAGTCGTTGCCGACCGTGTCGTACGTGATCGTGGTCTTCGCTCCGGAGGACGGGGCGCCGGACGACTGGCCGGACGGCTGGCCCGACGTCGAACAACCAACCAGCCCCAGGAGCCCCGCCGCTATGGCGGAGGAACCAAGAAACCAACGACGATGTTGAATCATCCTATTTCCTATCGATAGTCGCTTATCGTGGCTCATTGAACCCGTATGCTGTGATCCTGTCAAGGGAGGTCAGGCGATGTCAGCAACCAGCGAGCTGTCGAGGAGGGGCAACGTCAGCAAGGCGTTGCTGTCCGACCAGGTGTACGACCTGGTCCGCGGTTGGCTCATCGGCCACCAGCTCCCTCCGGGGACCCGGCTGGTGGAATCCGAGATCGCACGTCAGCTGTCGGTGAGTCAAGCACCGGTGCGCGAAGCTCTACGCCGGCTCGCGCACGAGGGTCTGGTGCTGCAACTGCCGCGACGAGGCAGTTTCGTCGCGGAGGTGTCCACTGAGGAGGCGCGAGATTCTTACGAGGTGCGCGCGGCTCTCGAGGGTCTCGCCGTTCGCGGGGCTCTTGCGCATCTAACGGATGAACTCGTCGTGCGGCTCGAGGGCCACGTCCAGCACATGCTTGCCGCGGCGTCGGCTGACGACCTACCCGCGTTCATCGAGGCCGACGTTCAGTTCCACCGCAATGTCTGGAGTGCCTCAGGAAACCGGCTGCTGCCCAAGGTGTGGCTGATGGTCGAGGCCAGCATGCGCAACCTCACCCTTGTTTCCAACCGGCTCTACTTTGCGAACCTCGCAGAGATCGCAAAGACGCACCACCCCTTGGTGGCCGGTTTGCGGGCGCGCGACCCCGCAGTGGCCGGACAGTTTCACGACCACGTCTTGCAGGTGTGGGAGCTTCTCTCGGTGGACGCGTCCGTTGTCAAGGCGAAACGGGCGCCACGTGCGAGCGATGCTGATTCCGCCCGTCTGGGCCCTGATCGACCGCTCCTATATCGGGGACCTACGAGAGGGTCCTTCTGAACTGAACCGTCTCGGCCAGATAGCCGCGCACCGCAAGGGTGGTCGGCCGCGCGGAGCCCAAAAGAAAACGCACTCTCATGCCGCTGTCGGGACGCCCGCTCATGCCGCTGTCGGGACCGTCCGACCATGCCGCGAGCAGGGTGATGGTGACGAACAGGGGGTGTGGGGCGAAATGCCCCGAGAGCTACTAGCGCCCTGAGGCCATCGCGCTGTCAATGAGCGAAACGACGGCATCTGGATCTGCGACAACGATGCGAACTTCTTCACCCGCCTGGGACAGGATGACGAGTTTGCGACGCAGACCGGCAGGACCGTTGCCTCGCAGGCGCCGAGATCCTCCCGGATCGACCGACACGGAGGCGATGTCTGTCAGATCGCATGCCCAGTCAGCGGACACTCCTCGTAACAGCCTGTCCACGCGGTCGGCCCGGTAGCGCACACCTTGGTTGGTCACCAGTAACTTGCCGCCCACGTCCGTCCGCCCGGTCAAACGTTTCGCCGTCTCCAGCCTCAGCTGCACCTCGCCTGGAGCTAACGCACCAAAGTCTCGAAAGTAGATGCCCATGACGGGACCTCCTCAACGCGGTGCGCCCCAGCCGAAACGGGTAGGTGCGTCCTGGGCGGGATCGCCCCCACCATGTCGCAGGTGAGTATGCCCGAACGAAACGAACGCCGTGGGCACAGCCGCAACGACGACGGCGAAATCAAGTCTGCCCAACCATGCCGCCGCCGGGGCGGGACGCCCGACCATGCCGCAGGTCGGACGTCCGCTCATGCCGGATTCCGTTTCATTAGCTTCTGTGTTGGGTGACGCGGGCAAGGTTCGGGCGGGTCGACCGCCGTGGCCACAAGTCTGTCATCAGCCGGTCTGGGGCGCGCTACAGGCAAGCGTGCCCGCGCCGCGCGCCGGCACGTGCGTGCGCCACGCCGGCTCCGCAAGAGGGGCGCTGAGTCGTCCCTTTACATCGGTACGTCAAGAGCGAACTCAGCGTTCGGTAGCCCGACGGAGGTATGCAGCTGCACCAGTCGCCATCTGCCGTTCTGGTGCCGGACGACTCCGGTGACCCTGATCGCCGCCGACTCGCCGTCGGCGAAGGTCACCAGCGCTCGGTCCTCGAACCATCCGAAGAGGCCGTCGCTGTAGCCGCGCGGCGACCCGGCCCGCACCGTCAGCACGCCGACCGTCTGGGTCTGGGTGAGGAAGCCGGCGACGGCGGCCGCATGATCGGTGTCCCATTCCTCCTCGTCGGTGCCGATCGCCACCGTGAGGTCCTCGGACAGCAGCTGCTCGACCATCCGGGGGTCGCCGCCTCGCATCACGTCGTAGAGCTGTTCGATGATGGCTTCGACACCGGCGCTACGTCGCATCGCTCCTCCTTGCCGGGCGTGCGGGCTCCTGAGGCAGACGGTGCCGGCGCGGATCTGACCGAAGCAGGGCGCACCGCTACGACCAACCGTATGACGTCAGGGGTCGCCGAGGCCTGGCCATCGCAGCCCCCTTGCGCAAGGTGCCACTCCGCTGTCCGATCTGCGGCTACAAACCCTTCTCGAGGCGTCTGCCGCACCCTCGCGAGCACGCTGCGCTCAGGACGCGTGGGCCTGGTCCAGGCGTGCGGTCTGGAAGAGGTTCCACCAGGATGGGACATTGGGGTGCCGCAGCAACATGGCCCGGCGCTCACGCTCGGTCATCCCACCCCAGACGCCATACTCGATGCGGTTGTCCAGGGCGTCGGCAAGGCACTCGGCGATGACCGGGCACTGCCGGCAGACCACCTTGGCGCCCTGTTGGGCCACCCCCCGCACAAACAGCGCGTCGGGGTCGGTGCTCACGCACCGGCCCTGGCGGGCCCAGTGCGGCCCAAAAGCGCCCATAGCCGGGTGCCCGGTGAGCTGCCCAGTCGGGCCGTTCGCCCCACGGATGGTGCTCCCCATATCCGCCTCCCGCTTCCGCTGCGTTTGACCCCGAGAACGAAGCAGCTGGGATCGCGCTGATACCGCGCCCTCTCGGATTTGCCCGTTATGCGAAGGTCTTCGGAGCGGTCCCATGTGCAGATGGGCGACCCGAAGCCCCGGGCTTGGCTTGAACCACCCAGGGTCCGACCGTCCATCGACACGTGGGGTCGTATATATGCGCGCCCTCCCCTTGGTGCCCCAGCACGGTGCCGCGTCGGGAGCTGCCAACAGGCCGGACCGCCGCGACGATCGCGTTCCGCCGGGCAGCGCGCGTCGAGCAACTTATTCTCCACCAGAAGCGCCCATCAAAAGGCGTCGGATCCGTCGGCTGGCTCGGGCCCGGCCGACTCCCTCCTGTTGGTGGCCCGGGTCCGGGTGCGCGGCGCGGCCAGCCAAAGGTGGTTGCTCAGCCGGACCTCGCGAACGGGCCCTCGTCAACAGTCGGTCCAGGTCCACCCCCGCCGACAGCAGGGACGGTTCCGCTGCGGTACGCATGAAGGTGGCCCCCGGCCCGCCCGCGCGAGATAGGCGGCCCGGCAAACCGGAAGGGCGCCGTCGCGCCGTCAGCTCACCGCACGCAACGATCCAGGCCAGGGGGTGAGGAAGTCGAACCACAAGGGCCGGCGGTCACCCGATTTGACCTACGGTCTCTCGGGTCGCTGATCCTGGTGTCCACGATGGTGAAGTGACCGGTGAGATTGAGCACGTCCAAGATCCGACTCAGGGACCACGGCGGGTTCAGAATCGTGAGTCGGTTACCAGTTGGGGCCTGCGCCTCCATGAGTGCAGCCAGGCCTGCGGCGTCCATGAACGGCACATCGGACAGATCGACGACCAGCTGCCGGCCTTCGGCGGCGGAGGCCGCGCGCCGCAGCTGCATCCGCAGCCCGGTTTCCGTGGCGGCCTCGCAGGCCCCGAACAGGCGCAGCACCATCGTGGCCATCTCGGAGGCCGGCTCCACGCGGCGGGTACGCTCCACAGTGCCTCGGCTCATCTCAAGCTGACCAGCGCGGCCGGGGACAAGCACCGCTGAGGCGTGATCGCCTCCAGGCTCCGATCACAATACCGGTCACCACCCTCGGGGCTGGGCTTATGCACGGACAGTGCAACCCGAGCGGCGTGCCCGAGACTGCGGCGATCCCGTCGATCGATGAGGGGCTCGCGGAGCGACGCCTGAGTTCAGGTAACCAGTTCATGGCTCTCGGCGGAGACGCGCCTCCGGCTTCGCTAGGCAGCTTCGCCTTCAAGGGCGACCACGGTAGGGCTGTCACGGCTCCGAGTCTGCTTGACGCGGCGATTCCTTTCGTGGAGCAGCTGTTCCTGAAATCCCTTGCTCTCGTCGAGTCGGAAGAAGTCACCCCTCACGAAGCGGAGAACTCGACGTGAGTCACTCCGCCGCGTGCCGACCGTGCGTTAGAACCTTCCGACGTGACCGCGGGCTTGCTTCACGGCTGCATCCAAGTCCAAGCCGTACGCCCCATGTCCGGTGGCAGCAAACACTGTCAGCCGGTCCGCAGCACGCTCGAAAAGTCGATCGGCTCCCACCTGATTACCGCGGGCCGCGTGTGTCATGGCCACGCAGACCTGCGCCAGCCCCTGCCACAAGTCCCGTTCCTCGGTCGGCCCGGCCTTCCAACGAGCCTCCAGTACCTCATGGGCGGAGAACGGACGGCCAGCCACCACCAGTTCTCGAGCCACCTCGAGTGATTCTTCTGGCGGCAAGGGCTCCTCCGACACCGGCTCGACACCCTCAACGCCATACGGCAGTGGTCGGCCCAATGCGTCGCGAGGCCTCGCCTGCCGAGCTCGGCCTTCGGCGTCCCGGTCACGAGCCGATCCCGTCATGCGACCAGTCTCCCAACAAGCCGGACCACGCGCCCGCCGCTTACAGTCCTACCGCCGCGTGCCGGCGTCTTAACGCGCGAGGCGGCCTCCTCCCGGGTGGAGAGTCCAACGCTCGACCGCTGTTTCAGAGGTGGTCGCTACCCGCAGTGTCGGCGTGCGGGCTCACGCCAGCGGGGCTGCTGTTTGAGACGCCTCGCGGTGCCCACTTGCACGTCCACGCCATCAAGCTGGGCGGCTGCGGTGTAGCTGACCGGTCACCGACCCATGGCGCCGGAGATCCGGGGTGAGGGACGGCGGAGGGCTCCCAGGGTTGTTGGTCTCGGCGCACTTGCGCCCTGTAATGGGCCAAGCCTGCGCTGTGGGCTACTGGCTTGAGCACGGGCGGGGCGGGTCCGTTCAGGGGGCGCGTTTGGCGGCCAGCCGGGCGGGCTGGGGCCAGCGCACGTCCCTGACCCATCCGAGCTGCTCGAACCAGCGGATAATCCGGGCGCTGGAGTCGAGCTGGCCAGGCAGGACGCCGTGCCGGGCGCAGGTCGGGTCGGCGTGGTGCAGGTTGTGCCAGGACTCGCCCATGGACAGCACGGCGAGCCAGGCAACGTTGCCGGCACGGTCACGGCTGGCAAAAGGCCGTTCCCCGATGGCGTGGCAGATGGAGTTGATCGACCAGGTCACGTGATGCACCAGACCGAGGCGCACCAACGTGCCCCAGAAGAAGGCGGTAGCGGCACCGGTCCATGACCGGGTCATCAAGGCGCCGACGAGCGGGGGCAGGAGCAGGGAAGCCATCAGCAGGGCGGGGAAGGACCTGGAGATGCGGACCATGTCCTTGTCTCGAAGGAGGTCCGGGATGTACGCGCTCTTGTCGCTCTGTTCCGGCTCGAACAGCCACCCCACGTGCGCGTACACCAGGCCCTTGGCTAGGGCGGGCACGGTGTTTCCGTAACGCCACGGGGAGTGCGGGTCACCGGCTTTGTCGGAGAACTTGTGGTGTTTGCGGTGGTCCCCCACCCACGTGTTGACGGCGCCCTCGATGGCCAGGCTGCCGGCGATCGCCAACGCGATCTTCAGCGGCCGGCTCGGCTTGAACGAGCCGTGCGTGAAGCAGCGGTGGTAGCCGATGGTCACTCCGTGCATGCAGACCACATACATCCCCACCGCTAGCGCGATGTCCAGCCACGAAACCCAGCCGAACACCCACGCGACCGGCAGCGCGCATACGAGGGCCAGGAACGGCATGGCAATGAAGACGCCCAACACCAGCCGCTCCCACAGGGCCTGCCGTTGCCCGGTGTGCACGACCAGCCGATCGGGGTCGGGTCGATTCCATGGCTCAACCGGGCCGACCACCTCCATGACGCCGCCGGGGGGCGACGCCACCGCGTCCGTCTCGGATGAGGACGTCTCCCCCGATGACGTGCCTGAGCCGCCTACCGGCCGACTCAGGGCCACCGTTGGCACGACGGGAGCGACGTGGCTCTCGGAATGGACCCGGATCGGCATTCCACCACTTTCGAAGCGTCGTCAGCAGCCGGGTCCGGCACTACTTTGCGCCGAAGCCTACGCCAGCGGGCCAACGCTCGCGAGGGC
>JAABVA010001340.1_pt1 | contig 26708 bp, 26 predicted proteins | sample 5560331 | NCBI WGS metagenome assembly JAABVA01 (sample SAMN12812661, study PRJNA571458) | rock metagenome | isolation source: Antarctica rocks | place: Antarctica: Victoria Land, Mt New Zealand sud | collected 2016-01-07
GCTCCACCACGCGCGTCACAATTCCTACCCGCAGCGCCTCCGGGGCGTCGATGATGCGCGAGGTGAGGATCATGTCCTTGGCGAAGGCATCTCCGGTGGCCCGCGCCAACCGGCTCGTCCCACCGACGTCGGGCACGATGCCCATCCGCAGCTGCGGCATGGCGAACACCGCCCGATCGCTGGCGATGCGGATGTCGCAGGCCAGCACCATCTCCAGCCCTGCTCCGATGACCGGACCGTTGATCGCGACGACGGTGGGTTGCGGAACGCGCTCGAAGCGGTCCATGATGCTCGCCCAGCGCCGGATAAAGCCCGGGTAGCTGCCCTTTTCGAACTCCAGCGACGCCCCGATGGTGTCGAAGTCCACACCTGCGCAGAAGGTGGAGCCGTTTCCGGTGAGCGTCACCACGCGCAGGTCCTCGCGGGTCTCGACCTCACCCATCACGCGATCGAGCTCCTCCCAGGCGGCGAAGGTGAGCGCGTTGCGGGCCTCCGGGCGGTCGAGTACGACCTCGAGCCGGCCGCCGGAGTCGGCCACCATGAGGGTCTGGAAGTCGTCGTTCTTCACGCGTTTCTCCTCTGGGGTGGCGCTGATCTGCTGGTGGGTGATCTTGGGTAAGCAGCATGTTGCCGACCATGGCACTGGTGCTCGGTCGGGTGCGTGTGCAAGACTAACGCTTAACGTAAGAAAGCAACTTAGTGATGGTGACCCGTGGAAACAACGACGAGTCCTGCGGAGCAGGTAGCGGCAGGCTCAGTGCTGCACGTGGGGAGGCTCATCACCCAGATCGAAAACGGGCAACCCGAGGCTCGCACAACGCTACGCGAGCTCTCCCGCCGCAGCGGCCGGGCGCAGTTGGTAGGCATCACCGGCCCGCCGGGTGCCGGCAAGAGCACACTGGTCTCGGCGGTCATCCAGGAACTCAGGAGCCAGGGCCGCACGGTAGGCGTGATAGCGGTCGACCCGTCCAGTCCGTTCAGCGGCGGCGCACTGCTCGGTGACCGCGACCGGATGCTCGAGTCCGCCAGTGGCGACCGGGAGGTCTTTATCCGCTCGGTGGCGTCGCGGGGCGCCTCGGGTGGCCTGGCGGCGGCGGTCAACGACGCGGTCGACGTGCTGGACATCATGGGTAAGGACGTAGTCATCATCGAGACGGTCGGGGTGGGCCAGGGCGAGCTGCAGATCGCCAAGATCGCACATACCGTCGTACTCGTCCTGGTGCCCGGATACGGCGACGCGCTGCAGGCCATGAAGGCTGGCATCACCGAGATCGCCGACGTGATGGTCGTCAACAAGGCCGATTCGGCCGGTGCCGACCAGACCGCGAAAGAGTTGCTCTCCCAGGGTTTCTCGCGCGCCGATCCCCGGGCGGCCAAGCCCTGGGCCGTCCCCGTGCTGCTCGCGTCCGCGCTGCGTCAGGAGGGGATCGTCGAACTGATCGCCAAGATCGACGCGCACTATGCCTTCATCGCCACGACGGGATGGAAGGGCACCATCGAACGCGAGCGGCGCCACGAGCAATTCATCGCCATCGTCGGAGATCGACTGCGTGGGGAACTGTTCGAGCTCGCGGGAGAAACCGACGACGACCGTCGCCTGACCGATCCGCACGGTGCCGCGGACGACATAGTGCAGGTTTTCCTGCGCGCACCAGCAAGTCTCATCCCCCGCCCCAGAGTCGAGAACCCGCCACCAACGGAGAAGTTATGACATCCCTGCTGAGCAATAAGTTCGAGGACGCCAAGCAAGCCTGGGGCGAGCGGCGCGCCCGGTACGTGGCCAAGCTGCGGCCGGCCAAGACCGTCTCGGGGCTGGCCCTAAAGACGGTCTATACCCGCGATGACGTCGTCGACGCCGATCTGGACGAGATGCCGGGCGTCTTCCCGTTCACCCGTGGGCTGCATCCGGACGGCTACGCGCTGACGCCGTGGATGCAGCAAATGGTGTTCGGTTACGGCACCATTGAGGAGACCCGCCTCAAGATGGAGCAGATGGTCGCCGAGGGCATGGAGGGCTACTTCGGCCACAAGGTGTTCAACACCGTCTACGACATCCCGGCGATGTATGGTGTCGACGCCGACCACCCCGAGGCCGTGGGCAACGTCGGCCAGTGCGGCGTGCACATGAGCACCGGTGACGACTACGACGAGCTCGTACGCGGGTGGGACCTGCAGTCCACCAACTTCTCGATGATCACCGGCGAGAACTGCCTCCCGGCGCTGGCTCTACTGGCCGCGGCGGTCGAGCGCCGCGGCGAGCCGACATCGGCCATGCATGGCAACTCGATGAACTGGTATCCGCGCATCGCGGTCCAGGACGTCCCGTCCTGGGAGCCCCGTTGGGGCTACGCGCTGATGATCGACCTGATCAAGTGGGCCAAGGAGAATGCGCCCGACTGGAACCCGGTCAACATCTTCATGTATGGCTTGTCTGAGGCCGGCGCCACGCCAGTGCAGGAGCTCGCCTACGGCCTGTCCTGGGGCAAATCGATCATCGACGCCGGGCTTGCCGCGGGTCTTGAGCCCGATGACTTCATCGGCCGCCTGTCGTTCCAGATCGGTTGCACGGTCAACGTGTTCGAGGAGGTCGCGAAGTTCCGCGCGCACCGCCGGATGTGGGCAAAGCTTTGCAAGGACGCCGGTGTCACCAAGCCCTCGAACATGCACGCCCGCGTGCACGTTCACACCAGTGGCTACGTTTTGACTCAGCAGCAGCTGATGAACAACAACGCACGTATCACGCTGCAGACGCTGGCCGCCGTCATGGGCGGGGTGCAGTCGATCCACACCTGCTCCTACGACGAGGCGGTCGGCGTCCCGACCGAGGCGTCGCACCGCACGGCCCTGCGCACCCAGCAGATCCTGATGTGGGAGAGCGGCGTGCGCGACGTCGCCGATCCCCTAGGCGGTTCCTACTTCATCGAGAAGCTGACCGATGACATGGAGGCCGAGGCCTGGCGGATCTTCGACGAACTCGAGGCTGCGGGTGGCTACCGGCACGGCATCGAGACGGGGGAGATCAAGCGCAACATCGACAACGCCTCCTACGAGCTGAAGAAGCAGATCAACAGCGGCGAGGTGCCGGTGGTGGGTGTCAACCGCTACGTCTCCGAGGAGGTCCAGAACTACGAGCCCTTCCGGATCGATGAGTCGGTCGAGGACAAGGCCAAGGCCCGATTGACGGCATACCGCGAAAAGCGGGACGAGGCGGCCGTGGCCGCTGCGTTGGTCAAAGTTGAAGTGGCGTGCGCGGCGGTCAAGGATGGCACCGGCTCGCTGATGCCGGCGCTGGTGGACGCGGCCCGCAGCGGCGCGACCAACGGCGAGATGATGTCTCCGATGCGCGCAGCCTTCGGGTGGTACGTGAGCGAGTGAGCTGTCCCGAGGGGACACGCTGCACCACACCCGCCCCGCAGATGAGGAGTTAGTTCGTGTCGAAAGAACACATCAAGGTCTTGCTGGCCAAAAAGAAGATCGACGTCCACGGACGCGGTTCGAAGTTGATCGCGCGCGAGCTGCGCGATGCCGGAATGGAGGTGATCTACTTCCGTTTCGGCGTGGTGGAGGAGATCGCCGACGCCGCCGTCCAGGAGGACGTCGACGTGGTGGCCGTCAGCATCATGACGAGCGGTCAGATGCAGATCGCCCGCGACCTAATCCCCGCCCTGAGGGAGCGCGGGATGGAGCAGGTGCTGGTCATCATGGGCGGCATCATCCCCGAGGTGGACTTCGTACCGCTGATGGCGCTCGGCGTGCACCGCAGCTTCTCCCCGGGGCTGCCGGGCGGGGTAGTGGCCGAGTACATCCGCGACAACGTGGGCACGGCCAGCCTCGCCTAGGTCCTTTGCGTTCGCTAGGTCCTACAGCTCGACCGATCTCAGGGAGGATGGGTGGCCACGTTGTCGGGAGTCGACGGCAAGGGCATCGTCGTCACCGGGGGTGGTGGCGGGCTGGGCTCGGCCCTCTCGGCCGAACTGTGTCGGCTCGGCGCACGGGTGGTGGTCTGCGGGCGGACCCGGCAGACGCTAGACGATACCGTTGCGGCGATCGACGCCGAGCTGGGCGAAAAGCGCGTCTTTGCGGCCGTGTGCGACGTTCGTGATCCGATGTCGGTGTCGGCCATGTTCGACGAAGCCACCGAACTACTCGGTGCGATCGACGGCCTGGTCAACAACGCCTCGGGACTCTTCCCAGTCAAGGCGGAGGAACTGTCGGCCAACGGCTTCGACGCGGTCATCAAGATCGTGCTCAACGGCACCTGGCACTGCACGTCCGAGGCCGGACGGCGCTGGCTCGCCGCGGGTCGCGGTGGGGCCGTGGTCAACGTGCTCACGCCCTACGCTTGGATGGGTGCACCAGGAATCGTGCACAACGCCTCGGCAAAGGGCGGTGTACTGGCCATGACTCGCACCTTGGGCGCGGAATGGTCCGGCCGTGGCGTGCGGGTCAACGCCGTGGCACCGGGCTGGATGCCCACCGGTGGTACGGATTTCCTCGCAGGGGACCCCCTGACGCGCGAGCGGTTGATCAAGGCGATTCCGGCGGGTCGATTGCTGCGCCCGGAGGAGGCCGCGCGCGCCGTGGCCTACCTGCTCTCCGACGACGCGAGCTATGTGGTGGGGGAGGTGCTCACCATCGACGGTGGGCATCACCTATCCAAGGGACTCTACGAGTTCGTCGACGAGTTGCCCGCCCGCTGAGTCAGCCCACGACGTCTGGGTGCGGGTACCAGCGCGCTGCGGCTGGGGCCCTTCGCCGGAACAGGAATGCGAACGCGCGTCTCTGGAACAGCCACCCGTCGCCGGCCCTGACCAGCTCGTCGGTGTAGACGCCGGTGAACTCGAAGACGTTGCCGTCGGCATCGCCAGCCGTCTCGCTGACATACCAGCGGGCGGTCGCAGTGTCGCCGCCAACCTCGATGTGCCCGCTGTGCGTCAACTGGATGAGATGGACGAAGTTCTCGAGCAATGTCGCCAGGTTGGTGCGGACGGCCTCGTGCCCGATGACCGTGCCGACGCCTGGAACCACCCACTCGCCGTCCTCGGTGAAGAGCTGAGCCAGCTCCTTGGGTGCGTGCCGGTTGACGCAGTCGGTGAAGCGGGCGGTGAGGTCGCGGATCGCCAGTTCGTCGCCGGGCTTGTCTGTCAACGGTTTGCCTCCAGGGTCGTGTGGGGTGATAAAGGGCTGGGAACGCCGTTGCCGTGATTGCCGCGGCCGGCGAGGACGTCGGCGAGGCCAGATTCCGGCGGTTCGCCGTAGTTTGGGCCGGCCTGGGCCATCTGCAACAACGTGCCCAGCGCCTCGCGCGGATGGACGAACACTTCGTTCCAGTTCGGGTCGGCGTCGGACTGACCGTGCACGGTGTAGCCGAGGCCAGCGAGGGCCGTCAGGGTATCGGCCATCGACACAATCTTGAACGTGACGTGGTGCAGACCGCCCAACGGGTTGCGCCGGAAGAAACTGTCGAGAAATGTCGAGCCCTCGAGCGGCTCCAGCAGCTCTATCTTGCTTCCGTCGCCGTAGCGCAAACTGCAGGCCGCGGTATCCGACCCGGACGTTGTCACCGCCCAAGTGGAACTGGCCACCGAGCAGGTTGCGGTAAATGGGCAGCAGGTCGCGGATCCGATGCGCGGCCACGGCCGCGTGGTCGAAGACGACGTCCGCGAGCGGTAGCGGCTGACCACGGTGGCCGGGTCCAGTTCGGTACTCACGGACGCCTTTCTCCGCAGCGGCTGCCCAGCTGCTTGGCAATAACGTTGCGCATAATCTGGTTCGTGCCGCCGGCGATCTCGTACAGCTTGGTCTCCCGCCAGTATCGCTCCATGCCATACTCGACCATGTAGGAGTAGCCGCCGAGGATCTGCATCCCATTGGCCGCACAGCGGCTGCCGGCCTCCGATCCGAACACCTTCGCCATGGACGCTTCCATCGAGCAGTCCAGGCCCTGGTCCATCTTCCACGCGGCGCGGTAAGTCATGAGTCGCGCGGCGTCGACGTCTATCGCCATGTCGGCCAGCATGTGCCCGACCGCCTGGTGTTCAATGATCGGCTTGCCGAACTGGACCCGCTCCTTGGCATAGGCGAGCGCCATGTCGAGTGCACCCTGCCCGAGGCCGGTGCCCTCGGCACCGACGTAGATACGCTCGGCGTCCATCAGCGAGAAGATGATCCTGCTGCCGTCGCCCGGTTGCCCGACGAGATTCGTCTCCGGTACTCGGACATCGTCGAAGAACACCTCGCAGGTGTGGGTGGACTGGCCGGCGAGCTTGGGCAGCGAGCGCACGGTGAGGCCCAGGGCATCGCGCGGGACCAGCAGCACCGACAGTCCCTTGGACGGCGCGGCACTAGGGTCGGTGCGGACGAAGGCGAAGATGTACTGGGCGGTGTCGGCACCGGTGGTGAAGACCTTCTGACCGCGGATGACGAAATCGGATCCGTCGCGGGTGGCGCGGGTCGACAGATGCGTCAGGTCCGAACCCGCCCCGGGTTCGGACAGGCCCATGGCGATGCGCACCCGGCCGACCGCGATCTCGGGCAGGATGATCCGCTTCTGCTCCTCGGTGCCGAACTTTGCGATGCCCTTGGCGCAGAACGTCGCCGTGGGCAGCCAGGCGTAGGCGAGTGCGGCGGTGGCGCGGGCAACTTCTTCCACGGCGATGCAGATGGAGATCTGGTCGGCGCCCGAGCCGCCGTACTCCTCGCCGAAGCCCAAGCCGCACAGGCCTATCTCGGCCACCTTGCGATAGAGTTCGGTGTTGAACTCCTCGTCACGGTCGAAGCGCGCCACCTCCTCCAGGGGCGCGGCCTTGATGAAGAAGCCGCGCAAGGTCTCCCGTAGGTGTTCGTGCTCCTTGGTGATGCTGAAGTTCACTAGGTCTCTCCTGCCGGTGGATGATCTCAACGTTGTGCTGGCCGCAGACCGCATCTCAGATGATGGTCAGGACGCCGCGCCGGCTACCCGTGCCCGGCGAAGTTCGCGTTTGAGGATCTTGCCGGTCGCGCTGATCGGTAGCTCATCGACGAACTCAATCGAGCGCGGCTTCTTGAAGGACACCAGCCGTTCGGTGGTGAACTCGAGCAAAGCCTGCTCCGACAGCGTGCTGCCCGGCCTGCGGAGGATCACCGCGTGAATGGCCTCGCCCCACTGTGGGTGCGGCATGCCGAGCACCGCGGCATGCTCCACCTCGGGATGCTGCAGGAGCACCCGCTCGACCTCGATGCTGAAAACGTTGATGCCGCCGGTGATGATCATGTCCTTGAGCCGGTCCACGATCGTAATGAAGCCCCGCGCATCGATGACGCCGACGTCACCGGTCTTGAACCAGCCGTTCTCGCGGGAGATCGCGGTCTCGTTGTCCATCCGGAAGTAGCCGGGCGACATCGGGTCACCGGCCAACCAGATCTCGCCGGTGGTACTGCCGTCTGCCGGCACGTCGTGCCCCTTGAGATCGACGACGCGCAAACTCATCGTGACCTCCGGCTTCCCCACCGACAGCAGCTGGCGCAGCTGCTGTGGGGTTCCCTCGGTGAACATATTCTGCGGGCGCAGAATCGCGCCGCACGAGTAGCTCTCAGCCATGCCGTAGATCGGGTAGAGCACGTCACCCATGACCTCGCGGGCGCGCTTGAGCACCGAAGCCGAGAACGGGGATCCGCCGGACATCACCCCACGCAGCGAGGACATGTCGTACTTCTCGCAGTTCGGGTGCGAAACCACCATCTGTACCATCGTCGGCACGATGATCGTGTTAGTGATCTCATACTCCTGCACCAGGCGCGGAAAGTCCGCGGGATCGAAGCCGGCAGGCACCACAGTGCGGCCGCCCTTCATCAGCACCGGGTGCAGCCCTGCGGGGCCGCCCGGGTTGAAGAAGTAGGGGATGTTCTGCAGGGCGGAAGCATGCTCGGGAATGTCCAGCTCGGCGGCCCAGGTGATCATCGCCGCGATCGCGTTCCGGTGGGTCAGGAGCGCGGCCTTAGGGACGCCCGTCGTGCCGCTCGTCGCACCGAGCTGGTAGACGTCGGACTCCCGGATGTTCTGGGCCGGGTCGTGGGTGGAGCCGGTCGCGACCAGTGTCTCGAGGTCCAGGTCGAGACCATGGTCGTCGCCGAAGCCGATGACGTACTTGATCGAGGGGACCTTCGGCAGCCATGATCGTGCGCTGTCAACGAGGCTGGCGTGCACGAGGACTGCGGCCGGCTCGACGTAGGACAGATAGCCGCCGGTCTCGGTGGGGGAGAGGCGGATGTTGGTCGGCGCGCCGATCACCCCGGACTTCGCGCAGGAGAAGAAGAAGTCGATGTACTCGCTGCAGTTCGGCGCATATATGGCCAACCGGTCGCCCTTGCCCAGTCCCAGGCTCAGAAGTGCGTTGGCGAATTGGTTGGTCCGTACGTGAAGCTGGCTCCAATTCCAAGCCTCGCCACCGGGCACGACGACTGCGTCATAGTCGCCGGAGTACTGGGCGTTGCGGCGGACAATGTCGCTGACGAGCATAGCGTCACTTCCTCGCTTTCCGACTGTGAAACCTTGCGTTCTACGCACGTCGAACTGTAGCCTAACTTGACGCTGAACGTAATATGTAAAAAGACCCTTTGGATAGGTGCCTCGGCCCATGCGTTACCTCGACCTCGTCGCCGGCCCTGCTCTGCGCTTTCGGGACAAGACCGCGGTCGTGGGCAGCGGGCGCCGGATCAGCTTCACCGATCTCAACGACCGTACCGGCAGATTGGGCCGTGTCCTGCGGACGCTCGGGCTGCAGCCAGGCGCCCGCGTGGCCCTGCTCTCGGCGAATGAGCCGGAGTACATCGAGGTCCAGGCGGCGTGCCTGCGGTACGGCTACGCCCTCGTGCCGCTCAACATCCGGTTGGCCGAACGCGAGCTGAGTTTCATCCTCGAGGACTGTACGCCCGAGGTGCTCCTGGTCGGCCGTAAACAAGCTGAGCGGGGGGTGGCTGTGGGCAAGTCACTCGGCATCGATCACGTCTTCGGCTTCGGCGAGGAGCCGGAAGCCCCGTCCTATGAGCGTGCCCTGGCCGCGCAGGCCGCGCCGTCGGCGCGCGAGCTGGGCGCGGACGACTCAGTGCCGCAAGACCCTAACCTGATTGCCACGATTTTGTACACCAGCGGAACGACCGGACTGCCCAAGGGCGCGATGATCGATCGGATGGCCTTCACCGCCCGGGTACTGGTGAACAACGCCGAACTGCACGTCGGCCCGGACGACGTGCACATGGCGAGCCTGCCGATGTTCCACATCGCGGCCTTCCTGGCCTACGCGCACACCACCACCGGTGCCGCAGTGGTCATGATCCCGGACTTCGATGCGCAACTGGCCCTGCAGATGATGGCCCGGGAACGGGTCACCACCACCGTCCTCGTACCCACCATCATCTCGATGCTGCTGGACAGCCGGGCCTTTGCCGAGCACGACATTTCGGCGCTGCGCCTGATTATCTACGGGGGATCCTCGATCGAGCCCGGCCCGCTGCGCCGCGCGCTGGCGGGTTTTGGTTGCCAGATGCTGCAACAGTACGGCATGACCGAGTCCGGAGCGTCGACCATCTTGCGCCCGACCGACCATGACCCGTCGAACGCCCTGCAACTCGCCTCGGCCGGCTCGGAGGCCGTCTCCTTCGAGGTCCTTGTGGTGGACCACGACGAACCGGTTGCGACCGGCGACATCGGCGAGATCGTGTGTCGGGCCCCGTCGATGATGCGCGGTTACTGGAATCGCCCGGACGAGACGGCCGCGGCGCTGGTCGGCGGCTGGATGCACACGGGTGACATGGGTTACCGCGACGAGTACGGATATCTGCACGTCACCGACCGCCGCAACGACATGATCATCAGCGGCGGCGAGAACGTCTATCCGCGCGAGGTGGAGGCGGCCCTGATGGAGCATCCCCGCGTCAGTGACATCGCTGTCGTCGGTATCTTTGATGAGCGCTGGGGCGAGATCGTCATCGCGGTCATGGTCGATCCGGCACCCTCTGAGGACGAGTTGGCCTCCTGGGCCCGTGCGCGGCTGGCCGACTACAAGGTCCCGCGCCGCTGGATCCGCGTGGATGAGCTGCCTCGTAACGCCACCGGCAAGGTGCTCAAGCACGAGCTGAGGACGATGCTCAGGTCCTGAGTGGAAGCTCAGCACCCGCGGAACTGCGGCTTGCGGCGCTCCACGAACGACCCGATGCCCTCGCGGAAGTCGAAGCTCTCCCACAGTTCAGTGACCCTCTCCTTCTCCAGGTCGAGCTGAGCGGCCAGGTCCTGGGTGGTGGCCTGGTCTACGAGCTCTCGAACCCGCACCAGTGCCAGCGGTGGCAGAATGGTCAGCGTCGCGGCCAGCGCCTGAGCCTTGACCAGTGCGGTGCCGTCCTCTTCAGCTGATTCGGCTAACCCTAGTTCGACGGCTTGTGCGGCGGAGATCGGCTGGTTGCGCAGCAGCAAGGAGACGGCGCGGGCCGAGCCGAGCATCCGGGTCAGGAAGTAGGACACACCGCCGTCGGGTGAGGCGCCGATGCCCATGTAGCCGGGGATGAGCCGTGCGCCCCGGGCCATGACGCGCAGGTCGGCCGCCAGGGCTAAGCCCATGCCGGCACCCACCGCCGGTCCCTCCACGGCGGCGATGATCGGCACCGGGGTGGCACGTAGGACCTTGATCGAGGCGTGCAGCCCGTCGACCAGTGGCGTAAGCACGGGGTGCGGGTCCTCGGCCAGGGCACGATTGACCAGCGACAGATCGGCTCCGGCGCAGAACGTCGACCCGCGCCCAGCTATGACAATCGCGCGTGCGCCGTCGTTGATCAGTGACGCAACCGCACCGCTTAGTGCATCGACCATCTCGGCGGTCATGGCGTTCATCTGGGCTGGCCGGTTCAGCTCGATGGTGCCGACCTGATCCGTCAGCGACGTCTTTAGAGACATTCGGTAGCCCCTCAGTGGCCGATGGTGCTAGTAGCCGATGGTTCGCAGACCGTGGTCCATGCACATGTATGGAACGCCCATGCCTAGTCTGGCGAACGTCGCGTCCCGGACGCCGTCCGGTCCGAACTCGCTCAGCAACGGGAATGACGTACAGACGTACTCGGCGTCGATGAACACCGAGTAATACCTTATCCGGTCTTCATCGATACGCAGGCCGCTGGCACGTTCGTAGGCCTGAAACATTTCCGCGCGCGGCAGCAGGCTGTCGGCGCCGCGCCAGAGTGCCGACGCCCAGTCCTTCATCGGATCACCGAGGTGGGCCTGCTCCCAGTCGGTGAGGGCCACGATCTGGTTACCGGTATATATGAAGTTACCGATACCGACGTCTCCCCACACCAAGGAGGTGCGTTGCACCTCGTGCGGGACATTGCGCTTCAACCAGGAGAACAGCGCCTCGGCCACCGGCATGGGTTCCGGCTTCGAGTCACGGAAAGCCTGTTCGTAGTGGGCTAGCTCCAGCAGCGCGCAGTCCTCGGGACGCGTGGGTACCTCCATGAAGGTGCCCAGTCCGGCGGCCGCCCAGTCCAGGGTATGGACCCGAGCCAGGTTCTCGGCCAGCTGCATACCGATCGCGCGACGCATCTGCTCGTTGCCCGGAGCGAAGAGCCTCCTGCCCGATGCGGAGCCGGCCACGGTGCGGCGCATGTAGAAGGGTGCGCGGCCGATGAGCGCTTCGTCGTCCTCGTACCAGAGCGCCTCAGCCACCGGGACCTCCGTTGGGGTCAGCGCGGCGAAGGTCTGGTATTCCCGCTTTAGCGTGACCGGGACGACCGAACCCTCTGGATGGTCGACACGCAGGGTCAGCGCATCGGTGAATGGCTTGCCGTCACGGGTGCCGGTGACGTCGGCGAACCACGTCTCGCGCGACATGCCACCGACATTGCGCCTGAACTTGACCAGCTCAAGGGTGTCGGCCCTGAGACGCCGGCGCAGGTACTCGGCGACCCGGTCAGAGTCCAGCTTGGACACGGCAGCGACAGCGGTGCTCATGAGGCCACCACCGGCCCGAAGGCCATGAACAGCGGCTCGACCATGGCATGGGTGCGGTCGACCTGCCGACGCACCAGCTGGTATAGGTCGTCCCTGAGCTGCTCGATCGCGGGCCGCTCGCCGTCGTGCTCGTCCAACCAGCGGATGACGTCCACGACCCCGCCGCGTAGTTGCTCGTTGGTGGCGGTTACCGAGGCCAGTCCCGCGGAATTCAAGACGGGAGCGACAGAGGGTAGCTGCCGAGCCAGCGAGGCCCACAACGTCTGTTCGGCGGAGTCCGCGGCGGTGCCGAGCTGAGCGGCCCGCAGGCCGACCCCGGCCAGGAATTCGGCCATGTCGGCACTGTCGGCAGCCAGGGCGTCCATCTCGCCGGCCGCGCGCAGCTGCAAGTGCTGCAGCACTAGATCCATCGCGGTGCCGACGTAGCGTGCCCAGCGGTCCTCGACCTCCGGCATGATCGTGCCGGACAGCGACAGGCGCAGACTGGCCAGTAGTTGCTCCGGCGTCGGTCTCATCGATGCCCCCTCGCGGCTCGGTACGCTCAATCGAACGTATCACGTTAGGTGTCAATAAACTGTAGCCGCTCGGGTCAAGGATCGGCTAGGTTCAGGGCACCACGGCGAGGCTCAGTCCCCGTCGACCGGGTCGCTGAGGAGTTACACGTTGACCGCCCACCAGGCTCCACTCGACAAGACGATCTCCATCTTCCAGCCGCTGGACGCATCAACGCCCCACGAGGTCGACCGGCACTACCGCCAGGTGCACACACGCTTCGCTCGCAACTTTTTGCGGGAGATGCCGCAGGTGATGAGCTACCACATCAGCCGCGCCGAGGCAGAGTTCGATCTCAACGGCCGGTGGAATCAGCGTCCCCGCGCGTTCCGGTTCATCGTCATGAGATTCCAGCCTGGTCGCTCACTCGAGGCGCCGGATGCACTGCGGCGGGCCATCGTGCAGGACCACCGGACCTTCCTGCGCGAGCTCCGCGCATTTCACGTCCTCGAGGAGACGGTGGTGGATCGGCTCGCGGGCCAGACCGCGCTGCAGAAGTACGTCTTCGAGTTCGAGCGGCCCGCGGAGGTCAGCGCCGAGCAGGCCGCCGCGCATATCGTGCAGGCGCTCGGCGTGTTGCGCGAGCAGGCCGGCGCGGCCTTCGGACTGCGACAGGTGCTGGTCAACCACGTGCTGAGCGAGGGCGAGGTGGCCGCGGTCGACGAACCCGACCAGCGCCCAACTGGTCAGCTGTTGCCCAGCACCACCCGGCAGGCCTTCCTGGAGTGCTACTTCGACCAGCAGGAGTGGGCCGAGGACTGGTTCGCGCGTCCCGAGGTGCGCGCGATCGTCACCGACCCGTTCTGGGCCCTGGCGCGGGGCTCGCGGGTGGACGAGCAGTGCGGGCTGGACCGGCGCTGACCAATCAGCCTGCTCATCAGCCCGTTGCGCGGCTCATCGGTGGTCGGCTGGTTGCGCAATTGGTTGCTCAGCCTGCAGCCACGCCGCGCGGCAGGTACTCGAAGAGCGAGTCGTGACCGTCCTCCGGGCGGGTGCCGACCTCGTGGGCCACCCGTAAGGCCCGTCGCTGGATCAACCACGCGCCGCCCTGGCGTACGAACCGGTCGGCGTACTGCCCCCAGACGTGCGCCTCGCTCGCGTCGGCCCGTCGCACGTGATAGGCGTACAGGGCGCACCGAACGGTGGCTACGCCGGCGCTCTCGTCAACCTCGATCCGGATGTTGCTGATGTGGTGACTCGTCGCCCGGTAGATCTCCACCCGCGAGAACATCACGCGCAGCTGCTCGCCGACAAATATGCGGCCGAAGCCAAAGTCGTACTCCGCATCGCGAGTGAACAGTGAGAGAACACCGTCGACGTCGTTGCGGTCGACGTAGTCGCAATAGTCCGAGAGAACGTTCAAGATCGCCCGGTCATCGGCGTACCGCATACCTAATTCACTTTCACGACCTCCGCGCGGACGCGAGATCGAAGAGTTGACGTGATACGTTAAGGACCGACCTAGCGATACGCTGTGGAGGGTACCTAACGTGAAGGGTGAGATACAACTGTGGCGACTACGCCGATCCTTGAAGCCGACGAGTTCATGCACACCCCGACCGATCATCCGCAGTTCAACGAGTCGGCCTACTACAACTTCGTGGACGACGACTCGGGCTTCGCCGTGCTTATCAGGATGGGCAACCGGGTCAACGAGGGGTACGCCGAGGTCACCGTCCTGCTCTACCTCCCCGGGGGTGAGGCCGCGATCCGCTTCGAGAAGGCGCCGATCGAGACCAACGACGCCTTCGAGGCCGGGGGGCTGAAGTTCGAGGTGGTCGAGGCGTTGCAGCAGATCCGGGTGAGCTTCGACGGGACCGCGTATCTGCTCGAGAAGGGCACCGCTCTCGAGGACCCTAAGAAGGCATTCACCACCAGCCCGGTCGTGCCGTTGCACCTATCGCTTCGCTACGGCAACGTCGTGCCGGTCTACGGTCTGGGTGGCGGCGCCGGCGGTTCCGGTATCGAGGGCGCCGAGGACACCATAGCCACCGGGCACTACCAGGGTCCCTGCCGCGTAGACGGATGGGTGGAGGTGGACGGCGACAAGAAGCAGATCGCCGGCCTCGGTTACCGCGATCACTCGTGGGGCCCCCGCAAGTGGCAAGCCCCGACCTACTGGCGCTGGATCTCCTGCATGGTGGACGATAAGAACGGCTTCGTGGCCTGGAGCCAAAAGATCGGCGACACCCGCTCGCCGGGCAACGGCATGGTGTTGCGCGACGGCATCGTCGAACTCGTCAACCGCGTCGAGGTCACCAGCGTCTACGGCGATGCGCCACACTACCCGACGAGCTTCGAGGTCTCGATGTGGACCGAGTCGGGTGAGCAGGTGGGCGCGAGCGGTGAGATCTTCCAAGTGGTGCCGCTGCGCAACCGCCGTGACGGGCTCGTGGCCCGGCTGGCCGAGGTTCTGGTTAAGCTGCGGTTCCAGGGCGGTGTCGGGTACGGCATCTCGGAGTACCACGATCGGATGGACGACGGTGTTCCGGCCGGCATGGCCGAGGCGTGAGCAGCAGGTGAGCACAACAATGAAAGGTTTACGCTTCGACCAGCACGGCGGTCCTGAGGTCCTGCATTGGGACGACGTGGACGTCCCCGTTCCTGGGCAGGGCGAGTTGCTCGCGCGCGTCCGGGCCTTTGCGATCAACTGGGCCGACCTGCTGGAGCGGGCTGGTAAGTACCCCGGCGCGCCGACGCCGCCTTACATCACTGGGCACGACCTCACGGGCAGAGTCGTGGCTGCCGGTCCGGGCACCGACCCAGCGCTGGTCGGCACCCGGGTCTTCGGCGTCATCCCCAAGGGAGGTGCCGCTGCCGAGTTCATCACCGCCCCCGCCACTCAGCTCTACCCGGTACCGGACACGCTCAGCGATGAGCAGGCCGCAGGCGCCGCCGGGCCGTATCTCACCGCGGACGCGGCCATCATCACCCTCGGCCGGTTGGAGAAGGGCGAGGACGTCCTCATCCAGGCTGCAGCGGGCGCCTACGGCAGTGCTGCGGTTCAGTTGTGCCGGGCCTACGGCGCGGGGCGAATCATCGCCACCGCCGGCTCCGCGGAGAAGGCAGCCCGGACGCTGGAGTGGGGCGCCGACATCGCCGTCGACTACACCAATGACGACTTCGTCGAGGTCGTTAGGCAGACCACGAACGACCGGGGAGTGCCGCTCGTTCTGGAGTCGGTCGGCGGCGACGTCCTGGAACGTAGCTTCGACTGCGTGTCGCCGGGTGGACGCCTCGTCAGCGTCGGGGCCAGCAGCGGCATCAGCACCAAGCGGATGCGGCTGCAGACCTTATTCGAGCTCGGAATCTCCGTCGCCGGTTTCACGCTGGGAAATTGGCTTCGAAATAACCCCGAGTTGGTCCAGTCGTCCGTCGATCGCGTCCTCGCCCTCTTCGACCAGGGGGCGGTGAGTCCCGTGATCGCCCAGGTGTTTCGCGACAGCGAAGTGGCTGCAGCTCACGAGTACCTCGCCGATCGCCGCTCGATCGGGCGCACGATAGTTATGATGTCGCCCTGGCCCGAGAGCGATCTCGCGCGGCGGGGACCTTGTGGAGTTCGTCGAACTGTTGCCGGAAGTGCACCCGCTCTACGGCGCCACCCACGACCATCCCGAGATCAAGAGCCACCCCACCCGCCGGAGCAATCCCATGACTGAAGCCTACATCGGCAATGCCGTCCGCACCCCTACCGGCCCAGCGGTTGATAACGGCTCTCTTACGCAGCTCTCGGCGCACGGGTGGCCGTTACGGGGCTTCAGACGATGCGATGGGGGCGGATGGCCAACGCGACGATCATCGAAGCCCGAAGCCCTATAAGCGATTTCAAGATAAGCGACTTCAAGCCCAACAATTACTCTCAAGGTTATGTTGCCTGATTGCCGCCCCTTGACGTGCAAGGGAAGACAAAGGGACACTAGGGTAAGTCGAGTTTTGGGAGAATTTCATGCTTTTCCACGAAGCAATTGCGTACAGCCTTGCTGATCACGGCGTAAAGACCATCTTCGGAGTTCTCGGGGATGCAAACCTTTACATGATGAACAGCTTTCAGCGACAGGTGGGCGGAAGCTACTATTCCCTCTCAAATGAGGCGGGAGCGGTATTGGCTGCTAACGGCTTCGCGTGCACCTCCGGTGGGCTTGGTGTCGCCACCGTGACCCACGGTCCCGCGCTGACAAACACGGTCACCGCGCTGGTCGAGAGCGTTAAGGACCACACGCCGGTCCTTGTGATCGCCGGAGACACCTCGGTCGTCGACAAGGACAACTTCCAGAATGTGCCACAGCGCGACGTGGTATTGAGCAGTGGAGCAGGGTTCGAGCAGGTCCGCTCGGCTAGTACGGTGATCGAGGACGTCGCGACCGCCATTCGCCGCGCATTGCTCGAGCGCCGCCCGATCGTGCTGAACGTCCCGGTCGATTTCCAATGGCAGGAGGTCGTACACTCCTCCGCCCCCGCTCGACTGGTCAAGCCTCAGGCTGTCTCGCCGGACCCGGCCGCCCTCGGTGCTGCGGTCGGTGTTATTGCCAGCGCCAAGCGTCCGATCATTCTTGCCGGGCGGGGTGCCGGAACCCCGCAGGGCCGCGCCGCACTGCTCCGGCTGGCCGAACGGATTGGCGCCCCGGTGGCCACCAGCCTGCGTGGCAAAGACCTCTTTCGAGGAGACAAGTTCAACCTCGGCATCTGCGGGACCCTCGCGAACCCTGTCACGCTGGACATCCTCCATCGGAGTGACTGCATCATCGCCTTCGGCGCTGGGTTGAATAAGTGGACCACGGCCGAGGGCTCGATCCTGGCCAAGAAGCAGGTCGTGCATATCGACGTTGAACGCGAGAGCATCAACAAGTTCTCGCTGACCACCGTCGGAGTGGTGGGCGACGCCGCGACTGTGGCTGACACGTTCGTGTCCTGGTTGGACGAGGCGGAGATTCCGCCGAGCGGATTCGCCTCCGAGGAGCTGGCCGAGCAGATCGCGAGCTTCTCCGACGCGGACTTCGCCGACGTCAGCACCGACGAGACCGTCGACATCCGAACCGCACTGCTGCGGGTGGAGAAGGCCTTCCCCGAGGACCGGACGCTCGTCTTCGACGGGGGCCGCTTCGTCATGAACAGTTTCACGATGCTGCACGTGCCCAACCCGCGCGCCTACGTCCACACGCTGAACTACGGCTCGATCGGCCTCGGCATGGGCAATGCGGTGGGCGCCTCTTTGGGCGCACCAGGTCGCCCGGTCCTGTTGATCAGCGGTGACGGAGGTTTCATGCTCGGCGGCCTGGCGGACTTCAACTCAGCCGTCCGACACAAGGTCGATCTCGTGGTGATCGTCTTGAACGACGGCGCCTACGGCGCGGAGCACATCCAGTTCCGTATGAAAGATATGGACCCGAAGATCTCGATGTTCGACTGGCCTGACTTCGGTCCGGTCGCCACCGCTCTGGGTGGGCAGGGATTCACAGTGCGCAACCTGGCTGAGCTGGACGAGGCGCTGGCCACCATCCCGAATCGCGACCGCCCGATCCTGATCGACATCAAGATCGACCCCGACAAAGTGGGGATGGCCGGTCACTGACGGGCGCGCTGCCTCCCATGGCGTTCGACCCCGGACGCGCGTCCAGTGAAATCCGCGACCGGCTCGACATCACCCAGCTCGTCTTGCGGTGTGCGTTGTCGCTGGACACCAGGAACTGGCAACTGCTAGCCACATGTTTCACCGTCGATGCCGTCGAGACGTTCAGCACTGGCGAGCGGGCAGGCTACGAGGCGATCGAGCAATTGTGCCGCTCGGCGCTTGCCCGCTGGACTGGACCCAGCACCTCTTGTCGAACGTGATGACCGTCATCGAGAACGACGAAGCCTGGACGCGAAGTTATTTCCGCGCCCAGCACATGCGTTCCGGCGCACGCGGGGGGACGATCTTCACGATCTCGGGCACCTACGAGGATGAGATGACCCGCACAGCGCAGGGCTGGCGAATCCGAGTGCGGCAGCTGCTCGTCACCGGCACCGAGGGCAACCAGCTCGTCATGGGCGAGCGGTGGGTCGCGTCGTCGGTGGCGGAACGGCCGGCTGACGTCAGCTGGCAGTGATCGGGGCACCGAGGTCCATGATCAGCTGGTACGGGAGTCGACCATCGCCGCGCACTGGCTCGACCTCAACGAGGTCAACAACCACGCCGGCATAGGCCTACAACCGCTTTCACACTCCCGGGGCGTGCCGGCGATGACGAGGTCGTCGGCCATCGACCCGTAACCCTGCTGGCGCAGCAGCGAGTCGTGGTGCGGAGGCGAATTTCCCGCGTACAGGTTGATGACGGTGAGACCAGTGTCGCGGCTCCCTCACGGTCGTCGTCCACGGCGAGGTAAGCCGCGATCATAACGCCGAACGGACGCTGCCTGGCGGGAGCCCGCCAGTGCTCGGCAATACCCGCGACGATGTCGCCGGCAGCATGCTGCCCAGGGCGATCCCGTCGGCCACGGACGCGGCGAGCTCGCTGGCCCCGTCACCCCGGGGCCAAGTCAGGTTGACATTGCCAGCTCGCTCATTTTCGGCGAAGTCGCGGCGAGCTAGACGCGGATCACGGGCCGGTAGGAGATGACCTGGCTCTCCCACCGTGCATCCGATGGAGTTTACCCTCGCATTCGACGTCTTGGCCCTGGACCGCCTGGGTCACTAGGTGCAGCAGTTCGATGTACTCTCGCGTCTTGGTCAGTGGGCGCTTGACGGAGACTCTCTGGGTAGCTCTCTCTCGTTCGTCCCGCTCGTGCTGCCCGACTCCAGGGTGATCAGCGGGTCTTCGGCGTTGACCTGATCACCCGCGCTGACATGGATCTCGATGATCGGTACGGCGTCGAAGCACGCCCACGCCGAGCGCCAGGCCCCCGCCATGTACATGCCGGAACAGCCGCCTGCCGCGACGCGAGCGGCAAGCTCGATATGTCGGCCGTGGTCATGCCACCGTCGCCGCGCATGCAGGGATTGACTGCTCTGTTAAAACCCCTGCTGGGCGTCAGGGCGGCGTTGTGGCACGGACGCCAGCACTGTTGAAGCAGTTGCTCGTATGTTAACGTTGAACGGAAACAATCAGATGACTGCGCGAGTAAAGGCCGACCGGCACTCGCTGAGGGGTGATCCAGAGATGGCGGATATGGAACGCGTCGACATGGAGACGCTGTACGTCGAGAAGTACCCCGCCGCGGGATATGCGGTTCTGACGCTGCACCGGCCCGACCGGCTCAACGCGGGTAGTCCCACCCTGTTCGGCGAGCTGGCCGAGACCATCTCGTCCTTCGAGCGTGATGCTAACGTCCGCGCCGTGGTGCTGACCGGCGGCGAAGGCAAGTCCTTCTCCGCTGGTGCGGACTTGGGTGACATGACCTTTGATGACATGGGCAACTGCTACTCCTTCATTAAGCAGGCGCATGCGCCCTTTGAGGCGATCGAGCGGCTGTCCAAGGTGGTCATCGCCGCAGTCAACGGTTACGCCTTCGGTTTCGGCACGGAGATCGCGCTGGCCTGCGACCTCGTGATCGCTTCCGACCGGGCCCGCTTTGGCTTGCGCGAGATGAACCACGGTCTGCTGCCGGCGGTCACCGTGACGCGCGGCATCGACATGATCGGCCGCCGCCGGGTGGCATGGATGGCCTTCACCTCCGACGACATCAGCCCGAAAGAGGCTCGCGAGCTCGGCTTCGTCAACAAGATCGTCGAACACGACGCCCTGGTCGCGGCCTACACCGATCTCGCGGTCCGCATCGCCAAGCGTGCCCCGCTGGCGGTCGCGGCCACGAAGTGTGTCTTGAACAAGGAAGCTGGCGCGCACTATCGGGAAGGCGAGAACGTGATGCCCGCGATCTTCGCCTCGGCCGACGTCGCCGAGGGACGCCTGGCCTTCGAAGAGCGGCGCGAGCCCGTGTTCAAGGGGCGGTGAACGAACAGTTCAAGTCTCACCAGCATCGATTTCCGACATGAGGCGAGGTCTGTTGTGAGTGTATTGGATCAGTTCCGGCTCGACGGCAAAGTGGCCGTGGTGACCGGGGCATCGTCCGGTCTCGGCGTTGCTTTCGCCGAGACGCTGGCCGAAGCGGGTGCTGATCTTGTCCTAGGGGCTCGTCGGCTCGACCGGCTGGAGCAGACCAAGGGCAAGATCGAGGCCCTCGGACGCAGGTGTATCGCCGTTGAGACCGATGTCTCGAAGGTCGAGGACTGCAATGCGCTAATCGCCGCCGCCGTCGAGCAGTTGGGTGAAGTCAACATTCTGGTCAACAACGCCGGTATAGGAGCGGCGGCTCCGGCTCACCGCGAGGAACCACTCGATTTCACACGTGTCATCGACATCAACCTGGTCGGCGCGTACTACATGGCCACCGCCTTCGGCCGCGCCTGCATTGCAGCGAGCCACGGCGGTTCGATCGTCAACGTCTCCTCCGTGCTCGCTATCAGCGGCAGTGAAATCCCGCAGGTCGGATATTCCGCATCCAAGGCAGGCCTGCTCGGCATGACGCGCGACCTCGCCATGCAGTGGTCGGGGCGCCGCGGCATTCGCGTCAATGCGCTGGCACCGAGTTTTTTCGCATCGGAGATGACTGGGCCGCTGCTGGAAACCGAGCTGGGTCGGCAAAAGGTACTCTCCCGCACTCCCATGGGTCGCGTGGGCGAAATCTCCGAGCTTGCCGGGGGACTCCTGTTGCTTTGCTCGGACGCCGGCTCCTACATCACCGGCGTCACGCTGCCCGTTGACGGCGGCTGGAGCCTACATTAACCAAACTCTTGTTACTCGACTTCGACTGTACGTCGCTGTCGTTTTTAAACAAGGACCGGGAGCTGGGTCTGTTGTCTGCGCGCCTACGACAGTTCGGTACTGAAAGAGTGGCAGAGATGGTGTCAGGGAACTGGGAGGCATGACCCACACCTGAACCCTTCGGAACTGTGCGGTCGGCCAACGAGTCACCCGCTACTGTCGAGCCGATGCTGCAGGTGAACGCCCGCTCCCTTGGCGCGTGTCTCACCAGGTCCGATTTGGGGAGCGACGGCGAACGATGACGCAGCCGAACCCCGTAGCTAGTTGCCAGGGCAACGCCGCCAGCCTGGTCACTGCTCCTTGGTCCCGGTCGACTGCTCGGTGATGAGTCAACGCGCAGCATTGAAATCTCCTGTTGAACGTGAGATGGTACATTGGTGCTGCAGTCCAGTGGCACAACTCACATTCCGATAGGCGGGCGAAGATGCTCAAAGCACCTAGGACCACGATGGCGGCGCTAGGGATGTGCCTGCTGACCACGGTCGCGGCTAGCGCGTGTGGTGGCAGCAGTAATACGGCGACGTCCTCGTCGAGCGGCGGTGCGCCGACCACGACGGTTCAGGTCATGATGTACCCAGGTCAGACGTATCGGCTGCCTGTCCTGATCGCCGACCAGCAGGGCTATCTCGCCAAGGCCGGCATCAAACTCACGACCGTCCCGCAGCCCGCAAACATTACCGGCACACAGGGCCTGACCGCGACCAAGTCGGACATCGGCATCGTCGCCACGGGAACCCTCGGCCAAGGTTTCCAGGCCGGTGCCGACGTCCGACTCTTTTGCGGTGGCATCAAGGTGCTGCAGACCAGTCTCATGGTCGCCAATGACAGCAAGCTTCCCGCTACCGATTCCGGCTCCTCCCCTCAGGATGTGCTGAAGTCGCTGTCCGGCAAAAAGATTGGCATCCAGACCCCGGTCGGCTCCGGTCTTGCCCTGGTTTTCCAGTCTGCGCTCGACAATGCGGGCGTCACCGGCTACACACTGGTGAATGTCGGAACGTCGGAGACCGTCGTGGCTGCCGCCCTGAAAAACGGCAGCCTTGACGCCGCGCAGGCCAACCCCACGGCCACCGAGCAGCTGCTCACAACCAAGACCGCCAAGCGCATCATCTACATGCCCGACGGCCCGCCGGAGTATAAGAACTATTACGGTAGTGGATGGATCGCGTCCGCCGCGTGGCTTAAGGCCAACCCAAAACTTGCTGCTGGCTTCTGCTCGTCGCTGAACCAGGCGTTGTCCTACATCGGGGATAACGCCAACGCCTCGAACGTCAACTCAGTCCTGCAGAAGGACACGGGCATCACTGCTGACGTCGCCGACTTGGTCCGCAAGACTGATTTCCGCGACTTCGACACGAAGCTAGACACGGCGACGCTGGATGCGACATTCCAGGCCTACACAAAGTTGGGAATCTTCAAACCGACACCGGTCGTTGACTCGAAATCGGTCGTCGAACCCTTCTAGTGAACCTGCGTGTCCAGAGGCAATGCATAGACTGGAGAAGTTGTGGCGGAACCGCAAGCGGCTCCTACTACTGGGCTCATCCGCTTCGAGAATGTCGAGCAGAGGTTCTGGGTGCAGAGGGCGAAGGCGGATCGGGCCGGCCAAGACGATCCGAACGCCAAGGGCTCCGAGTTCGTCGCGTTGAGCGACATCAACCTGGAGATCCTTCCAGGTCAGTTCGCCGCGATCGTCGGGGCCAGCGGTTGTGGGAAGACCACACTGCTGAATATGCTTGCCGGCCTGGTTATCCCGACGAGTGGCAGGGTCACGATCAACGGCACGCGCCCGCAGCTGCCCAGCCTCGATATCGGGTACATGTTTGCCCGCGACGCTTTGCTGCCATGGCGGACCGCCCAGCACAACATAGAGTTGCCCCTTGAGACTCGCGGCTGGTCGCGAAAGGCCCGAGCCGAACGGGCTCGGGAGATGCTCGAACTCGTCGGACTAAAGGGCCGCGAGAGTCAGTTCCGTTTGCAGCTCTCCCAAGGCATGCGCCAGCGCGTTGCCCTGGCCCGTACCCTTGCGGCCGACCCGTCCATCTTGCTAATGGATGAGCCGTTCGCCGCACTCGACGCGCGCACCAAGTTGATCATGCAGGCCGAGTTCCTGGGAATCTGGGAGCGTCAAAAGGAACACGGCACCCGCAAGACCGTCGTCTTCGTGACCCACGATCTGCAGGAAGCCACCCTGCTGGCCGACCGCGTGATTGTCATGCTTCCAAACCCGGGCCGGGTGGCCGAGGACAAACTCGTCGACCTGCTCCGGCCGCGCGCCGAGGAACTGGGCGACGTCATGTACACCGAGGAATTCAGCGAAATCGCACGCGGTCTATTCGACCGCCTGCAAGGAGCGATCGCGTCTCCGCCGGCGGCCGCGGTCGATACGAGCGAGCGCGCCAGCTGACGAGGAAGAGGCAAGCGGGATGGCAATGACACTAACCCAGGCGGAGCTGACCACGGCGCAGCCCAAGAAGCGCGATCGGCGCCGGTCTGGAAACGCGCCCAGATCGCGCGTCGTGATCTACGTAGGCCGGCTGCTGCTGCTCGTCGTCTTTATCGGACTTTGGGAAATTGCGTCCCGGGCGGGCTGGATCGACGTAGCCCTGTTCGGTCGTCCGTCTGGTGTGGTCTCGGCTATGAAGGACTACCTGCCCTCCGACCGTGCGATAGAGTCGGCCAAGGCGACAGGTGAGGCCGTCCTGCTCTCCTTCGTCATCGGCTCTCTGAGCGGAACAATTATGGGCCTGCTCCTGGGCATCTATCCGACTTTCGACGCTATCGTCGGACCGTTCATGGCCCCGATTAACAGCGTGCCCCGGATTGCGTTGGTGCCGCTGTTCCTCGCATGGTTCGGCCTCACGATCCAGGCCAAGGTGGTGTTGGCCGTCAGTATCGTATTCTTTATCCTGGCCGAGAACGCCCGGTCGGCTGTACAATCGGTCGAGCCCGACCTCATGACGATGGCCCGGGTTGTCGGGCTACGGCAGCTCCCCGTGCTGATCAAGGTGGTGCTGCCATCGGCGGTTCCGACCATGTTCGCCGGTCTGCGTCTGGCCTTCACCTATTCGCTGCTCGGGGTTATCGCCTCGGAGATGATCGCAGCCACCAATGGAATGGGTCAGGACATTGTCTTCTTCTCATCCGCATACCAGATTAACACTACCTTCGCGATCTTGGTCGAGCTGATGATCGCAGCGATGTTGGTCAACCTTGTCTTCAGTGCCAGCGAGCGGCGGCTGCTGCGCTGGCAACGGAGCTGAATCAGGCAATTGGACACCCATGGGCAACGGCATTGACCGGGCTCGGCAAACTCAAACACACCATCGCCGTTCAGCCGGCCGCCGTCCTCGGGTTAGAACCGGCTTGCGACGTTATGTCAGCTTGGAGTGCCATGCCGCGCCATCTCGGGCGGCTGCCGCGGGCGTTGACGCGCCCGCAGACTCTGAACGCGGCCCGCTCAACGAGGCGGTGGCACCACGATCCGCGGGCAGCTATCGGGTCGAGCGTGCCGTGGGCTGGCTGACCCGTCGCACGCCGCGGCACCACCTTCGATGTCCATTGTCATGTGACCTGACGTAGATTCGGACGTCTGAGCTGGGGTGTGCCAGATTGAGTGGCAAAACCAGGTTCGTTCGCCAAGATCGCCGAGAGAATCGTCATGACCACTGAGACGGGACAATGCGGTTTTCGGCTCCTCCCCCGGGCCACGGTAGTGCGCCGATAATTACCGTTATCGGCGCACTACCGTTATCGGGATGGTCTGAGGGTGTGTCACGCGACGAGACAGCGCCGCGCCAGACCGACACCGGCCGGCCCGCGACGAGCGCGCATGCCGCGGTCACCATCGCCAGGCGCCCGGCTCGCCGCTGGAGCAGAACGCGGTGCGGAGGCTGTCGCCGGTGCGAGCGCCGCGGCAGCTGGCGTGCCATCGTCGTGGACATATGGCATCGACCGCCAGTATTGATCAGCGACCGTCGAGGGCGGCGGCGCCGCGTAATAAATGGCCCCCTCGCGTGCGCGTCGGCTGGAGACTGTTGGCGACCACGCGAAGGTGCCCGCGGACTGCTCATGGTCTCTACCTGGGGTAGACGCCAGGTCCCATCGAGCCGCGCCAAGCAGATGTTGACCCCCCAGCCGACCTCGGCGAGCGCGCAGGCCTTCTCGGAGACCGCCACCGGCCCGATGCCGCCAGCGAAGTACAGGGCGCCGGGCTCGACGCGGTCGATCATGAGGTAGTCCTCGACGAACTCTGCCGCGCCGAGATTGTCCGGACCACACGACGGCGTGCGGCGGCTCTGGTCATACAGCAGCGAGGCGAGTCGTTCAGCCCAGGGAAGATCCCGCGCCGCCTCGGTGCCCTGTGCGACCGCGATCCCTCGCTCCTGATCGCTGACGTAGTGCTGCTCGTAGAGCCAGGTCGCGAGCTTCTTGGTCACCGTGCCGGCCGAGCGCAGCAGTTCCTGGCCAGCCATGACCTTGTGGATCATGAAGTAGCCGAGGAACTCCGAGAAATGCCCCGGGATGCGCTCGGGGCCGAACAGGTGGCAGAAGGCGTCCTCGTCCCCGGCCTCGAAGGCCCGCTCCCAGCGTTGGTGCCCGCGCTTGTCGAGCGTGTTCGGCGCGTAGCCGTTGAGCGAGTAGCGAAGCAACTCGACCACCTTTTCATAGCTGCGCACGATGCTGGTCGAGGAACGCCTCGATTGCCTGGTCGATGGCGATCTGTCCTGTCACGCACCACATCGTGCCATCGCAGAACTCGTCGGCGTCCGGCGACGCTGGCCAGCACGGCCCGGTAGGCGCGGTGCCGGCAGGCGAGGTCGCCATACCGTTGCCCGCCAACGCCAGTACGCCGGCGGGGTCGACCCTGCCGCGGCACTGCCCTTTCGACCCACTACCAACCGGGCCGCGCCGCGCCACGTCGACGGGTCGACCTACGGGTGCGGGAAGACTGCCTCGATCCGCGGACCGTCCGATGACCAAAACACCTTGACCGGTGGGTGGGCAACCACCGGCAGCCGGAACCGGATCCCATCGGCCGTCGTGATCGCCGTCGACAACGCCTGCGCATGTTCGGGCATCCGGAAGATCAGATCGCACGCATCCAGCACCGCGTTATAGAGATCAATGTCGGGTCCCGCTTCCAGCGCGTCGAGTTGCTTGTCCGCGACCTCGGAATAGTCGCCTGCGCTGCTCACGCGGTGCGACGCTGGCGGCTACGGCGCACGGTCGATGCCGCCGTAGCCCGAGCCAAGAGCTCTCGTAACTCTGGATCGCTGTCGTACTCGTGCTGGGCCTCGGACACCACCACTGCCGGCTGGAGCAGCAGACTGCCGTCGGCGTTCTCGTGGACGAGAAAACGCTGGTTCCCGTGCCCGGGAATCACCA
>JAABVA010001343.1_pt1 | contig 26661 bp, 26 predicted proteins | sample 5560331 | NCBI WGS metagenome assembly JAABVA01 (sample SAMN12812661, study PRJNA571458) | rock metagenome | isolation source: Antarctica rocks | place: Antarctica: Victoria Land, Mt New Zealand sud | collected 2016-01-07
CCAGCCGCTTTCGCTCGTCGCTGAGCGCTTCATACGCCGCACGATACTCCTGGAACCGCTCCGATTCACGATCGGGCGGAAACTCCCGCACCAGAGCGAGATAGCGGCGCCGGATCTCGGCATCGTCGGCTGCCTCGTCCACGCCGAGAACGGTGAAGGGATCACGCATCAAAGCCGATCCTTCCGGGCTGCCGGACCACCCGTCGCCCGCGCCACCATGTCCTCGCAGAGCTGCCGTATCATCGGCTCCGGCAGAATGGCGCCGAGCTCCGAGGCGCGGAAGCTGTCCATTGTTTCCTCGATCGCCGCTGCCCGCCCGATCTCCCCGACCCGCCCGCGTAGAGTGTCGGCCGCCCCCTTGGGCATGTCCTTGAGCACCATCTGCAGCAACTCCAGGATCTCGGCGTCGTCGATGTCGTCCGCGAACTCATTCGCGACCCTGCTGTTGCGGGGCGAGCGGGGCAGATCCAGGCCCAGGAAGCGCGTAATCCGCTTGACGGCGTGAAAGTCTCGCCGTTCGGAGGCCGCCTGGGCCATTGCGTCCAGCTCGTTCGTCTCGGCCATGGTCATCGCGTCGCTATTGCCCCGGGTGCGGGCCGCAATCTCGTGAAACCGCCAGTCCGGGTTCGCCGGCTCCCGCCGGCGCGCCGCCCGCGCGTAGGTCCCCAGCAGCTCGAACGCGTCGAACCGCACGAACACGTCGGCCAGGATCTGGAACTCTGCCGGTGACCAGGTGATCCCGGCCCCCTGCAGCAGCCACGCGTGCATTCCCAGCAGCAGGCCCGACAACGCGCGCTTGTTCTCGCCAGCACCCACCTGGCCCAAGGCGGAGCTGATCGCCATGACCGACTCCTTCGTCGGTGGCGCTTGGCGCGCGCGCGCCAACTCCTTGCGCAGCCACAAGGCATCGCCGCCGGCGCATTTCATCAGTTCGGCCTCAAGCACCGCGCGGAACCAGCCGGCAACGCCGCCGCCCGCGAGCGTCACCCCCTCGCGCAGCCAGGCATCCGCCTGCTCCGTCTCGCTGCTCTGCAGCGCAACCAGACCGCGGGCGATGCGCAGCAACCCGCTGGGCGCATCCGGACGGTCCCACTCGGCCGCCTGCGACAGTTCCTTGGCGGCGAGGTCGGGACGCTTCGCGCGCATCTGCTTGCGGGCATGGGCGAGCTGCAGCTCGATCATCTGCCGGCGCACCCCGGGATTGATCGGGTCGATCGTCAGGAGCCGGCGGGCAAACCCGGCCGCTTTCTTATAGGCCTGACGCGCCACCGCGGACTGGGTCGCCTGAAGCAGGATCTGGCTGTCCTCGGGAAAGCGCTGCGCCGCCTCCTCTGCTAGCCGGTGCCAGTCCTTCTCCCGCCCGTCCGTCCGGTAATACGTGATGCGCTCCAGCACGGTGGGGATGTGGTCAGGATCGGCATCGCTGCTGCGTTCGAGATAGAAGATTTCGGCGTCGCTTTCGTCATCGCCACCCTCGATCTCCGGATGCATGGTCGCGAGCCGCGCGAGGTGGCGGTAGATGATGCCCGACGCCAACCTCGATGTGCGGTCTTCGGCCGCACCGGCCAGCCGGGCGGCAAGGGACCAGGAACGCTCCACGGATCGCCAGTCGCCCCGCGCCTCGGCCGCCAGCGCCTGGACACGATACCGCTCCAGTGGCGACAGCGGTCCGAAGCTCCTCTCGAACTGCGACACGCGGTCGGGAACCTGCGGCAGGAGGTTCAGGCAGGCGCTTTTGACCTCGGTCTGCAGCAGGTCGGTCTGCTTCAGCAACCAAACGAACAACGCCGCCGGGCCACCGCGTGCGGCCGTCGACAGACGTCCGAGGGACTGCACAGCAGCCGCTGGCAGGCCGCCGGTTTCGGCTGAAAAGGCCTGCTGCGTCGGCGTCAGGCGCTGCCACGCATCGGCGTCGAGCCCGGCTCCTGCGCGCACCGCCGCCTCCACCGCCTGACGGAATGGGAAAAACGGTGAGGCCGGCTCGATTGTCCCCAACAGTCGCCGGATTCGCTCGGGATCTGGCGGGAGAGTGATCAGGCACTTGAGCAGCAGGCGGATCGGCCGGAAGGCAGAACGCAGCGAGATGCGCTGCAGGTGCCGGTCTACCTCCTCCGCCGGCGCACCCTCGATCCAGGCGGCCAGAGCCTCACGCGACGCGCCCGCCAGTTCGCGCCAGCGCGCTGCTTCGGGCGGGTCGAGGCGTGTCGGCGCCGGAAGCAGCGGAACCGTCACCAGCAAGGCGGCGGCCAATGCCTCGAGGGCCGCTCGCTTGTCGGCCGGCAAGGCGCCGCTGGCGACGCAGTGGAACAGATAGGCGGCCGCCTTCGGCTGCTGCCCTTCGCGGATCAAGCATGTCACGTAAAGGTGGGGATCGCGCAGCGTGCCCGCCTGGGTCAGGGTGTTCTCGAGGACCATCGCGGCCTCCTTGAACATCCCCTTGGCGGCCAGGGTGCGAGCCCGACCGCAATAAGCGTCGGCCAAGGACTCTTTCCATTCCGGTCGCGGATCCTGCCGGACCAGCGGCTTGAAGAGCTCGATGGCGTCCTTGAACCGTCCCTGCTGCAGCGCCTCGGCGGCGCGGATCGGCAGGGTGGCCATCGAAGCTGGAGGTGGCGCGCTGCGCCGCTGGGGCCTCGTCACAGGTGGGTGCTCCATCCGGCTTGCAAATGCGTCGTCCTCATGGGGCGCTCAGCACTCTCACGCCAACTTGTGCGGGGATGCGGAGCAGGTCGCGGGTTGAAGCGATCTTACGGAAACCCAGAGCATCTGACTACCGCACGCTCGCCTCAGCTTGGCACAGGGGAGCATCGTCGTTCGGAACCGATGCGGTGCTGCAGCAACTGGATTGACCCTGTCTCGGTCTCGCCCACCCGCTTGGATCAGTCCGCTGGATCGGGGATCACCGACATTCGTGTGCAACGCTTTCTCAGTGTGAGGGGCGCGACGCACCTCCCTCCGCCAGCTTTCCAGCGGCCGTGCTGCCGGAACCTTGGCCGGCTCCGCCCAAGCTGCATACCAGCGACGGCGAGCGGTGCAAGCGCTGCCTGTTCGTTGTCATCGACCGCTGCTCGCGCTCCGTCCATCTCGCCGTCAAGGACGACGAAACCGAGAACAGCGCCATCGCCTCCCTGCGCAAGGCCGCCGCGGCCTTCCCCTTCCGCCTGACCCACGTGCTGGCCGACAACGGCTGCTGCTTCAGCACGGCGTTCGCCAAAGCCTGCACCAGCCTTGCCGCGCAACACCGCCACATCCGGCCCCGCACGCCCCAAACCAACGGTATGGTCGAGCGCGGACCCCGGCCGCATCGCGAGCGAGGTCCTCAGCATCATCCGTTCCGACGGCACCAACCCAGCTTCACGTGTGACCCGGCTTTGAACCACGCGACCTCACACTGAATGGCCGCAACAAGCTCGTGTGGCTCAGGACCTGTCTGGAGCTGCCGAACGGCGTTCCATCCTAGGCTAGGTTTCGGCGCATGTGTATGCTGGTCGACCCCGAGGCCTTCAAGGCTGGATTCGCGGCCTGGGTCGGCGCGTTCACAGCGGGCTTTGAGCGCGAGGTCGTTGCGATCGGCGGCAAGGCCTTCTGACCGGGATAGCCGGTCGGTCGACCTGTCCGGCGCCTCTACGCTGAACCGAGGCTCCATTTCCAAGCTGATTGACAATGTGGAGTGCCTGGGGCGGAGCGGGCCAAGGCGTGTTGATTTGGCGTGGTGACGTGACCTCCCGCTCGTCCCCTTATGGATACTGTTGGCGAGCATGCAGCACGCTCACAATTTCGACCGCTTCGTCCAGGACCCGGTAAACGATGACGTAGTTCGCGTGTGCGACGAGTTCGCGCGTGCCGGCCACGCGACCCGGCCGGAAAAGATAGGGATGCTGAGCGAGTGGCCGGACCGCGTCCTCGATCAATGCTTTCATCCGACGCGCTGCGGGCGAATTGCTGGAGGTAATGGAGGTCACAATCTTGGCAAGCTCATCGCGAGCGGCCGCGCGCCAAAGGATCGGTCTCACATTCGTGGGCGCTAACGCACCCTGGATGTCCGCTCGGTCTCGTCGATGATGGCGTCGAGCTCGGCCATGACGGTCGCATGGCGAACGCTCGGGCGGCCATCATCGAGGCTGGCCTGCACCTTGGCGCGGAACCAGCGATCGTAGGCCTCGGCATCTTCCGTGCTGTCGAACTCGGACTCGATGGGCGAAAGTTTGACCATGGCCTGATTATAGCACGCGCAGGCCGTTGGGCCGCCAGTGATGTTTCAACATCCCGATACCGGGAAGGCCGAGCCCCATCCGAGGTATAAAGACACTGTGGTGCGGCGTCTGAGGCACTTCGTGTGATTGGGCGCCAGCCTCAGCCGGATCGGGCTGACGTTCGCTCATCGGGTTTACCGCTCCATGCTCCCCAACATGACCCAAGTAATTGAGCTACGCGCGATAACAACACGGGCGCTCTTCGTCCCGCCCAGGGTGCCCAAAACAGCCCTCCGACCCCCTCCGGCCCGCCCCGACATTTGCTCCCAGGAACCGCCCTTGTCGGATAGAGAAGCTTGGCAGGGGGCAAACGCCGACGGCAGGTATACTTTCCGGACCCGCAGCCCTGAATGCCCTCTGCCCTTCCCCGGCCTGCTGCCGCAGCTCAGGCGCCAGCTCATCCGACGTGGTCTGGCCGGCGGTCGCGGCCCGCACCTCGCCCCTGCTCATCTGCCGGGCATTCCTGGTTGCAACGCCGCGGAAGATGACGCGCTGAGCGCCCGCTCTGACAGCATCTCCCATCCTTAAGCACTCGAAGGTTCCGGTGCAGCCCGTCGCAGCACGGCGCCGACCTGCGTCGCCGTCCATTGCCCACGGCGTGCGGTGCGCACCCCGCGCGCGTTCAGCACGACGGCGATGCTGCGCAGGCTGATGACACCGCTGTCCCGAACCTGATGGATGACGGGGGCCGTGTTCTCGGCAAACCGCTTAGCACCCGCGGCGGTTCGCGCTGCCCCGAGCGCACGCGCCTCGGGCAGGTTGGTCCGGTTGCCGAGTTGTGCCCCCTGCCCTTTCCGCACGGCCAGCGCCGCCCGGGTGCGCTCCGAGATCATGCGCCGCTCCTTCTCGGCCCGCGCGGCATAGATGTGCAGCATGAACGGGTCCACGTCCGCCCCGAGTTCGGCAACCAAAAACGGCCCGCGCTGCACCATCAGCCCCGCGATGAAGTGCACGTCGCGCGACAGGCGGTCGAGCTTGGCCACCAGCATGGGGCAGCGCAGGCGGCGGGCGGCGGCCAGCGCGGCTGCGAGCTGGGGTCTGCGGTCGAGCGCGTCCGACCCCTTCCCCGTCTCGACCTCGGTGTAGCTCTCGACCATGTCCATGTCGTTCTGCACGGCAAACACGGTGCAGCGCTCCCGTTGGGCATCCAGTCCTAGCCCAGAGCGCCCCTGCCGTTCGGTGGAGACACGGTGATAGGCGATGACGGGCTTCATGCGGGAGGCACTTTGGTGCCGTTCTGGCCGGAATGGCAAGAGGCTAAACGCCAGATTAGCCTACTGAAAAGGAATGGAAAACAGGTGAAAAGCGTGGTAGCCCGTCAGCTTTGGACGCCTTGACTCTGGTCGGCACGAGCCGTCAGTGGCTATGGCCGGTTTGACACTCTGCAACGCGGTTCAGGGTTTCCACGCTACGCCTGACGGGGTAGGCCCATTCCGAGCGGCTAGGCTGCAACGCCCGCGCTAGACGAGCCGAAGACCATAGGAAGCACACGCAATGCCTGCCCACCCGCCTAGCAGAGCCGCGGCTGAGGCGCGGTACAGCGGCCTGCGCCTGGCAGCCCTGGTGCGGGCAGCAGAACTGTTCAAGCCCGCCGTCGCGCCGACCCCTGTCCGCTTTGCCACAATTACTGCCGCGACTCTTGACGCCTGGCGCGAGCAATGGGCTGGGCACCCAGCGCGGTCAGTCGTATGGCGCAGGAATGCGATGGCCGCAGACTACCGGCAACACCATCCGTCTCGGTTCGACTTTGCAGCTTGGAGCGGCGACACCCTGTCTGGCCTCGCTATCGGGCGGACGGGGAGCGCGTATTGCAGCATCGAATATCTCGAAGGCTCGCCCGTGGTCGGGCATCCTCTCAAGGGCCAGGTGATCCCGGCGGCGCTGACCGCTCTGCTTGGTTATACAAAGGTGCTGAGCAGGAGCGAAATGCGTCTGGTGGAGCCGCTCGCGCCGCTGGTCCCGGTCTATGAGGCTCGCGCCTTCTTGCTTGTGGAACCGCGGGGTGAACCCCCATACTGCATTAGGAAGATATCATGAACACGCGCGCACTCCGCAACCGCACTCCGTCCCGATCCGCTGCTGTGCCCCGGACGGAGGCGCACGCCGACACGCCCACGGCACGCCCGCATGCACCGCTGCCCAAGGCGGCGGCTGAGCGGCTGGCCCGCCTTGGCGCTGCGGATATGCCGTGGCTCGGTCGCAATAAGGATGCGATGCTGACCGGCTGTGACGGACCGGAGGTCAGCGGCCCGTTTGAGTACTCTGCCGACCGTGTGAAGGGCCGCTGACCCAATAGGGGCTGAAACTGTGAGTTACAGCCCCTATTGCGGTTCGACTTCGGCTCGGCGCCTTCTATCGCGATCTCAGGTCCGGGATCAGCGGCCGTAGTGCTCGGCTTGCTGAAAAGGGATCTGCCGGACGGCCAGGTTAAAGAGCATCCGTACCGTTCTCACCGCAACCGGTCCGGCGTACGCGACGACTGGAACCAAACCTGCGAACGTTTCCATTGAAACTGTTCTCGTCCCCTCACAGGACGGATCGACAGCAGCTATTGAAATTTGCCCATACATCGCTCTGCGGAGGCCTCGTCACCCGCGACGTCGATTAGCTTCGGGGTGATCGTGTGAAACAGCCGGGTCGCAGCGGCGCAAAGTCCGGGCGAACCGGAGCGCGCCGCCTGTCGGGCGGCGAAGCGCAGGATCTCTTGACATAGGAACGACCCGGGATCCGGCACGACATCAATGGTCCGCTCCACGGCCTCGCGTAACGCATCCCTCATGGGCCGATTCAGGTCGGAGGGAACGATGATGGATCGCTGCTCGGTGCTGACCCGCTTCGTAAGAGAATTGCCGGGTTTGCGAAAGCAGGGCACGGATGAGGATGTTGTTGGCGCGAGCCGCCGGTCCACCTGCGTGGTGTCACCCTCACGAGTCGCACGGGCCCATCCGCAGCGTCTCATCAGCTTTGTAAGTTCTTATCTCAAACCAGCGACGGAGATCGTTCATGTCATCGGCCAGCAGCTTGTAAGACGTATACATCGAGGAAATGCGTGATCTCTGGTCGGCCAACGACCACGCGCCGCCGCTCGCCAACAATCTCGATCCGGGCCTCTGAAGCTGCCACTGTGGCAGCCACAGTGGCCAACACGCTGCTATCCCTCATGCAGCAAAGCAGACCAAACCAGCCCTACCCTCGCAAGGCGGCTATCAGCCCACGCTTACGGGCTACCGGCACAAGACCGTCTACCATGGACGCGGCGAGTATGCCCGCGACGAGGACGGCTAGGGGTTTTGCGAGGTCCATGTCAACACGATGGAAGGATTTTGGTCGCTACTACGCTCCTGGCTGCGCCCGCACCGGGGCATCTCGCAGGACAAGCTCGCTCTACCTCGGCTTCTTCCAGTTCGTGCACAACATGCGCCGACGCGGCAAAGCTCTGCTCGGCGCGCTCACCGCCGCACTCGTCAGATGATCCAAGCCAACACCCCGCAACCCGTCATGAGCCATTCGGGATCGGCAAGAGAAACCAAATTCCCGATGCAACCTCAAAACGACTGTTGCCCGCGTAAGCCGGCGCGCGCCGCCGTTGTCTTCTCCAGGTTCAGCGCCCAGCCGAAGCCGTCATCGACGGGGTCCAGGACCACGCCATACACCTCTGCCGCGTGTTCAGGGGTGATGTAATCGTCCAGCACGTCGTCCAGCGTCTTGTGTGGGTCACGCTCCAGCGGATCGCCATAGCCACCGCCGCAGGGTGAAAGATAGGACATCACGTCCCCTTTGACCGTGCGCAGGCCGGAGAACTTGGCCGGATGCTGCGCGACGGACGACGGGTCTGCAGCATTGTAGATTTCAAGCCGTCCAACGTGGCCCTCGTGGCCGCCGAACACGCCCCAGGGTTGATCCTCGTGCCGGTCAGACTCGTGGGTGATGAACCCGGCGCCCAGGAAACGCTGTGACTTGATCACACCCATGCCCCCGCGATACTTCCCCGCGCCTGGAAACACGTCGTCGCGCATCTCGTAGCGGTCGCAAATCAACGGCAGGTGCATGCCGAGGTCTTCGAGCGGGTTGTTGCGCGTGTTGCGCATCAGCTCCTCCACGGTGTCGGGGCCGTCGGAGCCGGGGCGTCCGCCCATCGCCGCCTCGTTCACCTCCAGGAACACCCAATAATCGCCAGACGGGCGCACGCCGGAGAAGGCGGCGAACGACAGCGTCGCCGCGTTGCCGGCGGTGCAGCGGTCGGGCAGGACCGGCGCCAGGGCCTTGATGATCAGGTCGACCACGCGCTGGATTTGGGTAAAGCGGGCCTCAGCCGCCGCCGGGGCGATCGGGTTGAAGATGCAGCCGAGCGGGGCGGTGACCTTGACGGGGCGGAATGAGCCTTCGTTGGCGGGCACAGGGTCCGTGTTGGTGTAGGTGTCCAGCAAGAGCGCGCGGAAGGCAAAGAAGCACGCCACCTTGGTCGACCCCTCGAACGGCACGTTGAACGCAGTGGGTACTTGCGGCGAGGAGCCGGTCAGGTCGACCTCGACGCCGTCGCCGCGGACGCGAACGGTCACCTTCACGGGCAGATGCCGGCCGCGGTTGCGTCCATCGTCGTCCATGAAGCCTTCGGCCACGTAGTCGCCGTCGGGGATTTTGGCGATCTCGCGCCGTAGCGTCGCCTCGGAGTAGTCCATCAACTGGCGGGTCGCCTGCAGCACCGTCTCCTGGCTGTAGGCCGCCAGCAACTCTTGGAACCGGCGCACGCCGAGCTCAGCGGAGGCGATCTGCGCGGCCAGGTCGCCCATGACCAGGTTCGGCACACGGGTGTTGCCGCGGATATAGTTCCACAGCGGCTCGTTGCGCTTGCCCTCATCATACAGTTTGACGGCGTTGAACAGCATACCCTCGGCATACATGTCTGGCACGTCGATGATAAGACCAGGCGTCGCAGCACCAATGTCGACATGGTGCGCCGTGTTGGCGGAGAAGCCGACCAGGCCGCCGCCGTGGAACACCGGCATGACGATGGCGATGTCCGGGGAGTGGCTCGCGCCGAAATACGGGTGGTTGTGGATCACCAGGTCGCCCGGCCTCCAGGCCCCCAGCGGGATCGATTGCGCGATGCCGCGCAGGTAACCCGGCAGGGAGCCGATGTGCATCGGCGTCGAGTCGCTCTCGGCCAAGGTGTTGAAGTCGCGGTCGAACAATCCGGCGCCCAGGTCCTGGCTCTCGCGGATGATCGAGGAGTATGACATGCGATACAGCACGTTGCCCATCTGCTCGGCGATGGCGTGCAGCGCGCCGCCGATGACCTGGAGCGTGATAGGATCAACTGTCTCGGTCATGGTCTTGGTCTCCGTCAGCGGGCGATGAGGATGTCACCGTGCGATAACATGCGGGCGGTGTATCCGGGCGGGATGATGGTGGTGCTGTTGTGCTGGGTGATGATGGCCGGGCCATGCACCGTGTCCTCGGCCAGCAGCTTGGCGCGGGCATAGCGCGGCGTGTCCAGCACTTGTCCGTCATCGAACACGGTTCCGCGCGCGTACATCCGCGCCTCGTCGGGATCGCTGCGTCCGCCGTGGCCGATCTCCGGCAGCCGCAGCGTGTCGGTGGCGCCGCGGGCGATCAGGCGCAGGGTGACCGCCTCCACGTTCTGGTCGTCGAAAGCATGGCCGTAAACCTGCTTGTGCACGTCGTAGAAGGTGCCGATCACCGCCAACACGCAGTCCCGGTCCACGGCACCGTCCGGCACCGCCGCCCGCAGCTCAAAGCCTTGACCGACATAGCGGCATTCCAGCACGCGCTCGAACTGCCGCTGATCTGGTGCGATGCCGTCGCTCTCCAACTGCGCCGCGGCTTCTGCGCCGAGGCCCTGGAAAGCCTGCTCAAGCCGGGCGAGGTCCGCAGGCCCAGCGGTGTTGAGCACGACCAGGACGGACTTGGTGTACTCGTATTGCAACTCCGCCTCGAGCAGCCCGATCGCCGCGGTCACGCCAGGATGAAGCGGCGAGATCACGTCGCGGGCGGCTACGATTTCCGCCAGCGCCACGCCATGCAGCGGCCCGGCACCGCCGAACGCCATGAGCGAGAAGCCGCGCGGATCGATGCCCTTGGCAACCGAATTGCCGTTGATCGCCAGCGCCATGGTGTTGTTGACGATCCGCAATACGCCGAGCGCCGCGTCGGTCACCGACAGCTTCAGCGGCCCTGCTAGGTGCGTCTCGATTGCCTGGTAGGCGAGGTCGCGGTCGATGCTGAGGTCGCCGCCGAGGAAGCGGTCGGGATCGAGGCGTCCCAGCACGACCTGGGCGTCGGTCACGGTCGGCTCGGTGCCGCCGCGTCCGTAGCAGGCCGGGCCGGGATCGGCGCCGGCCGAGCGCGGGCCGACCCGGAAGGCGCCGCCGGGGTCCACGTAGGCGATCGATCCGCCGCCGGCGCCGATCGCGTCGATGTCCAGCATCGGCACCAGGACGGGCAGCAGCGCCACCTGAGTGTCGCGCGAGTTCTTGATCGACAGTGCGCCGCCGCCGATCACGCTGATGTCGGCGGAGGTGCCGCCGATGTCGATGGTGATGACGTCGGCCACGCCGCAGGCCTGGCCGGTCGTCCGCGCCCCGATCACGCCGCCGGCCGGGCCGGACAGCAGTAAGCCGACCGGGCGGGCGATCGAGTTCTCGACGGTCGAGATGCCTCCGTTCGACTGCATGATCCGCACCGGCGCCCGCACGCCGTTGTCGCGCAGGCGGCCTTGCAGTTGCTCGAGGTAGGCCGAGGTCCGCGGGCCGATGTAAGCGTTCATCGCGACCGTGGAGAAACGCTCATACTCGCGGATCGTGTTCACGACCTCTGACGAGGTGCAGACGTAGGCGTCCGGCATCACCTCGAGCACGATCTCCTTGGCCAGGCGCTCATGCACGTCGTTCAGGAACGAGAACAGGAAGCCGATTACAACGGCGTCCAGCTTGCGCTTGCGGAACACCTCGGCGGCTTCGCGCACCTCGGTTTCGTTGAGCGGCGTATCGACTTGCCCGTCCGGCGGCAAAATGCGTTCGCTGACCACTAGCCGGTTGCGGCGCTTGATCAGCGGCGCGCTTTGCCAGGGCACGTCGAACTGCAGCGAGAAATTATGCGGCCGCTTGTGCCGGGCCATATGCAGGATATCGCGGAAGCCGCGCGTGGTAATCATGCCGACTTCGGCGCCCTTGCGTTCGATCACCATGTTGGTGGCGACCGTCGTGCCGTGAAACACCACGTTGACGTCGGCTGGTGGAATGCTAGCCATACGGCAGATGTCCAGCACGCCCTCGACGACGCCGACGGATTGGTCGCTCGGCGTGCTCGGCACCTTGTGCACCAGGACCCTCTGCGCACCGCCGCGCGTATCGGACAGGACAAGGTCGGTGAAGGTGCCGCCGACATCGATTCCTACGCGGACGAGCCCGGCCTTGCTTGCCTGGTCTAACATGCTTTTCCTACCTTATTCAGCCTGTATGATCGCATAGGCGCGCACCGGCGATCCCGACCCGCCTTTCACCTTCAGCGGCACACCAAAGAACTGGAACTCGCCCCGTCCAATGAGCTGTTCTAGGTTCACCAGCCATTCCCAGTGGCTGATGCCGAGCTCGCGGCACAGGCGATGGTTGCCGAAAACGTCGTCGGTCGGCTTGTCGGTCGACGGGCCCTCGACCCCATGCATGCGGGAGCCTCGGTCATGCAACCAACGGGTCGCCTCAACTGTCAGCAACGGGTTGGTCCACACGGAGTCGATCGTCGGATAGGTGCGCGCTAAGAAGCCGGTGCATAGCAGGACGATATGCCCGGCGACCCGGACGCCGCACGCTGCCTCGGCTTGCTCCATGTCCTGCACGGTGACTTCGCCCAGCGGCGGGATAGGCCGAACATCGAAGCAAACTGCCTTGCCCATGAACATGTCGAGCGGCATCTCGTCGATCGGGGCACCTGCCGGCGAGACGTGGCGGAACGCGTCGACGTGGCTTCCGACGTGGTCCAACATGCCGAGGAAATTGGTCTGGAACGTGATCGGGTCGCCTGGGATGCCAAGCCCCAGCTTCGCCGATGACTCATGCGTCAAGTGCGTCAGCACCACCGGCCGCTGGAACAACTTGTGTGACGGCATATTGTCTTCAATCGCGAGGCTCAAATCGATGATATGCTGTGGCATGGTCGCTTCGTCCTGCTCAGGCGTTGACCGTCACTGCGCCGCGACCACGGTCGCATCTGCCGGGTTCCAAACCAACGAGACGGCATCAGGGGTCCAGCCGCGTGGGTATTTGCTGAGGTGGCTTTCCACCGTCACCTCCTGCCCGTCGTCCAGCGCCACGGTAAGCTGCACGGCGGTGCCGATCAGCAGTCGGCTGACGAGCCGGCCGGACAGCCGGTCGCGCTGGTCCCAAGGCAGCGCGGCGTCGATGACGTCCACGGCCTCGGACGGGATGGACAGCACGACCGCGGCCCCATCAGCCGGACTTGTGCCATTCAGTTGCCCACGCAGTTGACCAAAGGCAGTGTCGACGGCGGCGATGCCATCCGCCCGGCCCTGCATCGTGCCGGAGAGCAGCGTGTTGCGGCCGATGAAGCGGGCGACGAACTCGCATTGCGGGCGGGTGTAAAGTTCATACGGCGTGCTGATCTGCTCAGCGCGGCCCCGGTTCATCACGACGACCCGGTCCGACAGCATGAGCGCCTCGGATTGCGCATGAGTCACGAATATAAAGGTAATGCCGACGTTGCGTTGCAGCAGCTTCAGCTCGTGCTGGATCGACTTGCGCAGGTTCGCATCCAACGCGCCAAGGGGTTCGTCGAGCAGCAGGATATCGGGCTCCACCACCAGCCCGCGCGCCAACGCCACGCGTTGCCGCTGGCCGCCGGACAGCCCGGCCGGGCGCTGTCCGCCGATCGCGCCGAGATCGAGCCGGTCCATCATCCCGTCCACCCGCACGCGGCGGTCGGCGGCGGACATGCCTTTCACCCGCAAGCCGTACTCAATGTTGTCCCGCACCGTCATGTGCGGAAACAGGGCGAAGTTCTGGAAAATGGTCGAGGTCGGACGTTTCTCGGCCGGCAGATCGCTGACGTTGAGGCCATGAATGAGGATATCGCCGCAGGTGATCGTTTCGAAGCCGGCGATCATGCGCAACGTTGTCGTCTTGCCGCAGCCGGACGGCCCGACCAGCGAGACGAACTCGCCTTTCGGGACCGTCAGGTCGAAGTTGATCACGGCCGGGGTGCCGTCCGCATAGGTCTTGCCGAGTTTGATCAGCTCAAGGTCGTGGATCACCGGCACGCCCCGTCCTGATGGCTACGCGTTCAGAAACTCGTCCCAGCGCTGGATCAAGTGATCATAGTCGTCGGGCCATTGATGCCAGTAGGCGACGTGGGAGGAACGCTCGGCCAGCGAGCCGCCGTCACGGAGGTCGCCCTCCTTGATGCCGCGCTCCGGCGGGCCGGTCCACGGCTTGCCTTCATACCAGAAGGCGTATTTGGCCGAAGCCATCGCGTCCTTGATGGTGGTGGTTGGCGAATAGTAGCCCTGCTCGGACACCAGGATGCCGGGCGGGCCGGACAGCCAGTAATCGGCGTACGCCCCGACCGCGTCGCGGTTCGGCGTTCCCTTGATCGATGTGACCCCGATCGCCCATCCGCGATAGCCTTCTTTCGGCACCGCATACTTACACGCCTTGCCTTGCGCCTTCACGGCCATGACGGCCGGCTGCCAGGCGTCGCAGACCGCCATTTCCCCTGATGCGAGCAGGTTGACCAGCTCACCAAAGTCGGCCCAGAGGGCGCGGAACTGCCCGTCCTTCTTCTTGGAGATCAGGAACTTGGTCGCCTCGTCGATCTGCGCCTCGTTCGGGTTGCCAGGGTTCTTGACGTCGGACAATCCGAGCGAGTTCATCGCCATGATGGCCTGGCCGATAGCGATGAGCGGATCGGTGTTCAGGCCGGACCGCCCGCGCCACTTCTTGTCAAAGATCGCGGTCCAGGTGTTCGCTTCCTCGGCGCTGACGACGTCGGGATTATACCCGACGGAGTCGTAGTTGTAGACCGTCGGCACCAGCCAGAGTTCGGTCTGGCCGGGATCTTTCCAGATCTGGCCGACGATCTGCGCCGAGGCCGGCCATTTCGGGTTCGGCTTGGTAAAGGTGTCGCGGATGCTGGTCCAATTCTTCAAGCCGCTGACCGGGATCGCGGTGATCTTGTCGGTCTGCACCACCGCGGGGAGACGTTCGCCGATCGACTCCCAGCAATCATAGTCCGATGAGCCCGACAGGATCTTGGTCTGCGCATCGGGGAAGGTGGCAGCTGTTCCGGTAGTGGCGCCGATGCTGGACTTTGTCTTGAAGTCGGCCAGGATGCGGTCCTGCACCGTGACCGACAGGCCAATGGTGCGAAGCTGCTCTGAGCCGAGCGACTTGGCCTGCGCCCAAGCCTGACCCGAGGGCATGAACGGCGTGCCGCCACCGAGCGCCAGAGCTGCTGCGGCTGTCCCGCCTTTTATGATCCTGCGGCGGGATAAGTCACTCGAACGAGTCATGGTCAGCTCCTATCGTTTTCAGCATTGCAAGTTCAGTAGCGGCCAACGAGCAGCCCTCCATCGACCGCGATGACCTGTCCGGTCAGGTAGCGCGCGGCGTTTGAGGCAAGGAACAAGGCCACGTCGGCGATATCCTCGGGTTCGCCGATCCGGCCCAGCGGAATGAACGACGCCGCCTGCTCCAAGCCCTCCGGCCCGAGCGAGTGCTCGCGCGACAACGCCTGCGCCGTGCGGATATAGCCCGGCGCGATGCCGTTCACCCGGATACCGGCCTTCGCAAGCTCAACGGCCAGCCCACGAACTAGTCCGACCACCCCGGCCTTTGCCGCCGAGTAGTGAACGTGCTCATCCCACCCATAGGCCACCCCCATGATCGACGACATCGCCACCACCGACCCGCCGCCTTCCATGGCGGGCACGGCCGCGCGCACCACCCGGAAGACGCCCTTCAGATCGATATCCATCGTCTGATCCCATTTCGCATCGGAGAGGGCAGCGAGCGGGACGCGGTGGGCGATGCCGGCATTGGCGACCACGCAGTCGAGCCGTCCGAACGCCGATCGGGTTGCTGCCACCGCCGCGTTGACGCCGTCGGTGTCGGTCACATCCACGGTTTGGAAGCGGGCGAGGCCGCCCTCGGCCGTGATCGCCTCGGCGACGTCCTGGCCTTCGTCCACCAGCACGTCCGTCACCATGACGGCGTAGCCGGCGCGGGCGAATGCGTGCGCGGTGGCGCGGCCGATGCCGATCCCGGCGCCGGTGATGAGGACGGAAGGCGGAGCGCCCTGATCATTCATAGCATCACATCCCCTGAGTTCGGGCCGAGCGTCTGGCCGACGTAGATCGCAGCGGCCGGCGAGGCGAGGAATGTGACCGTCTCCGCCACGTCCTCCGGCGTGCCGAAGCGGCCCAGCGGCAGCTCCGCCAGCTTGGTCCGCCTCCACGCCGGAGAGAGATTCTGCACCAACTCGGTGTCGATCGGGCCGGGCGCCACGGCATTGACCCGAACCCCTCGCGCGCTGAGTTCGCGCGCCATCGACTTGGTCAGCCCGATGATGCCGGCCTTCGCGGCGGCGTAGTGCGCCAACTCGACGCCGCCAAGCTGGCCGAGCTGGGAGGCGATGTTGATGATCACGCCCTGGCCGGCGCCCAGCATTAAGGGGACGGCCCGGCGGCAGCAAAGGAACGTGCCGCGCAGGTGCACGGCGATCATGCGATCAAAATCCGCGACCTCCAGCGCCTCGAACGCCGCCTGGTGCACGTGGCCTGCATTGTTGACGAGCAAGGTGACCGGGGCTGCCGCCTCGGCATGGCCAAACATCGCGTCCACGCTCGCCGCATCGGCAACGTCGGCCGCCACGGCGGTCACGCGCCCGCCCGCCTCGCGCAACGCCGCCGCGACGCTCTCGCCGCGCACGCCGTCGAGGTCGGCAATCATCACGCGCGCGCCGGCGCGAGCCAAGCGAGTGGCGATGGCCCAGCCAATGCCGTTCGCGCCGCCGGTGACGATGGCGTGGTGTGCGTCGAGCGCCATCATGTGATCGCCTCCTGTATTGCCACCCGACGGCTATGGCGCACGCTCACGGCCATCAAGATGGCGTAGACCGTCAGCAGGCTGAACGAGAACAGCGTTGTCAGTACGCCGAAGGCGAAGATATTCGGGTGGATCTCGACCGCGAAGGTGCCGTAGATCGTCAGCGGCAATGTCTGCGCCCCGCCGGCGGTGAACAGGGTGCGGGCGAACTCGTCGTAGCTGAGGGTGAAGGCGAACAGCATCGCGCTCAGCACGCCGGGAAAGATCAATGGCAACGTGACCTTCTGGAAGGTGCGCGCCGGTGTAACGCCCAGGCTCCAGGCCGCTTCCTCGACCGACGGGTCAAACCGGTTAAAGATGGCCAGCAGCACCAGGAAGGCAAAGGGGTAGGTGTAGACGACGTGGGCAACGAACGATGTGCCCCACCAGGCGCGCTCAATACCGAGATTGTTGGCCACCAGTGCGATCCCGAGCCCGACCAGAACGCCGGGCACGATCATGCCGAGCACGATCAGGTAGAATGCGGCGCCCGAGAAGCGAAAGCGCCGCCGGAAGGCTTGCGCCGACAGGACGCCGAGCACGGTGGAGGTGACCATCGTCATGAAGGCAAGCGCCAGTGAGCGCAGCATCGCCTGGCCGATCGGCAGGGGCGCCACCCGCGTCGGCGGCACCAGGCCGAACAGGTGCTGGTACCAGTAGGTCGACCATTCGATGATCGGAAAATTGGGTCCGCCGACCGGGCCGGACTGAAAGCTCAGGATGCCGAGCACGGCGAGCGGCGCGTAGAGGAAGACCAGGAACAGGACCATGAAGGCCATCAAGGGCCAGCGCAGTGGACCGCTCATCTCAGAGCTCATTCCGCAGGTTGACAAGGCGCAGCAGGCCGGCGACCGCAGCGGCCATGAGGATCGTCAGCACGACGCCGACCACAGCCGCGAAGGCCCACTTCAACGACCCGACCTGGGAGACGATGATGTTGCCGAGCAGGTTGACCTTGCGCCCCGACAAGGCGGCCGGAGTCGCGAACTCTCCCAGCACCATGACGGAGACGAAAATGGCGCCGACCACGACGCCGGGCATGCTGAGCGGCAAGATAATGGTGCGAAAGATGCGGCCCCAGCCGGCGCCCAGGTCGCGCGCCGCCTCAATCAGGCTCGGCTCGATGCGGGACAGCATGAAGGCGATCGGTCCCACCATGAACACGACGTAGATCTGCGTCATGCCGATGACGACGCTGAGTTCGGTAAACAGCAGGGCTGTGATCGGCTGGGTGATCAGGCCTAGCTTGAGCAGGATGATGTTGACCGCTCCCTCGGTGCCCAGCATCGGCCGCCAGGCGACGACGCGGATCAGGAACGAGGTCCAGAACGGCACGACGCAGGCGACGAGCAGGATCGTCTGCACCGTCTTGTTTTGAACGAACAGGCCGATGTAGAGCGCGACCGGGAAACCGATCACCAGCGTCGCCACCAAGGTGATGAGCCAGAGGCGGATCGTGGTCCATAAAGCGTCGAGGTAGGTCGCGCTGGAAAAGAAGACCATCCAGCTCTTGAACGTCAGCTTGGGCGAGATGCTGAACGTGGTCTGGGTCCAGAAGCTGACGTAAACCATCATCAGCATCGGCACGACCAGGAACAGCGTCATCCAGATCATCCCGGGCGCCAGCAGCAAGGTCGTGCCCCATTCCCGCTTCCGCCGGGCGGGCGATGGGGCCGCGAGCGCGCCGGACGCCAAATCGGTTCGTGCGTCCATCAGGGCTCCGCAAACAACAGGGCCGAGTCTGCAGACCACTCGAGGGCGTAGACGGCGTCGCGCGCGAATTCAGGTGGGGTTCGATGGCCGAGATAGTACTCAACCTCGAACGGCCGCCCGGCATCGACGTCGAACAGGCCCACCACGCGGGCGCCCGAGTATTCACTGGCCAGGAAGCGGCCAGTCATACGGACCTGGCCTGGACGCGGCGGCGCATCCGTGCGGTCAACCGCAACGCCGTCGGAGCGGATGCAATAGGATGCCTGGCCGGGCCCGATGTCCCGCCTGACCGCGGCGTCGAGGCCGGGCGCCCTGAATAGGCCGTCCGAGACGCGTCCTTGGACCACGTTGTAGCAGCTCAACAGCCGAGCCACGTCCCGGCTGAGAGGGGCTTCGATCAACTGGTCCGGCGTGTCGATCTGAGCCACGCGTCCCTCGGACAACACCGCAACCCTGGTTCCCATCGCCAGCGCCTCCTGCTCGTTGCCGGTCACGTGCAGGAAGGTGGCGCCCAGGTGCGAATGGATGCGGCGAAGCTCGATCATCATGCGCTCGCGCAACCGGGCGTCGAGCGCCCCGAGCGGCTCGTCGAGCAGCACGATGGCCGGCTCGGCAATCAAGGTGCGGGCGAAGGCGACGCGCTGTTTTTGCCCACCAGAGATCTGCGCGGGCAACCGGGAGCCGAGCCCGGCAAGGCCGGTCACCTGCAACGCCTGCTCGACCCGGCGCGCGATATCGCCCGGGTTCTTGATGGTGCCGTGCCGCCGGTTGCGCAATCCGAACGCGACGTTGTCGGCGACGCTGAGATGGGGAAAAAGCGCGAAGGATTGAAAGACGAAGCCGATCCCGCGCTCATGTGCTGGGCTGCCGCTGATGGAGACGCCGTCGAGCCGGATCTCGCCGCTGTCCAACGGCTCGAACCCGGCGATCACGCGCAGGATGGTTGACTTCCCGGAGCCGCTTGCGCCGAGCAGGGTAACGTATTCTCCGGCCTTGATCGAAAGCGACAGGCGATCAAGCACGACCTGGTCGGCAAAACTCTTGATCACTCCATCAAGCTCGAGCGCGGAATGATGCACTAAAGTTCCCTGTATCGCGTTGCGAAACAAAATATCGAAGACGCTTCGATTTCCGATAGACTGGGGCTAGTCAACCACCTCCGCAACCCATTTCGTCACATTGCTCCAACTTAGTCACACTGCACTTGGATTGGGCACTAATTGCCGAGTTAATAGCCGTTGCCGACGGATCATCTATGCTTTAGCAACATTCGCGCTTCGTTCAGACGCGTTTGTTGCTGCCGGCGCGCGTCCAGTGCCTCGTCCATGTCGACTGTCCGGAAGCGCACCTTTGCATGCGGCTGAAGTTGACCGATGAGGTCCATATCGGCCGAGATCACGGTGCCGAGCATGAAGTAGCCGCCGCCGGACACCGCATCCCGATGCAGCACGATCGGCTCGGTGCCGCCGGGCACCTGGATCGAGCCGTAGGGATACCCGCTGTCGACGATGTTGGAGGGGTCGGACCCGGCGCCGAACGGCGGCTCGCGCGGGACGAACTGCAGGGCCCTTCCGCCGCGGAAGCGATAGCCGATCCGGTCCGCCTCGGGCGCCACGGCCCAGCCGTCCTCGAAGAAGCCTCGGCCGGCCTGCTCGGTGAGCCGATGCCAATACAGGCCGGTGATGACGCGCAGCTCGGTGGCGCCACCCAGCTCCCGCCGTAGATCGACGGGCAGTGGCGGCCCTTCCTTGCTGCCGGGTTCGGCATCACGCAGCGGCAGGACGTCACCCGCCTTCAACGCACGGCCATCGTGGCCGCCGAGGGCGCCGAGCACGTAGGTCGAGCGGCTGCCGAGCACGACGGGCACACCGAACCCGCCTGACACGGCGATGTAGGCCCGTGCCCCCGCCTTGAGAAACTCGAAGCTCAACTTCTGCCCGACCTGCACGGCGAAACTGGTCCAGGTCGGACGAACCTCGCCATCCACGCGAGGCGCCAGTTCGGCTCCAGTGACGGCCACCTGCGCATCCCGCTTGAAGCGAAGCTCCGGCCCCAGGAACGTTGCCTCGAGCGCCGCGTCCCCTTCGTCGTTGCCGACCAGGAGGTTGGCGACGCGCAGGGCGTAGCGGTCCATGGCGCCCGAGATCGGGATGCCGAGATGGTAGAAGCCCGGCCGCCCCAAATCCTGCACCGTCGTGGCAAGGCCGGGCTTGATCACTTCGACGCTCATGCCGGCGTCCCGAGCAGCGCGCGGTTGTAGCCCGCGGGATCCTGCTGGTACTCGTCAAGGGAGAACGAGACCGAGCGGATGGACGGGTCGTAGCGGCCGGCGTCCACCTCGGCCACGATGGCGTCGTACTCGGCTCGCTCGACCGGGCGGAAGCGCACAATATCGCCGGGCCGGAACAGGATCATGAACTCGCGCAGGTAGCTGACCTGCTGGCGCGGATCGTAGATCGGCATCGGCGTCACCCCGAACATCTGGTAGCCGCCGGCCCCGCGCACCGAGTAGATGCAGCCGAAGCAGCCGCCGTGGCCGACCGTGAGGCGGGGCGTGTCCGTGCGCGGCCGGAGGTACTTCGGCACCTCGATCTGCCGCGCCCGCTCCACCATCTGATACATGAACGGCAGCCCAGCGACGAAGCCGACCATCGACACCATCCAGGGCGAGCCTGAATGCGCGTCGATCAACGCTTCGATGTTGGCGAGGCCGTTGATGCGGGCGGCGTAGGCGATGTCGGTGCTCTCCGGGTCCTGATGGCGCTCGCGGAAGCGCATCAGCACTTCGTGCGTCCACGGGTCTTGATACAGCACCGGCACCTCGATCAGCCGCGCCGCAATCGTCGTGGTCCTGCCGGACGATTCCTCGATCGCCTTGATCTCGGCCAGCAGGTCGTCCGGCTTGATCCGGTCCGGGTCGAAGCGTATCTGGAACGAGGCGTTGGCCGGGCAGATGTCGGTGATGCCGGCGATCCGGCGTTCGGCGATGGCGCGCGTGACCGAGAGGCTGTGGAAGAAGGCGTCGAGCGACATCGCCTCGCTGATCTCTGCGAATACGTGCTCGTCGCCGCCGAAGGAGTAGCGGGTCATCAAGGGGCCTCCGATGCCGGGTGTTGCGCGAGCCAGGTCTCCAGCCAGGCCGTATGGATGCGCCCGGCCGCCACTTCGGGGTCGCGGGCAAGGGCCGCCAGCAGCGGCGCCGTGGTGGCCACGCCCTCGATGACCAGTTCGGCCAACGCCCGTCTCATGCGCACCAGCGCCGCGTCACGGGTCTCATCCCAGACGATCAGCTTGGCGAGCAGCGAGTCGTAGAATGGCGGGACGACATAGCCCTGGAACAGCGCCGTGTCGAAGCGTATCCCCGGGCCGCCGGGCACGTTGAGGCGGGTGATTTCGCCGGGGCTCGGCATGAAGTTGCGCGCCGGGTCCTCGGCATTGAGGCGGCACTCGATCGCGTGCCCGCGCAGCGACACGTCGGCCTGGCTGAGCGGCAAAGGCTCGCCGGCGGCGATGCGGATCATGGCGCGCACCAAGTCCACGCCAGTCACCATTTCCGTGGTCGGGTGCTCGACTTGGATGCGCGTGTTCATCTCGATGAAGTAGAACGCGTCGCCGGCCTCGTCGCAGAGGAACTCGACGGTTCCGGCGCCGCGGTAGCCGACCACTTCGGCCAGGCGGACCGCCGCTCCGCACAAGGATTGCCGCGTCGCGTCGGGCAGGTTGATCGAGGGCGCCTCCTCCCACAGCTTCTGCCGCCGGCGCTGGATCGAGCAGTCGCGCTCGAACAGGTGGATGGAGCGCTGGCCGTCGCCCAGCACCTGGACTTCGATGTGCCGGGCGCGAGGGATGAGCCGCTCCAGATAGAGGCCGGCGTCGCCGAATGCAGTGCGCGCCTCGGCCGCGGCTTGGTCAAACAAAGCAGGCAGCGCGTGGCGATCCTGCGCCACGCGGATGCCCCGGCCGCCGCCCCCGGCGGCCGCCTTGATCAAGAGGGGAAATCCGATCTCGTCGGCGCGGCTGGCCGCCTCTGCGCTGCTCTCGATCCGCTGCTTGGTGCCGGGCACGGTCGGGATGCCGGATGCGGCCGCGGTGCTGCGGGCCTGCGCCTTGTCGCCCATGAGGCGAATTGTCTCGGAGCGCGGGCCGACGAAGACCAGGCCGGCGTCCTCGACGGCTTGCGCGAAGTCCGCGTTTTCCGACAGGAAGCCGTAGCCCGGATGAATCGCGTCGGCGCCGCTCCGTTGCGCCGCGCCGATGATCGCCGCCGCGTTCAGGTAGGAGCGCGAGGCGTGGGGTGGCCCGATCACCGCCACCTCGTCCGCCATCCGCGCCGGAAGCGACTCCCGGTCGGCCTCGCTGACAGCCTGCACGGTGGCGATCCCCAGCTCACGCGCGGCCCGGATGATGCGGACGGCGATCTCGGCCCGGTTGGCGACGAAGAGCTTGCTGATCGCCATCAGGACTCAAGTTCGTAGAGCGGCTGGCCCGCCATGACCGGGTCCTCGTTCTCGATCAGGAAGCGCACAATCCGCCCTGCGTCCTCGGCGAGAACCTGGTTGAACGTCTTCATCACCTCGATCAGGCCGACGGCGTCGCCCGGCTGCACCGCGTCGCCCTCGGCCTTGAGCGGCGGCTCGCCCGGTGACGCGGCGCGGTAGAACGTGCCCGGGATCGGCGCTGGGATTGTCTTGACCGCCATGCCCTGCACCTACTCCCGTCATCGTTTGACAAAACCTGACGGTGATCCTTGCACGTGCCCGGTCCATCGGGAAGGATGATGTGCAGCAGACCGGAGACGACGGCATGGGCGCGATCAGCATCAACTGCGACATGGGCGAGAGCTTCGGCATCTACCGGCTCGGTGATGACCAGGCGTGCATGCCCTACATCACCCACGCCAACGTCGCCTGCGGCTTCCACGCCTCCGACCCGGTGGTGATGCATCGGACCGTGCGACTGGCCAAGGAGCACGGCGTGAAGGTCGGCGCCCACCCAAGCCTGCCGGACCTTCAAGGCTTCGGCCGCCGCGAGATGCGCCTCGGGCGCGAGGAGATCACCGCCGCCGTGCTGTATCAAGCCGGGGCGCTCACAGCGTTTCTCAAGGCGGAAGGCATGACGCTGTCCCACATCAAGCCGCACGGCGCCATGTACGGCATGGCGCAGCGCGACGAGGAGGTCGCAGAAGCCATCGCCGACGCGGCGGAGGCGCTCGGCGTGCCGCTGCTGGCCTTTGCCGATTGCGCGATGTCGCGGGTCTATGCCCGGCGCGGGCTGCCGTTCACCTGCGAGTTCTATGCCGATCTCGATTACAACGACGAGGGCCGCAACATCATCACCCGCGAGCACCAAGCCGTGGCGCCGGAGGACGCTGCCGCGCGGGTCTTGCGTGCCGTCAACAGCGGCATGACCCGCGCCGTGTCTGGCAAGGATGTGCCGGTCGTCGCAGAGTCGATCTGCGTGCACAGCGACACGCCAGGCGCCGTGGCGATCGCGCGCGCGGTGCATGAGGCGCTCGGACGGCGGCAGGCCGCCTGACGCTGCGGGGAGCGGTCGCCGAAGGATCAGGCATCGGGGAGCATGGGACATGAGCTTGCGCGTCGCGGTCGATATCGGCGGCACCTTCACGGATGTCTGCATCCTCGATGAGGACAGCGGCACGGTTCGCGTCGCCAAGACGGCCTCGACGCCGGACCCGATCGACGGCTTCCTCACCGGCCTTGATGAGGGCGGCGTTGCGCTGCACGACGTCGTGCTCCTCTCGCACGGCACCACGGTGGCGACCAACGCGCTGATCACCCGCCGCCTGCCGCGGGCCGCCATGGTCTGCACCGAGGGGTTTCGCGACGTGATCGAGATCCGCCGGGCCAACAAGGAGGATCTTTGGGACACCTACAAGGACGTGGCCCGCCCCTACATTCCCCGCCGCGACCGCCTTACCGTCCGTGAGCGGGTGGATGCGGCAGGGCAAGTCGTGACGTCGCTCGACGAGGCCGGCGCGCGGGAGGTGGCTCGCGTGCTGCGGAAACGAGGCGTCGCCGCTGTCGCCGTCTGCTTCATGAACGCGTTCACCAACGGCGCCAATGAACGCCGCATGAAGGAGATCCTGACCGAAGCGTTGCCCGGCGTGCCGATCACGACCTCCTCGGAGGTGTTGCCGGAGATCTTCGAGCACGAACGGTTCTCGACCACGGTGGTGAATGCGATTCTTGCGCCTGTCGTCGGCGACTACTGCGCCCGCCTAGGCGACCGGCTGGCCGAGGGCGGCTACCGCAGCGACCTGCTGCTGCTGCACAGCGGTGGCGGGGTGATGACGGCGGGGGGCGCCCGGCAGTTCGCCGCCCGGCTCGCCGGCTCCGGCATTGCCGCGGGCGCGATTGCCAGCCGCCACATCGCGATGCAGTGCGGCTTCCCTAACTCGATCGGCCTCGACATGGGCGGGACGAGCTGCGATGTCTCGCTCGCCTATGAAGGCCGGTCCCGCGTGACCAAGGACTGGTTCATCGAGTTCGGCTACCCGATCCGCTTCCCGAGCATCGAGGTGCTAACCATCGGCGCAGGGGGCGGCTCGCTGGCCTGGATCGACGAGGCCGGGTCGCTCCGCAACGGCCCGCAATCCGCCGGGGCCGATCCGGGGCCGGCCTGCTATGGCCGTGGCAACCAGACGCCGACCAACACGGACGCGAACGTCACCCTGGGCCGCCTCGGCCTCGGCCTAGCCGGCGGCAGCATCAATCTCAACCCGGCGCTCGCCAGGGCGGCTATAGAAGCCGGCGTGGCGCAGCCGCTCGGCATGACGCCGCATCAGGCGGCCGCGGCTGTGATCCAGGTCGCCAACGCCAATATGGCCGACGCGGTCCGGCTCATTTCCATCAGCCGCGGCTACGACCCGCGTGATTTCGCCCTCGTCGCCTTCGGCGGCGCCGGCGCGTTGCACGGGGCGGACCTGGCCCGGGAATTGGCGATCCCGGTCGTGATCGTCCCGCCCAATCCCGGCGTCACCTCCGCACTCGGCTGCCTGCTGGTGGACGTGCAGCACGACTTGGCCGAGAGCTACATCCGGGCCGCCGCAGAGGCCGACCCGGCCATGATCGAGGCGGAGTTCAACCAGCTGGAGGCCGAGGCGCACGAGCGGCTTAGTCATGAGGGCATTCCGCCCGAGCGCCGCATGGTCGAACGGACGGTGGACATGATGTACCAGGGTCAATGGCGTTCGCTCGCGGTGCCGGCCGGCAGCCCAGTCGCCTCGGTCTCGGACTTGGTGGCCGCGTTCCACCGCCAGCATGAGCGAGAGTACAATTTCCGCCGCGACGACGCCCCGGTCGAAATCTACCGCCTCAATCTCCGCGCGGTCGGCTTGGTGCCGAAAGCGGAGATGGCCGAACGGGAGCCGGGCGGCGCGATGCCAGACCCAGTGGCACGACGCCAAGTCTGGTTCGACGGGGCTGCGCATGACACGCTCGTCCATCGGCGGGACGCGCTTCCCTCCGGTGCCCGGTTTTCCGGTCCCGCCATCGTGGAACAGCTCGACTCCACCACCGTCATCCCGCCCGGCTCCGCCGCCGAAGTGGACCGCTTCCTCAACATCGTGATCCGGCTGGAGAGCTGATAATGACAGACCACGTCCACGACAGGCGCGACGGCTTCGTCTTGGACCCGGTCACATTCGAGGTGTTGAAGAACGCGTTCATCACCGCCGTTGACCAGATGGCCGAGCAAATCCTGCGCACCTGCTACTCGTTCGTGATCTTCAACCGTGATTTTTCCAACGCCCTGCATGACGCCCATGGCGATTCAGTCGCGCAAGGCAACGCGGACATTGCTGTCCATGTCGGCACCTTGCACTGGACCTGCAAGGACGTGATCCGCGCCTTCAAGGGCGAGATGCGCGAGGGTGATGTGTATGCGATCAACGACCCTTACGCCGGTGGCACGCACTTTCCGGACGTGCGATTGATCCGCCCCGTGTTCGTCGACGGCGAGCCGATCGCGTTCACGCAATCCAACGGCCATTGGTCCGACGTCGGCGGCAGCGTGCCAGGCTCGTTTGATGTGATGGCGAAGGACATGTTCCGCGAGGGCATCCGGATCACGCCCGTCCGCCTTTGGGACGGCGGCCGCTTCTGCAACGATGTCGCGAACCTGATTGCCGCCAACACGCGCGACCCGGCCTCGATCATCGGCGACATGCAGGCCCAGGCGGAGGCGACGCGGGTCGCCGAACGTGAGATCATCCGCCTCGTGGCGAAATACGGCAAGCAGACGGTCGTAACCGGCTTCGCCGACGTGCAGGACTACGTCGAGCGCGCCATGCGCCAACGCCTCTCGGCCTTGCCGGACGGCGAGTGGGAGACGCAGGACTTCATCGACCAGGACCCTTCGGGCAGCGAAGGCATGATCCCCATTCGGGTCAAGCTGACCAAGCGGGGCGACCGGGCGATCTACGACTTCACTGGAACTCGACTTTCCGCATTTTCGACGGGATTGAAGGCTCAACGTAGCACCCAGAAGATGTCCTCGTGCGCAATGAAGTCGAGAGCCTCGTCGATCGGCAGGACAGTGCGTCCGAAGGGACCAGCTGC
>JAABVA010001345.1_pt1 | contig 26641 bp, 32 predicted proteins | sample 5560331 | NCBI WGS metagenome assembly JAABVA01 (sample SAMN12812661, study PRJNA571458) | rock metagenome | isolation source: Antarctica rocks | place: Antarctica: Victoria Land, Mt New Zealand sud | collected 2016-01-07
TCGAACGCTTGGTGTTCTAACCAAGCCGGACTTGGTCGACGATGAGACACCCGTCATGGAACTCATTGAGGGCAGACGACATAAATTGAAACTCGGCTGGTGCATAGTTCGAAACCCTAGCCAGAAGCAGCTCAACGATCTGAACAATGATAGATACGCCATAGAGGAGGACTTCTTTCGAACTGTAGCCCCTTGGAATTCGTTGCCAAAAGTAGAGTAGGTGTGAAAGCATTGCGAATCCGTTTACAAGAAATCTTAGGAGCTCATATTCGCCGTGAGTTCCCAAAGGTATGCGCCGAGTCCATCACTTAACACCATTAACTAATCTTGCCCTAGGTTAAGTCCGAGATACACAAGAAATTGACCGCCGCAAAACAAAGCCTCGATAAACTTGGCGCCAACCGGGAAACGACCGACCAACAGAGAGGTTACTTATCACGTATCAGTATGCATTTTCAAGAGATCGCTGCTCTCGCTTTGAACGGAAATTACGTGGGGAATGACTGGTTCGATCGATATCCTAGTTTGAAATATGCGAATGTTGTGATGACTCGTAACGAGCTTTTCAACAGCGTATTAGAGCAGTATGGCCAGTCTTACAAATTCAAAGCAGTCGGATCAGACACAACTGAGGAGATAGCAATACCCTCACCAGCTTTTCCGGAATACTTTCAAGAATCGGCGGAAGAGTTGGAAGAGCCGGAGGAGCAGTTGGCTCTTCGAACAACCGAGAGCCACGCTGAACTGGAGGAAGTAATGTTCGAAAAGAACACCACCAGCAAGCGCATTGACGAAGGTGTACAAAGGATCGCGAGGTTTCGAGCTCGGTACTTTCGACAGCTCTCTCCTTGGAATGACTATGAAGGCCCAATCCTCCAGATGGGAAGAGATTGCGTTGGCATACATGAGTGACGTGGTCACTATGGCTCACACGTTCATCATTGACCTCTTCCGACTGATCTGCCCGAACTTACGCGTCCGTGAAGGGCTAATGTCGATCTTGATGGAGGATCTGATGGCGAAATACAAGACTGCGTTTGACAGTGCTCGGCTCCTCCTTCGCTTGGAGAGAATGGGAACTCCCATCACTTTGAACCACTATTTCAACGACAATCTGGAGAAAAGGTATGTGGCACTCCGATCTTTCCCACTGGTCGCTAAGCCTAACATATGCTCAGTCGGCAGCGTCGTATGCGTGCAGCTATGGAGAAGAAGTCTATGAATGATTGTCAGCATGGTGTTGTGGTCCGGCTCGACGATATCATGCAGCATCATCCAATGTCGAACACGGAGCAAACTGTGCGTGATATCCACGATATCCTTCAGTCTTATTACAAGGTCGCTCGCAAACGCTTCGTGGACAACATGTGTATGCAGGCATCTGACTACCATCTGGTTACGGGCCCGGGTACACCTCTGAAACTTTTTTCACCCTCTTTCGTGAGCGGCTTGTCGCCAGAGCAGTTGGAAGAGGTTGCCGGAGAAGACACAAGCCTAAAGAGAATGCGTAAGTATTTGGACAAGCAAATCAAGGATTTGGAAGCGGGGAAGAAAATTCTTACTTGAGCTCAAGACAGCAATGAATGCAGCCTTAGGGAGTAGCCCTTAATTACTTCCAATGCTATTGTTGCGGCTCGCGATTTAGTGGTAGCAGTTTTCTTCATACTATGAAATAATGATGTCACGGCTCGAACCCATTGTGCAAGAGAGGGAGAGAGCTGGAGTAATACTGTCAGTGTAGAAAGCACAAATTGGATAACGATACCTTTATCGAATGTATGTCTCTTACTGCACGAGGAGACTTCCAATGCTGACGGTTGTAGGACGATTAGTATCATAAAGAGAGGAAAGAGAAGGTACTGGAAGTTGCGGCTCGATGCATAGATATCAAACAAGTGTCATCAATCATCATCAACAAACCAACCCACACGTCAGCCGCCTTCTGTCGCGAGTTCGGTGCTGCGTGTGTCGGCGCTTGCGATGAATGTTGCGATCCGTCTTGAAGGCGAGAACCTTTCTAAGGCATTTCAGATTACTCGGCCCCTACAGTCATTGTTTCATGACAAGCCCTTTTGGCTGAAGAAGCTCGGGCAGCATGGCCTCACAAACCTCGCTGGCGCTGAGATGGAGGTCCCTAAATTGCGCCATATTTATCAGCATCGGGTCCGTACCAATGAAGCCATCAAGATGAGGAAAACACCGCTTTGTGGTGTTGCGACTGACAGTTTGAACAGATTGCCTTGTCAATGCATGGGTCAGTATCCTCTGTCAGTCGAGGACACGATACTCCTTCAGTTGTTGGAGTGTGTTTCGTCCACGCAGTTCAAGGTATTCTGACTTGTGATTCATTTTTGCTGACACAAGCAGATTTATGGCTTGTCATTGTGTCAAGTCTCAAGGAGGAACACGCAAGAAAGTTGAATAGGGGGCTAACAAATATGGATTTGGGATTGGGGGGCCAACAAATTGTGAACTTTTGCTAATATCCGTTTCTTATTCAGCTATCGGCTTTCCATTCTTTTACTTCTGTTTATTAGCTATGCAAAGTCGCTTGTTGCCAAAGAGGTTCCATATGACCTTGGAAAGGTTAAAATCTTGACCTCAAGCAGAAACTGTACTGTCCTTCAATCCAATGTTCAATGTCAGTAATCTTTTGCTTTTAAGAATTTAGTGCTTTCGTTTGCAGTGTGAAAAACGATTGCAACAGCTATGATCATATTTCTGTTCCCTTCTTCCGATTACAAGGACTATTAAGACAGTTTTTGCAGAGTTCGATGTTCAAAAAACAATGAAAGGCATGAGATTGGAATGGGGGATGTTGCCAATGATGATCAAGACAGGAGGTAAAATCAGAAGCTTGACTCACCAGAAGTTTGAAAACAAGTCACAGCGGAACCTCAGTTACCTGAAGATGCTAATGGAGCTAGGGACTGAATTCAAGAATTGAACATTGTTTGTAAAGAGCAAATATTGCGAGGAACGAATAAGCAGCGTGAAGGAGTTATGGAGGCATCAATTAATTGGCTTCAAATGCTTCTAGCGTCTAGTCCCACCTCCACCACGCCGCTTCTTTTTACGCAAGTCCGTCGCAGTTGTGCCTTCCAGTGTCTTCTCTGGCTCAGATGGCGTTGTTTCCACAACAGTCTTGAGCTGATCGAGGAAAGGGCCACTTCCGCTGCGCCAGTGTACAAGCCTGCCATTCCTTTGAACTTATTGTAGAACTAAGTGGTAGACAGTCTATTTAGGCCTGCACACATCGACGCTGTCCAAGATGGTGGCCTGAAACTCAACAATCCCATCAACCTTGCACTTTGGGAGAGTCGACAGATCTCTTCAGAAATTGCTTGTCCCGATGTTGTACTCTCCATCGGCACTGGCACGTCATCAATCAACATCACTTGATGCGCCCCATTTACAATCATTTATGCCGGTCGTCATGCCCTCACTCAATGGGGAAAGCGTCTGAAAAGAGTTGGGAGACAACTACTTTGATTTAACCTAGCATTAAGCAGGAACCAGGTCTTGACAACATCAAATGTCTGGATGATCTTCAGCAGAACGTTCATCTCGCACCTCATGCGCCTACAAATCACCGGAACATTGTTTCGGCCCTGCTGATTTGCATGTTTTTTTCGAGCTGGATGATATTCTGGTCTATGAATTGGGTTTTATCGGTGTCGAGACTCTATTTGTTGTCAAAACAACAGTCCAAAAGACTGCCAAAGCACCCCTTCAGGTCTACCTTCCTCAACTGGACTGTGTCCCGGTTACTGAAGTACTGGCGATTTTTGACGGCATGGGCGACGTCTGTTCTCTATGCCAGCCATATCACAAGTCATTGATGCTCTACGTCAGGAACCCCACGGACGTTATGAGTATTTAGCTGAGGGCGGACAAGGAGAATACCTGAGGATCAGTGCATTCCATAAGAGTATAGATTGATTCATCCAGCAGCAAAATCTACGCGCAAGTTTCAGTGTACCGGATCACGGAACCCCAGGAGGCTTGTTCTGCCCTGCCTGTTCCGACTCTCAACCGGCACAAGAAATCCGGTCTCGGAAAGGAAAGCCTCAGGAAATGAGCCTAGACCGACGGAGCAAGCCTCGACTTGAGTTGAACGTTGGCTGAATTGAGCGATCAACAGGTCTTTTGTCTACAGGCACGTATGGAGATGACAGGAGTCTTGGAGATGAAGCTTCCGAACTGAATGAAACACTCTAATTTTCAAGACGTACTTCATCTTCTCTCAAAGCCTTTCTCCACCTTCTCCCTACGTGCATTGAAATCCACCTCACTGCAGCACTTCAGTTTGCAGCCCACTGGGCGATCAATGTCCTTGCATCCATGAACTCTGCCTTCCCGCCACGGCATGGCATTGACGCTGCCGTTATATTGCTCCTTTGAGCGACGCCGCAGAACCTCCCGCCCATAAGTCACAACCCTGAGGACCCTATCTCAACCCAATGCAAATTGTCCGCATATAGTGTCTTTTGCAGCGACTTGTTGATGTCATGAGCTGGGCACGGAGAATGACATTCAGTGAGGTGGCACGGGTTCTCTCTAAGAGTTGGTAGCTGACGATGGCTGTCCGACTGCACCTTAGAGGAATGCATGACTTCCGCAGCAAGCGGGATATGGGCTGACTGGCCCATATTATGCGCTGAAGTTGGCTGCTCAGCTCCGCCTTGGCAGGAGTGTAAGTGCTGGTGGATATCTTTAGACCGTTGGCGTGGGCGTGGGCGGTTGTAAGATATAGGCCTTTGCAACTGATTTGAGTAGCTTTCCATTTATGGCTGGCAACGTTTCATCAACCTCAACTTCTGCCATGATAGTAGTATAAAGGTTAGGCGGTGGAACCCATTGATATCATTCGGAAGAGAGCTCACACAGGACTTTGTTTTCTTACTTCCCCGCCGGCAACGCTACTCGACAGCAGTACTCCACCACCTGGGCAGCAACCGAGGGAGGCTACAAGGCTTGTGGACGGGTCATTAGATGGCAGCAAGTCTCCACAAGCCAATTGAGGATGCGATGCACTACACCAAGCACTGGACCTGTTGGACGATTGCGAGGAAAACTCGCCAATAAGCTACAGTAACGGCTACAGTTACACAAGGCCAAGGCGTTGTATCAGGCCAGTATCGAGGGCGTTGGCGAACATGAAAAGATCGGAGATACAGATTCCTGATCCTTGCATGAAAGCATACTTTCTAGTTGCGCTGCCAGCCCTTTCAGAATCGCCAACCTGCGGTAGCACCAAGCAGGTCCAGGGCCCCAACCTTCGGTGATTGCATCTAGAGCAGCATCAAGAAATCTTCGACGAGCCATCCGCTGGGCCTCTAGGGCACCAAAAACCCGCACTTCTCCATCAATGCGACACGTTGGGTCGTAGTTGTGATCAACTGTAAACCCGTGAAGCAGCTGAAGCAAAGAAATACTGGGTTCAGCAATAACAAGATCCCACGATGTCCCGTACTTGTCGCATCGAATGTGTGGTACCGCATTGACCGTTAAGCCAATTCTCGCAAGGTCCTCGTCCATTTTCAACTTCTTTTCTTGGGTGATAATGCGGATAAGCTTCCACGGTCCCCTACAATGATCTGGATGGAGCATCCATGGGACGTTCTACAATTCATTTCAGTTGAATGTTGACCGAGTTGGGTAAACTGTGTAATCACACCCAAGTATAGACTCCATCGCTTTCTGGATTCTCAGAACTGCTCAGTTTATCATCTTTTTGCCCATTGACCTCAGTGGACTCGTCTGGTCTCATTCCCAGGCCGAAGAATGAGGCATTGATCAGATTGACTTTGGTTCTCGACGAGATACAGCTAGTCCCCGATTTTGGTTCGATAAAATCGCACGTTGTGGCAGTGACCGTCAATGTTGGTTCAGTCAGCGTTCTCTGCTCTGAACCACGTTGCTGCATTGGATGGTCAAGCTGAGTATTGTTAAGAAAGGTATGCCGTTCAACACTAGATCTACGTCAGATGAGATTTGAGATATCTGCTTGAGATCATACAGGTCTTTGCCATGTCGTATTCCCCATGGACGGAATGTTTCGCTTGAGACCATCAGAGTGAGAAGGCATAAGCTATAACATGGATCAAATAGCGTACCTCTGTTCCTTGCAGATAGGACATATCCCCATTGAACCTGGTTTCTTGAGAATTGCATCTCGCAAGGATCGGTAACATGAACGATTGACTTCCTGGTCATCAAGCATTTTCACTGTTGCTTGCTTAGCTTCAATACGTCGATGTCTTTCTATAACTCTGCTCCCCATGCAGCGAAGTTCTTGAATCCTTTCCTGGCGTTGACTGACAGCAAGGTTGTACTGTTCTATTGCGACGATCTCAATAAGACTGTAGAAATTGGTTCAGTGATGTGATATTGTTTGAGTTGGATTTGTCCAAACATACTAGATTTCGCCTGTTCTGTCGCGGATCGTCAGCTCTTCGTCTCATACATTCCATATTGAATGAATTGACTTAGAAAATGTCACATCTGCCCTTTCACCCAAGCACCTCTGAGAAATCGCTAAGTTGAGAACTGTGATGCTTGGTATTAGCCAGGACACCAATGCAATGACAAGGCAAATTAGACAACCGGTGTCGGGACTCTCTCCCTTGCGGACATCAACAGCAGGTTGACCATGACTCTCTGAATGCCAGTTTGATGCGATATTTCCCCCTCTCCAGCACAAGAAATAGTACCACAACCGACTTACTTGGGCAGGACGGCAGGTACCATCGCCCGCGGCAAGAACTTGACGAGAGCTCATTATGACTTGAGTAACGAGAGTTTCATATGACTGCATGGAAAATAATCAATATATAAAGTTTATGAAAGTGACTTGGGGAGAGGAAACACCTTTGTAGGGTTGAACGCAACAGTGCTGCTACAATAATAGGCAAGCTGTGCTGTACATCCCAAAGCATGACACGCGGCACACCCTTGTCTCTGCATCAAATGTTCCGCAATCGCAGCGAAGAGCCGAGAAGGCTATAGATAGGGCTCTGGTCTCGAGATAGGAGTAAAGCACAGACGCAGATTCCTATGGCGGGCGAGCATCCGCTGCAGGGATCTGATATCCCATATCCCCATCACAACGCACAAATTGACCAAGAAGCATGGAATGTAATCTGGTCAAGTAATTCCTACCTTGTGAAGGTGGCAGAACGTCCCGGTGGTCTGGAGGTTACCTTGGATGGTAAACGTATAGGAATTTATCTGCAGGAACAGAATTTCTATAGTTACAGTACCCAAACCCGGAAAAGTGATGTGACAGCCTGCAGGAACAGAATTCCTATAGTTACAGTACCCAAGCCCGGAAAAGTGATGTGACAGCCTGCAGGAACAGAATTCCTATAGTTACATTACTCGCCAGCGCTACCCTAAAGTGCACAGCCGGTAATTTATCAGTAGGAACAGATTTCCTATAGTTACCGTACCCAGCCAGCGCTAGTCACTCTTGCCTTGACGCCGCTAGTTACTGTGAGGGTACGGTCCTCCATCGCGGCCTTCTGTATCTCCATCACCTGATTCGGGACAGCAGTTTAACTCCGCCCCATGAGTACTACTGCATGTTCAATCACTCACGCTGTCAATCGTAACCCAGAGAGATGCTGAGCACTTTATGTCGTTTGCGCGTCTTACAGCGGCGAAGAATTTGCTCTATGTTTCGCTCATGATTTACTTGTGATACTTTCTTTATCCATTCAAGAGCATTGGTAGCTCTCGATTAAAGTCAGTATATTCGAACAGATGTTGTAGCTAAAGAACGTAACAATACATATCTGGAAGGGCTGTCCACAGGGCTGAAAGTGGTTAGGAGAGACTGTCAAAACAGGGTAAAGTGCTTTCTCCGTATTGAGGGATGGTGAACCCGTTGTACCGATATTATGTGTGCCTTGCATATCCAGTCAATCAACATATAGGCACAGATCCAAGGATCTCCCCTGGACACCCCGAAGTAATACCTAATGAGACGAGGCTCCCCTTTTCAAAAAAGATATATACAACTGGCCTCTCTCGCAGCAACATACTCACAGCATGCATTTGATAGCCCAATCGGTCTTCACTGCATGATGAACACCTCACCGATGGTAGATCTGTGCCTCTACGCAATTATTCTCTCGAGTGGATTGCCTTTGTTTTTGCTTTCCGTTTGGAGATATCTTCGGACTGAGCATAGGGACCCCCGTTGCGTGCCATGCCTTTTTATGCGTGTCTGCGTTTTGAAGTCGATTTGTGACTTGGTCCTTACCATTTTGGCTGTACTCCGATTGATTAACCACGGTGAACACAGCATCTCCAAAATGACTACTAGCATCAGCGACTGATCAAATCCAGAGACAGAGGAACGTACAGCAGCTGTCAGTAGTCTGCTTCCTTGCTCCTTTGTGTTTGCGTTGGCATATGAGGTACCCATCTTATTTCATATTTTCCCATGACACGCCGGGTGGGACATTGCATAAGCGTTTCAAGGGTCAAGTCATATTTTTGGTGGGAAGATATTTACTGGCACTAATGCAATGTTCCGTTCAACATCCCCTGCACTTAGCGGTGCTCGTATTTTTCTTTAATGGTACGGTTTCTCGCGAGCACCGCCAAGTACACACTGACGTCCATTGCATATTCTGTCAATGTCTATGTGCGTTTCAGCGTGGTCGTTGAATAATGGCCCATCAGGTCATTGTCTTTGCTTGACGCCAGGTGATGATCCGTTGCCCAAGCACCATTGCCAGTGTTGAGGCGGCTGGGCCTCGCTACTTATGGCCATGCCAGAACGCTGCTCAAAGACTTTATCTCATCGTTGAGCTTCACCATAGGCTATTCTTGGCGTGCCTGTACTTTGTGGTGGCCCTGATCTTTGGGAGGAACGTGGCTTTGGTACCTAAGGAGGTACCGTAGGTAAGGTACTGTAGGTACCTTAAGTTAGTCTATCCTTCGCCTAGGGTTTCTGCATACATGGAAGGGGCTTTCCCCTTACAAAGGCAGTGTCCGGTTATTATAGTGAATCGTGGAATTTCAAGGAGTTCTGGATTTTGCGATACTGTCAAGCTACGAACCAATCACAGGAGCCTTGCTGTTCGGTCATACATTATATGTTATAATTCTTTTCCTCTTTTCACCTCTATCTCTTCGCCATGTAGAGCATTGAATACGGCACAACTCTCAATGAGATGGATTACACCTCTGGGCACACGCCATACGAGTCTGATTGGGGGTCCCATGACTATGTCAACGATCCTCTGTCAGAACATCAATTTCAATGGCGATGCGGCACCTTCGAACCTCACCCCTTGCCACAGAGTGCGGTGAATCGTCCACTTTGTAACAGTGAAAAGACTACTTATCCACTTCTAACTAGGTATAAATCCTCCTCCATACATTTTGGCTCTCTAACCATTGAGCGGGTCATTCTAGGGAACAATTTTTAATCGAATGGTACGCAGTCAACAACACCATACATCAGTTAAAACGACAGAATGAGCAAAATGAGTTTCGTATCCAGCAGATCTTGATGGTCCTTGACGAGCATAAGGAGTCGAGCGAGCGGTCCCTAGAGGAAGTCAAGAAGGACATCAATCAGCTTAAGGAAGAGCACAGGGCGCTTAAGATGTGGAGTGAGCAGTCTCTAGAAGAAGTCAAGATCAATAATGAACGACGTGGGCTTTCTATTGGCGAGATTTGGGAAAACATGGGGGAGTTTTCGAAGGACCTTGAGACGCTCAAGGTGTCCAGCGAGCAGTCCCTAGAAGCAGTCAAGAAGGATACCACTCAGCTTCAGGGTGGGCTTGAGGAGATCGCCAACGATCAGCTTCAGGAGCGGCCGATTTTCGAAGACCCTGACGAGCACGAGATGTCAAGTGAACAGCTGCAACCTGATTGCGAGGAGGAACGCCCCAAGCCCAGTAAGTGGAAGAAACAGGATCAGGACTCTGACCGTTTGTACACTTGTCTGTACCCTGGATGTGCGTCTGCACCAACACGACACCAACCAAGTTTGTGGAGACAAGAAAAATTGTCATAATACAAGAGACCATCTATGTCGCACCAAGGGTTGTCTGAACGCTGTAAATGACAGAGGGTTGGATACCACAAGAGCTCTGCATCGACACGAACAGATGTTTCATAAGATAGTACATTAGATTTAATTCCTTTGCCTGTAGACATTAGCCTGAGTGGGCAGAAATCTAACTTACCTCTCTGCACCTCACCTTCCCTCCTTAACTCTAGCTGATGTGGGTGGCCGTTCTTGGGCGACCCATCAAAAAATATTAATGTGGTCAGCTACCCTCCCCTCTTCAAACCTCTTATCTTCCTACACGGGGTTCTTCGGCAGCGGCGTTAGTATAAAGTTACAAATAATTCATGGTGTTGATATGAGACACAATACGGTAGGTCTATTCCTATTTACGCATTGCTCCTGCTTCCTGCTCTTTCAAATTCTGGATCTTCTCTCTTTCACCTTTGCCGTCGCTGTCGCCGTCGCCACTGCCTTCTTCGCTGAGGACCTCGACATACGCCCCCAAGATTAAGTCGCTGCTGTCGGAGGAGGCTCCAACTCCTCTAGTATGGTGGGCGGGATAATAGAAGTGGAGGACGGGCAGGAGGAGGACGAGGAGGATGAGGATGATCAATAGCATAACGTTCAACTTTGACCCAGCGGATTTCTGTTTGAATATCATTACTTAAGATAGGAGCTCAACTTCTACGCACTAGTCCACGACCTGCTCGGTCCGTCACTCGAAGATCTCTTCAACTACTGTGGGCGGAAGTTTTCGCTCAGACCTATGCTCCTGATGGCTGACCAGGCTATTTCCCAAATCGAATACATTCACTCCAAGGGGTTTATCCATCGCGATATCAAGTCAGACAATTTGCTATCAGGTGTCGGCAGGCAAGGAAAGGTGCTATACATTGTCGATTTCGGCCTTGCTAAGGAGTTCGCCGATGCTAAGTGGTACAAAGGTCTAGGAAATCTTCCCTTGGGAGGCACTAAACGCTATGCAAGCATTTGAAAAGAGTAATTTCTGGGGAGATGACTTGGAGTCTCTCGGGTATATGGTCCTATGTTTTGCTCGTAGCTTGCTGTTGTGGCAGGGTCTGAAGACTGCACAGATAAGGAGAAGAATGAGCTGGTCAAGGTGAAGACGATGGCCTGATCGGGAGAGGTGAAGGTCTCCTCACTGATCATTTCAGTAGGTTTTGAACACAAACCCGCTACGGATATCTCCGCAAGCTATTCCGCCGCTTGTTCAGATCTAAGGGATTCGAGTACGACAACGTGTTCGACTGGACTGAAAAGAGGTTAATGAGCTCCGTGGTAGAGCCGACCAAAGGATGTCTTCAACTCCACCTTCATCATCAAGCTTCCTTTATTTCTGCAAGTCGTCACAGTTGTGCCTTCCGGTCTTCTCTGGCTCAGATGGTGTTGTTTTCACCACAGTCTTGAGCTGATCGAGGAATAGGGCAAGGGCTACTTCCGCTGCGCCAGTGTACAAGCCTGCCTAACATGGGCTGGGGCGTCTATGACACGATCGGAGTACCAAAACCAAAGCCACTGCCACTGAACGAAGCACAAGACACATACACCACCCATGGGCCCAATGGTGTGAACTCTAACGCCTTTCACTTTCAGATGAAGCTATACCAAGTCATTGCAAACAGTGGTGTCAGGTAAGCCTTCTGTCAACATTGAATACAGTCCCATTATTTGCTGGATCAGACTATCCTCTAATAGCTATTTGTTCAGTTGAAAGCCGAGATGAGCAGGATCGGGGGATATGGCATTGGTGTATGTGGACTAGCCAGGATTCAGGGATGAAGAAGATCCTTGGGTTTGATGATACTTTCAATTCAGTGAACCCATCCCTCAGCAAGGCTTTTCATCAAGACAACCCTTTTTGGTCCCTCTGGCGGCACCTCAATTGGTTGCTCCTTGCCCTTGAATCCTTTTCTGAAAGGATAACTTAGTATGATCTGGCATTCATACGTGTATTTCCGCCCCGCGGGCCGTGTATTATTCGATGGTGTGTCAAGGAACGAGTAGTACATGAACGCATCTGAAGATGGGTCGCCGCCTTGAAAGAAGAAGGGATCGAGCGCGTGGAGCTTCTCTGCGAGCGGCCGGGGGTAGATGACACTGGCGCCGAGGAGGCGGACAGGGAGTGGGTTGTTGCGGGCGAGTTTGGGGTCATTGAGGATATAAGATCGGGTGTGGGATTGTGTGCCATCGGCACCAATAAGAAGGGAGCCTGTTGCGGTAGTCAGGTCGGAGAAATGGGCCGTTACGGTGCGAGAGTTCGGATGCTCGACGGCGGTCAGGGTCTTGGACCACTATATTGACATTCAGTTGGCTCGGAGTCAGAGGACGCTGTAAGTATGTTACTCTCAGACATACCTTGACATCCAATCCATCCAGCAGCAGGGCTCGAAGCCGCTCTCTCGACACCCTGACGCGGTTTGTGGACGGCACCTTCCACCTTGCCTCCCCGCTGTGCAAATCGAAGAACGAAAAGTTGCTGTTCTCTCCGCTCTTGCTCGCTTCAGGGTTGACATAGACTTCAACTAGTCGGTCTACCAAATGCTGTGGCAGCAAGGAAAGAAAGGTTTGGAGAGCCCAATGGATAGTCAGTCCCCATCCTCGGCCACGGGCTGAGACGTCCGGGTCTCTTTCGAATATCGTGAAAGGGATGTCGTGCTCTTTCAAGGCTTGCCCAAGTACAAGTCCTGTAATGCCCGCGCCAATGATGAGAACATGTGGTTGCTGAAAAGATTGGCCGTTGGAAAGTTGGGCTATGGCTTTGGCTTCCCTTTTAGCGGACATGGTTGTTTGGGATCCTCTCTCCTTTGTATCCTCTATCACCACACCACGTTTCCTATTACGCAGATTGAGCGGTGGCAGCTATAACAAGAATGCCTTGACATCTCGGCATTTACCCATGGCACATTCGCTCATGGGAACCACACAGACGAACCAGAGTTCCCTACCCATGACTTTTATATACATCTAAATTACCTACAGACTCCGGCTACTCTCTAGATCAAATTCTCAGTCTCAATAGACGTATTTGAAGGTCTTATTCAAGTTGTCCGTCTGATTCTCACACAGATGCTGCTCGGACACCCCCTCTGCGGGAATGCCGTCTGTTGAGAGCGCAGCATCACTCTTCTGCTTATTGGCCCAGACGTAGTACCCGAAAAGAACAATTGCGACCACAGCAGCGGCAGCCTGGGTAACCAGGACAGTAATCTTCGCAGGGATATAGTTTGGAGCATCTCTCGCTTGGAAAGTCTGCGGTCCAATAATATTGCCAACACTGAAACTTCCAGCGATGAGAGCCACACCAATGACTCTCTTTGTCTGTCCAGCGATGTTGGACCCAGTCCATTGGTAGATCACAATAAGTGCTGCTGTGATGCATTGACCAAATAGATTCCTGCAAGTTGGGCACCTTTACTCTTGGTTGCAAAAGACAAGAGACCACCACCTATGATACCGGGTATACAGCATCCCACAAACCATGCCCAGCGATTGGAAGCAAATCGGACTCCAAAGCCCACAATTAACGTGCTGATGATTGAGACAACGCCTGATGGAGTGTTGAGAAGAGCTGCGCGAGGGGGACTGTATCCGAAATGGCTGATTAGGGTTGCAGAATATGTTGTGACAACACCGCTTGAGACTGAGATCTGTTACAGGGACATATCAATTTTGTAATTCTTCAAAAGTCGTTTCAGTAGGACTTGGACACTTACCAGAATCGTCAAGAGGGTCAAAAGCCACATTTGAGCATCCAGAGCAACATCCAGGATCTGTCTTGGCCTGAATTTCTTATTCAAGATACCCGTTTGGTTGACAGCGACATGCTGAAGCAACACCACCTTCTCTGCTTCAGTCAAGAAATGGGCCTTCATAGGTGTATCTGGCAGCAGGAAAATAGCGATGAAACCGAAGCAGACAGTGACCAGCCCAAAAACGATAAACATGATTCGCCACCCTGAAAAGTTGGGATGCTTGACCTGTTGAAAGGCGTATGATAGGACACCTCCAATGATCTGACCAAGTCCAAGGCCAGCATACCAAATGCTGAATCGCGGCGCCGCTTCTGATTTGGTGTACCATTGACTGCTGATGAGAATGAGAGATGGTGCAATAGCAGCTTCGAATATCCCAAGAAAGATTCGGGCCGCCAAAAGCGTATGGTAGTCCTTGGCGGCGGCGGTGCATGCAGTCGCTATTCCCCAGAGGACAACGTTCGCGCCAAGCCATTTCGCGACGGGGACCTTCTGGAGCACAAGGGCATTAGGTACCTCTGCAATCAGGTAGGCGATAACGAAAGCTGTGGCAGTGTTGGTGAAATCATTGCCTTTCAACTTCAAATCCTTGTTCAATCCCATGACGGCGGCATAGTTGAGCAAAACCTTGTCGATAAATTGCATGGTATAGCATAGAAACATGATCGGAACAATTCACGTATCGACCTTCTTTCGAATTTGTAACAATTGATCAAGGGTTGCTGCTGCCGCCACATCGTGTTGTTGCACGTACCAGTATGCTTGGTCCAGGTCTTGGGTGCATGAATTTGGGTTTGCTTTGCCTTTCAGGCTGCCATCTTCAGGACTGAAGGACTCGGCTTGAGGATTGGGATTAATTTCCTCGGGTTGGGGATCCATCATGAGCTTCGAAGACTGGAAAATGGAAAACGAGGATGACTTCACACCAGCTGGAGTTGTGTGTAGGAGGAAAATATAACACAACCGACGCAAAGACCTGAACACGTGTCGGATGCCGCTCGAAGAAACATGGACAAGATGAAAAGCCAGAATTTGGGTCGGCAAGGCGCTAAGCCAGCCCAGCCACAGGTGGGCTGGAATACTGTAGCGATCGCTAGAAATTCAAAGTCGATTGGCGCGGATGGATGCTTAAGGTACAAATACCTGGTAGGTAGCGACAAGACAAGATGAGCTAAGCGTTTGAGGTGGCATGTGCTAGAGGCTAACTTAGCGAGTGAACACCCATTTCGACCTTCGATGATACGTTAACTTACCAAATTAAGTCGCTCACACTTAAGGTATAGGACGCCAGAGCTGGGGAAACAATCTAACCACATACCTTACGGAGTACAGTATGTCAGGAGCGCCAGGACGTTGCTGGAAGATAATTAAAGTTATGCATTTGAAACACCGTGTAACTCCGCCTCTCAATAATAAATGGTCGAAATGCTGACGTCGCATTTCTAATGGCACTAAGAGATACAAATATAAGCTAGGCTGAATTAGGCCCTAGTTATATAAAATAATTTGCCACTCTTGCCACCAAGGTGTATCGAGTCAGGCTAGTGAAATTTATACATAAGTCGTAAGTACAGGTGGTTGACACGCCGGGTGGCATTAAGTTTCCCGGGGGTCAAGTACAAGGTCCTACTCATATTCCTGGTGAGAAGATATGTACTGACACTAATGCAATGTTCCACCCGGTGTGTCAACCACCTCGGTCGGAGAAATAGTATGAATACCATGCTAGCGTGGTAATTTGAACAAGTACCATTATTTATTGAACTGAATTAGTACCAAATGAAAACGACTGATTTATTTGAAAGAGCTCAAGAGTAAGAGTATAGGTCATAAGTCATTGCACAACCAAAATTTCGGCTAAGTCCAAATAAACCTTATAATTAGCCACTAAACATGCACCATATGCACCCTATGCACCCTATGCACCACGCACCTAAACCCACTAAATTATGGAGGCTATAGGGTCATCGCCGCCCCGTAAGGGGCCTAGAGGCGAATGGACTACCCCTACACGTAGCCGCATTCGTTACATGAAGCGAACGGGCATGAAATTGCGTGAGATTTCCACTGAAATCAAGCAGACTTACAACATCAAAATTCCTTTTTCAACAGTGGGACACATATGTCGTGCTAAGGTAGATCAATTCTGATGCTTTTACTATCAAACTAACATATAAAGCATACCAGACGCGATCAAACTGAGCGGAAAGGCCGACCTCCAAAGATCAGTGATCGGACAGCTCGTTATCTTGCCCGCATATGTCGACCTAGCTGGCATAGCAGACGCATGACATTCAAGCAGCTTGCAAATTCCATAGGGCTCAATGTCAGTCGTCGGACTATTGCACGAGCGCTAAAACGACTCGGATTTCGTCGATGCATTGCCTGTCCTCGCCCTTTTATCACTGAAAAACAGGCCAAAGTGCGGCAGCAATGGGCAGCTGATCATCAAGACTGGACAGTGAACGCATGGGCTAGAGTGGTTTGGACAGACGAGTGTTCCTTTGAGACAGGGCAGCGAGGTCGCATCTGGATCACCAGAAATAGCAAAGAAAAGTACTGTTCTAACTGTATTAAGCGCAATTATCGATCAGGGCGTTGCTCTTTCATGGTTTGGGGTGCAATTGGATGGGGATATAAGTCTAAGCTGGTGTTTATGCAGAAGAATGACCCTAAGGACAGAGGTAAGATATTATTCCCCAGCATTTACTGTGTAAACTGTACTGATATATTCAGGGATCAATTCCAAAGCATATGCGAAGCAAGTCCTTGAGGATGTCGCTGTGCCGTTCCTGCAAGGTCTTGAGGAAGGGATAGAACAGACAGTTTTCATGGAGGATGGTGCCAAGATTCATCTGAGTTTTGCTAAGGAGGTGAGAGCAAGATACAAAATCAAAGGATTTGATAAGGGCACCATCATCTCCAGATCTCAACCCAATTGAGAAGGTCTGGAGGTGGATGAAGGCAAGAATTACTGAAATGGAGCCCTTTCCTACGACAATTAATGAACTCAAGGCTGCAGTGCAAGCATTATGGGATGAAATGGACCCTTGCATGTTCATCCGTCACATAGAAAGTACACCAGAAAAGCTACGAGAAGTTCATAGGCAGCGAGGTTATAGTACTAAATACTAGTAAAACCTGCGTGGTTGAATCGCTTATGTAGATTATTTGGACTTAGCCGAAATTTTGGTTGTGCAATGACAGCTTATTCCACCTTTCTGTCACATGGACTCATATTACGGCGTCCTGTCAACGGGGGAACTCGGTCTGGCTTCTACACTATCCAAAAATCGACCTGACTCTTAAAATTCCTGGGCTTGACACGATCTTACTGGTTTCCAAATAGATGATGTCGTTGTTGGGTCAGCCGAATCATAAGCTTTTGATGGTGGGCATTTTCGCCGAAACCTACCAGACTGGCGATATAGTCAAGAAAGTGTACAGGAAATATCCCAAGGACGACGATGCTACGGAAGAAAGTATTGAAGCTATTCACAACGAGGCTAGCATATATATCCTGCTAGGTAATCATTCACGCATCGCCGAACATCTATATATCGACCCTTCGAAGACATACATAAAGCTCAAGTACTACCCCAACGGTAACCTGAAAGAGTTCTTGGAGAAGCATAGGCCGCATATCGAAGATACTATGCGTGCGCGCCTTAGCCATGCGTACGCGCCGTTACAAGCCCTGACAAAGTGAACAAAAAACTCACAAATTTGCACAAGACATCCAAAACGCACGAAACAGACAAAATTTCACGCAGAAAACACGAAACTAGCCACACAAACAGCGAAACTAGTCAAAACAGTGACCAAATGCTGCAAAATGCCAGGAAACTAATACGGGAGTTGAAGATCAGTCTACTTCGCCATTTCACGCCTTTCAAACGACTTCATCTTGCGCCGCCTGCTTGCGCCAAAAAGAAAAATCGACCTTTCTTTGCTGCTTCCCTACTTCGCCTGCAAACACTACCTTCGCTTTTGCCTTCGCCACGCCTTCTTCTCGCTGTGGTTCAGCACCACCTTCTCGAAACGCTTTCTCGTGGTCGACAGCTCCACTTACCCTACTGTCACGCCTTCCCTTTTGACTTCACCACAGTAGGCTAGACAGCTGCTGGTTGCCCGCAACTACTGACATTGTTGCCCCTTTGAGACGACACCTTACTACAACTACGCCTACGCCTACAGCAGGGGAAAAGCAAGGAAACAGGACGCTAGATGTAGGGACTACATCTAGGGACGGAGGACCTATTGTCACGGCTTGGATTGATACCTATGCCAGCGCCAAGCCAGCGCTAAGGCGTAGGGCTGAAAGTCTCTGCATCTAGATAGATAGCCTGCGCTCGCATCTTTGTAGAAGATCGAGCGACCTCTTGTCAATGAAACGACCTGCCTGAACCTAGCCTGCCTTTACCATGCGTGCGCGCCTTAGCCCTGCGTACGCGCCGTTACAGAAACTGATTAAAACTGTAAGTGTTGTCTTCATTGTCTGTGTACATGATGACAGCATAAAACTCAATGTGATCTGTTTTCACTTCTTTATTGTCTAAGTAATAGACATTCTTGTTAATCTCTTTATCTGTGTTGTTTCTAGAGTTTTTCGTCAACATTTTTGAGTTTATTATGAGTTCAGCTTCAACTTAGTATGTGAGGTATGACTGTGAGATATGTTGAAGTGGAGTATGCCCCGTTCGGTCTGATGAAGTTGGGCGTGAAGTATGGTGGATACAGATTCTGTCTTCAAAAAGTCTCATAATGTTCGCTATTGTGGCTTCCTCTGTGTGTTACAACCCCGAGCAGCTTATATTGTCTACAATCCAAGATGCTATCTAAGGGAAGCCGCTTGGGAAAGCTGACCTTTGCAGCGTTCTTGGTAGAAGCATTTTGAGGATCGAAAATCGACCACGACAAGTGTATGGCCATTATCTTGGGGAATGAAGTGATCCTCATATGCTTTGCTATTCGCCGTCTTGGAGCAAGCTTAATGTCCAGCAGATCAACACCCTCAGGTGGTTTCTCCGGATCGTTCTTTATAGCCATTCAGATCTTGTCAATTTCATTCCCGACCTTGACCTGACTGGTCGTGGGCAATATTCATTGGGTCGATAGATCCAGCAATGAGTGCAGATATCATATGACAAGAGTTATCTGCCTGTTCGCCTGTGGACTTAACTTTGAAGATTTCAAGGAAGCTCGCCAGCAGGCAAGGAACTTTCGAGATTACTTTTCAGATGTCAGAGACAACCTTAGAGAAGAATGCAAAGACACCGGAGCGCAGGCAAAACTATGTGAGGAAGTCAATTGAGTTCAAGGTTGAGGGAACTATGACTGCAACGGTCAAGAATGAATTGTATACACTATCAGACCTGGTACCTTTTTGCTCTTTGCTCCCCGTCTGCTCCAGATCTACTAACATAGAGCACTCCTAGACCGCTATCAAGCCCAGCCCTCCTTGACCATCATCAATATATCCTCCTTTACCTCATCCGTCCTCTGTCCCCGCAAGAGTAATATCTTCACAATCAACACTTCTCGACGTCTTTCACACCTGTCGTCAAACAAGCCCACTGCTCCCCTCGCCCCCATTGAATCTGAATCCCTACGGGTCTCATGGCACCTACCATCTGCCATAAAACGACTGCAGCATCTGTCAGCTTCCTCAGCAATGTCCTTCAGCGACGCCTTGAAAGCAGACGTGTACACAAGGACAATGAGAACCAACTGCTTGGCAAACAGGGCTACCGGGACTTGCGGGAGCAGCACAACAAGAAGTCATTCCTGCCCCCGATTGATTGCGACAATACTAAGGCCACCATCTATTACACCAGACAGAAGTTCATCAGGTATGGTTTTCCCCAGCACTACTTCTTACGGTGACTTAACACCATGCAGATATTGCAAACACATTGACGGCAAAGACTGGCGGATCGAAATCCATTGGCAGAACTGCGACAGGGGCATGATAATGTCGTTCCTTTGGTGGTTTTGCGAGACTTACTTAGTAAAGAGGCGGAAGAGGGCAAAGAAACAGTCAATCAAAACTTACTGGCGAGATTTCAAGATGCTCTATCGTCGAGTCAACGGGCGATATATAGATGCAAATGACTCGCAAGAGGTTCTTAAGGTACAAACCCCTTCCCAATTCATGCTTCTGATATGCACTAAATCTGATTGAAGTTCATCAATGGCCCCTTGCGGAGAAATTCGTGCTAGACGTCTCGTCCAAACCGAAGCCAGTAGCCGGGCCGGACGATCTGCTCCTCCTGCTAGCCCAGCACTGGGCTCGCGACCAGTCTGTCTTTCCAACCGAGGATGATCGCCTCGACCTACCCACTATCATGCTCTTCCAATCGTATACCGGGTGTCGACCAGCAGAACTAGTCCATGCATCAAGAGGCAAAGCTTGCCAGGACGCCCTTGGCCAAGCTGACGACGGGACCGACCGGGGGAAGGGCTGCCGGGTCAGAAGAGGTAGTATTCACAACCGTGGCAGCAGAGATGAGGATGATCCTGACGATTTCGAGGATACGGACGTCTATGAGAGTGATGATGCCAGCAATACGATGCCGGCCGCAGCGATCACAGCTACAAGTACCAACGAGTCGGAAATCACCATGACCAAGGATACCGCTGACTGCCACACCGTAAAGCTCAACAACTTTGGCATACCAATACAGGGCCATAGCCCCAGTCATCCTATCAAGCTCGGTCAGCAGCAGGAGCCAACAAGGCAGTACAAGGCCCTCTGCTATGAGGATGTATGTCTCTGGATCGTGCCAAATCCTAAGCTGGGGGAAAGAGATCTTTTGGTGATGGAGGTCCATCTACGCTATCATAAAGGAGTAGACAAGAATCCTAAACCGTACGCTACTCTCCTCTGTGGTCCAAGCCTAGCTAACCCTGCCCTGCAGCACGACATTCTTATTCCGTGAGCACCCTCGCCCTATCCTCTGTCCCATCACTCACATTCTGGCTCGAGCTATCCGCGACGACGCAATCCAGGTTGATGGCTACACAACCGCCGAGCCCTTCTTTGCAACGAACCTCCACCGAGAAGGGGTCATGGCGGTCAAGGTGCATTGGAAGCCAACTATGCTTAAGGTCCTGCCCTTTCGGAGGTCGAAACAGACGGCCAATGGGTGGGAGAAAGTAGAGACCGAGCCAATGCCCTACTCGACCTATGCCCACTACCTTGACCGTCTTGCGCAGGATACTGGCCTTGAAGAGAAGCTCACGAGTTATTGTTTTCGCCGAGGCACTGCAAATGCTGTTGATGGTAAGTCTTTTGTCATAGTGCACCTCCTAGACTGACAGATGTGGTAGGTGCTGCCCCTGATGCCGTTCGCGACCAGATCATAAGACGTGATCCGTTCACAGGAGTCTTCAATGGAGCCTACCTTAACCACCAGGTCCGATTCAATGTGCAAGCTGCCTTCCTCGAAGAGGAAATTCGGATGACGGGCTGACCCGCGCCTTTACCCACATGAGCCTGAGATGCAACCCTGGGGCTCCACGAGAGGTCTCTCGGGAGGTGCGTGACGCGCTCCCTCCAGATCCTGAGATCGTTGATTTGTAGAGACGGCAGACCCAGCTCTTTCGTTACACCCGGTGCGACTTTCAATTTATTAAACGAGCCCCGCCGACGATTCGGAAGCAGTACGACGACCTTACCAAAGAGCTCAAAAATACGAGGAAGAACCTGAGGGACGAGATCAACAGGGCTTTTTGAAAGGATACTTCTACCGTGCTCATAATAAAGTGCTGGAGAGGCAATTGGACAAGACTTCTGTGGCTAAGGGAGAGAAGGTGGAACTTGTCATTAAGCATCAACTTGAGAAACGCACACGGGTCCAGCAGGTGCTCTGCGATTTCTCTACAGACCTCAGTGCAGAAGACATCGTCAATTGAAAGATTCATGCCATCAACCTTCTTGAACTTACACATCTCTCAAAGTGAAAAGACCATCGGAACTAAAAAAGATTCAATATCGTCGCCTAACACGTCCTTGTTAGGCCGATACATTCGGTCAGTTGAATTCCCTTTATATTCTTAAATATCTTGACACAATAGCTAATGAGTGTGTGCCTTCTCGAGGTTGATACGCAAACTCGCTAAGGAACAACATAGCTTAGCGAAGCAGAAACTGGAATAGACAGCAAACAAAGTGAAGAGCTCGCTGGACACCTATCAACAAGAATTGAAGGAAGAGGTATCTGCACGGCCAGTACCATACACAATCAAGTTACAGTACTCTCGCCGGACAAGCAATCAGCATAAACGCAGAAGCCAAAGAGAATGTCTAACAAACAACATGAAATCTCCCAAATTATCAAAACCCCAGGCAAGATAGGAAGGGATCCTTCAGTCTTTCCTTCCGATAGGTGGCAAATGACTGCTGGTAACGCGCAAACACCGCAAACAAACCAATAAAAACATCTATACACGCACGAAAACTTACTAACGGGAAGTATATGTCCGCTTCCGATGCAAGATATCGTGCAACCTGAATCCTGGATTAGAGGATCATAGCTACTACGTGTGTAATCAATCAATTCATTGGAGCTAGAACGATCTTAGGGAACTTGAAATCTAATTTCTCTGTACAGTGCCTACAAGCCCCGGGCTGGTCGGAACAATGAAGAGAGGATGGATACAAGCCACAGAATCGAAACTAGGGAAGCACTGTGTGCTTTTCTCCGGTCTTATCTGTGCCTCTCAATCTTGACTATTGCTTCTGCATTTGTCGTGCGTATCATCAATGCAGACACAAACGCCCTTTCGGTTATTTGCAAGCTCTTCACATCTACTCTGCCCACTCAAACGGCTAGGATCAAGGCCCTCCTCCATTCAAGTTTGGTTAAGAATGCTACCGGCCCTTCTGCTAAACCACAAACCACAATCCCTGCTCCAAGAGACATTCGCAGTTTCTGATAAGCTCACAGACCAACCATACTTAGCAACATAGCAACATGGCCTCTGCTCACAGTCTGCCATATATCATCGATCATGTCTTCTTCCCACCAAAGCTGCCTCAGGAGGACGACCATGATTTCGAGAAGGATTTGGCAATGATAAGGGAATGTGAAGCTTCCTTGAGATCATTCCAAGCTCATATCCCGCTCCAAGAGCATTGGAGATGGGAAGCCTGTGCTAAGATGCTGAGCAAGATGGTCGAGCTCAGGGATCCATGTGGAGATCTAATTTCAGAAAGATTGAACGCATCTCTGAACGAGATGAGAAAGAACGGTAGGCGAGACTCAAAAGGAACGCATGCACAATTAGCTCACTTGCTTGATAGACGTCCTCGCCTTCCACCTTCGCGGTCAAAACGCCGGACTGATCGTCCGCAAAATGCGAGAACAATCATCATTTGAGTCTTTCGAACTCTCGCCTACGGCCGAGTCCGTTATGACAACGAAAGGGCGACTCCGAAGGTATTTCCCAGGTCCAGTTGTTGCCGTGGGCTTGGATAAGATTGCCGATTTCTCTTTCCGTGAAGCTCTCGCACATTTCCTCACGCAACTTGATACCAACACGCCGGACGAGTCATGGCCGGTTGTGGTCAAGGCCAAGTCCCAGACGATCGAGGTTCGAGACACGAATCATCCTAAATTTGTCACAGAGATGCTCACTGGTATCCTGCGGGGCATGGGGCAACCCCTCGATGTAGTCCGTATATCCAAACGCACCCGCGATGACGTCTTGTGGAACAACGCATTCAAACCCTGGCGACGATCACATGTCTGGCTTCTGCTTCGTATTGCCCTGCAGACTAGCCTCATGCCAGACCAAGATCATGAAAGGTACAAGTCATTTATGATCTTCTTCATGGCACGTGTTCTGGAGCGGGCATTGCAGATTTCTCTGCCAAGCGACATCCTGTTCGTCATGGCTGCCAAGATCAGTCGGCGGGCGTTGAAGCTCAACGTGGACGACGAGTTGCCTTGGATGCAATATGTGTATGAAACTGTCAAGGCCACCCATCGAGAGCTTGCCAAGAGATGGGATGAAGTAGAACAGAACCAAGGTCCGCTCGGATCAGAGCAATCTTGGAGCACTTCTCCGTTATCTTTCGACATCGATACGCAGTTAAGCCTGTTGGATCTCCAGCCATACCTTGACGGAATACCGAATCGTTTAGCTGTGTCTTCGCGTACGACGCAATATGAGCCAAATTGTGCGCCTCGTATCGACGTGCATTATTCGAAATTCCCACAAGGCAACTTCCGGACGCTCGGATCCGGTTATCCTACCCGTCTGCGGTTAATGGACTTGGAGCTTTGGGTGCAAGAGAGCCTCGATGGATGGTTGAAGACTAATCTGGACAACGAGATGGCTTGTACCCTCCTGGCCGAGCTAATCCAAGACTATACCGAAGCTGCAGCCTCTACTTATGTAAAGTCCCCAGAAGACGTTTCCCTGATGCTGCTGACCACCATGGATCTATGGGTGGCCCTTGATAAATGCGCTATTCACCAAGAATCGTTGCTGAGAGAGTATGAATCAGGGTTTCCCACTTCTTTGTTTGATCCGCTGCTGCTGCCCAAGAGGGCTCAAATGGAACGCCTGGCTCACGTTGAACGGTATATCCGGGATAGAGAGCGAGAATCTACACACAGCTCTTCTTTCATATTCCGAGACACTCACGAAGAACGCAGCTTAGCTGTCCAGTACATCCAACGATCCAGACACCATCAGGATCTCCGCCGCGAAATCGAGTCAGCAGCAACGCTTAAGCGTGCTGAGAAGAGGGACGAGTTGGCACAGAAGGTTCAACAGCACTGTCGCTTGATCCGAGAATACGAGGCGATGGACCACGAAGAAGAGATCAGGTGGAGGAACAACCGCGAATACACTTACCACATCCCCCACTGCGAGAAATGCCGCGTAAAGAACGAAGCAGATGATCTGGAAATTTTTGTTCATGAGTGGCCCCTTCCATATATCGAGTTGGAGGCAAAGTCGGCCGTGTTCGAACTTGACGTGCCCGTAGCCATAATCCATTGGCGGGACATCACATACACTCTTCTCGTGGATGTCTTCTCTCCACCTTGGAGTCCGAAGTGCTTCAAAGCGTACTATCTCCGGGACTTTACGGGCTTAGTCCCCTACAATCGATCCCGAACTGGTAGGCTCCAGCTCGCATCCGAGTCGAAACCATTTGTGGTGGCTCACTACCGCGTCAAGAAGATCCCCCAAGCTACCGAGGCAAATATATGCGTCAACAACGGCTTGCACTATTCTTCGTATGACTCGAAGACAAGTCAGTGGACCTCGACGCTGCTAAATCGCTGCAACATACAGAACATTTGCACCTTGCAGGTTCCATCTGGTTCGTACGAGACACTGCAATGGGCTTTGGATACAACCTTTCATACTCCAAATGAGGTTCTCGCTAGGCAAGCTGAGTGCCCGAGGACACTGGATCAGAGTCAGTTCTACGCCTTTGGAATAATGCGATCGGGTCATCGCCTCCAGTGGCGCAACTTAGCCCGTGAAGTGACCTCTCGCATCCTCAACTTCTGCCACGAGGAGACGTACATGCTAGTAGCGCAGACTGCCTGGCAGGTTGGTTGCTCAAGTGAAAGGCCGTGTCGGGAATCTCACATTGATCTGGAAGAAGAAGATTTTGGGATGTCTTTGCTATCCGCCCTAGAAGACGCCCTTGGAACCGTGGAGGGTAATTGGCAAGGCGCCGTGGCAATGCGCACTTACGTGACCCTTGCGACTCGACTGCTCTCTGTCTCACCGCACAAAGAGGTCCACCATGCTTGCTATCCCTTTTTGAGACGAGCCCGGGAGGTTGCCCTGCGCTGGGCCCGAGACATGGGTGAATTGTTTCATGAGAAGCGGGATGCGGAGGAGTCAAAGGTTTTGAGTTTGCAGACGCTGGAAGTAGCTCTGATATGCCATAACACGTTTGACGTCGAGGGGGACCATCTTTTGGCGATGTTAACATCCAACGAGGATATCGCAGTCATTACTGAATGCTGTATTATCATTCGCGAACGTTGTCCTGCCACCACGGAAAGCTTACCTCAATCAGTGAAAATGTTCCTACAGCGATATGAGAAGCTATGTCACTTCCTTGAGCCCGAAATGCGTGAACACATCCTTCGAGATCCGGAAGGCATTGATCAAACGATACAACGAGTCTGGGTAGGATACCTTCCGGCCGGTTCTTGGGCTGCTTTACAGAAGCCGAATGAACGATGGCTTCTGACCAAGACATCTGCGGAGGAAGGCTACTCCTCGAAGACCGTTCACTATAACATCTTGGATGGTAGTCTCCTGGTGGATGGGTCTCCTCTCACAAGGGTTCCACCGTCTTATGAACTGCATGAAACTTACCGTCGACTCTTTGGCGAGGTTGGTTCCCCGTGCAGATAAGTAGTCGAGCTAATGTATACGGTGCAGAAAGTCCTAGAGGTAGTCCCAGCTACGATGGAAGGAATGGTCTTTGAGACTAGGAATGAGATACACGGCCGACGGGTATTTTTCGTCGCACGAGGGAGACGTGTAGACTAACGGCCTGATAGATTTACTTCCGAATGTGCGGCCCTGAGCTCATCATCCGAACCCGAAGACAGCGACAGATCTGTGAGCTAGTGCCTATCCACGCAATGCTCAATGATTTCCCAATGGCTTTTGTGCAGGACTACGCACACTGGCTGGATATCGGTACGGGGCAGATCGAATGGCGTCCATTGACACATCCATGGACTCCTTCCTTGAAAAATTGGCAGATGCGGACGGACGGCCATGACATGTTTGTGCTAAGCGTTGGTAGTCGAAAAGCGATCGACGTTCGCAGCCCTACGGC
>JAABVA010001346.1_pt1 | contig 26626 bp, 23 predicted proteins | sample 5560331 | NCBI WGS metagenome assembly JAABVA01 (sample SAMN12812661, study PRJNA571458) | rock metagenome | isolation source: Antarctica rocks | place: Antarctica: Victoria Land, Mt New Zealand sud | collected 2016-01-07
TGCTGGTGGAGCTGGCCGAGCTGCTCGACGTCCCGGTCATCCCCACGCTGATGGGCTGGGGCACCATCCCCGACGACCACCGGCTGATGGCGGGCATGGTCGGGCTGCAGACCGCGCACCGTTACGGCAACGCGACGATGCTGGCTTCGGACTTCGTCCTGGGTATCGGTAACCGGTGGGCCAACCGGCACACCGGCGGCCTGGACATCTACCGCAAGGACCGGACCTTCGTCCACGTCGACATCGAACCCACCCAGATCGGACGGGTGTTCGCCCCCGACTACGGCATCGCCTCGGACGCCAAGGCCGCGCTGGAGCAGTTCCTCGAGGTCGCCCGCGAGCGTAAGGCGGCGGGGGAGCTCGCCGACCGCAGCGACTGGGTCAGCGACTGCGTCTCCCGCAAGCGCACCATGCAACGGCGCACCAACTTCGAGAACGTGCCGGTCAAGCCGCAGCGCGTGTACCAGGAAATGAACAAGGCCTTCGACCGCGATGTGCGCTACGTCAGCGCCATCGGCCTCTCCCAGATCGCCGGTGCGCAGTTCCTGCACGTCTACGGTCCGCGGCACTGGATCAACTGTGGTCAGGCCGGTCCACTGGGCTGGACGATCCCGGCCGCACTCGGTGTAGCCGTCGCCGAACCTGACTCGACCGTCGTCGCCCTCTCCGGCGACTACGATTTCCAGTTCATGATCGAGGAACTGGCGGTGGGCGCACAGTTCAACATCCCGTACCTGCACGTGGTGGTGAACAACTCCTACCTCGGACTGATCCGCCAGGCCCAACGCGGCTTCGAGATGGACTACTGCGTGCAGCTGGCCTTCGACAACGTGAACTCGCCGGAGCTCAACGGCTACGGCGTCGACCACGTGAAGGTGGCCGAAGGCCTGGGATGCAAGGCTATTCGGGTGTTCGAGCCCGATGAGCTGCCCAACGCCTTCGAGCAGGCACGCAAGCTGATGGCCGAGTTCAAGGTGCCGGTCATGCTCGAGGTGGTGCTGGAACGGGTCACCAACATCTCGATGGGTACCGAGCTGGACAACGTCACCGAGTTCGAGGAGCTGGCGACCCAGGGCGAGCATGCCCCGACCGCCATCTCGCTGCTCGACTGATCGCGGAGACAGCGTCGCCGTGAGTACCGGACATGTGCTGATCGCCCCGGACAAGTTCAAGGGCTCACTCAGCGCGCTCGAGGTCGCCACGTATCTCCAGGACGGGTTGCGGGCCGCGCGTCCCGGCCTGGAGTGCACCACCGCACCGGTTGCCGACGGGGGAGACGGCACCCTGGACGCGGCGGTGGCCGCCGGCTTCGAGCGGATTCCGGTGCGGGTGAGCGGACCCACCGGTGTTCCCGTGGAGTCCGCCATTGCCGTCCACAAGGGACGGGCGGTGGTGGAACTCGCGGCGGCCTCCGGGCTGGTCCTGCTACCCGACGGTCAGGCCGCCCCGCTCACCGCCAGCAGCCGCGGAACCGGGGAACTGATCAACGCCGCCCTCGACCAGGGGTGCGCGGAGGTCATCCTGGGTCTCGGCGGCAGCGCCTGCACCGACGGGGGAGCCGGCATGCTGCAGGCCCTGGGCGCCCGGCTGCTGGACGCCTCCGGGGAGGAACTGGCCGCCGGCGGTGTGGAACTGGCCAAGTTGGCCACGCTCGATGTCAGCACGATGGACCCGAGACTGGCCCGCACGAGCTTCGTGTTGGCCAGCGACGTGGACAACCCACTCCTGGGCCCACGCGGCGCTGCGCCGGTGTATGCACCTCAAAAGGGTGCGTCGCCCGCCGACGTCGCGGTGCTGGAATCGGCCTTGTGCCGATGGGCCGACATGGTCGACCCCACCTCCGCGACCTTGCCCGGGGCCGGCGCGGCCGGGGGCGTCGGCTACGCGGCGCTGACCATGCTGTCGGCGCGTCGGCGTCCCGGCATCGACGTGATGCTCGAGCTCGTCGGATTTGCCGAGCGGGTCACCGGAGCGCGGCTGGTCATCACCGGCGAGGGGTCGTTGGATGCCCAGACACTGCACGGCAAGGCACCCGCGGGGGTTGCCGCAGCGGCGTCATCGGCCGGCGTTGCGGTGGTCGCGGTCTGTGGCCAGCAGCAGCTGGACGACGACAGCCTCGCCGAGGCCGGGATCCGCGGCGCCTACCCACTCACCGACATCGAGCCGGACGTGCAGCGCTGTATCTCGGAGCCGGGCCCGCTGCTGCGCCGGCTCGCCGCGACGATCGCGCAGGACTGGCTGCCCGAAACGGTCGACTGAGCCAGCATGAGTGGGCTGAGCAGCACGGTCCCGGCCGCCACCGACCAGTCGTTGTGGCGGCTGCCTGCCATGCGGCAGCTGGTCCTGATCAGCCTGCTCGGCTTCAGCAGCTTCTGCCTCACTCTGGCCGCCGTACCGAGCTGGGCGCATGCGGCCGGCCTGCCGACGACGGTGATGCTGGCGAGCACCGTGCTGACCCAGGCGCTGGTACCCCGGCTGGTCGCTCGGTTCGGCACCGGCCGCACCCTGGCGGCCGGCTTGGTGGCCTTGGGGGCGCCTGCGCCGTTCCTCGCGCTGAGTCATGAGCTGGCGGTACTCCTGCCGCTGGCTGCCGCCCGTGGCTGCGGCTTCGCCGTCCTTACCGTCGTCGGTGCCACCCTGACCGCCACCGTCGCCCCGGCGGCCCGGCACGGCGAGTCGGTGGGTCTGTACGGCTTGGCCGTCGCCGTCCCCAATCTCCTCGGCATTCCCGCCGGGGTGGCGCTGACCCAGGCCGGTGGCTTCGGGTGGGTGGCGGCACTCGCGGCCAGTCCGCTGCTTGCCGTCCCGCTGGCCCTCGCCCTGGGCCGAGACGCTCGCGGCCAGCGCCACGGACCCCCGGCCGCGGCTGCGCAACCGCGACGCGACCGTCCGGTACGGGCCGCCCTGCCGGCGTCCCTGGTGCTTTTCGTGGTGACGCTCGCCGGGGGAGGCCTGATCACCTTCCTGCCCATCGAGCGCCCGTCCGGCCTGGTCGCGACCGGCGGTCTGCTGCTCTTCGGCGCCAGTTCCGCGGTGAGCCGGTGGCGTGTCGGCGCGGTCGCGGACCGGCTCGGTGCCCGCCGTCTGCTCCCCGGCTTCGTCCTTGCCGCCGTGATCGGCGTGGCGCTCGTCGCCGCCGGACTGTCCATCGGACCCGCGGCGAACGTGCTCGTGCTGGCGGGAGCCATGGTGGCCGGCGCCGGTTACGGGGCGGTGCAGAACCTGACCCTCGTCGTGGTCTTCGCCCAGGCGGGTCCGTCCCGGACGGCGACGGCCAGCGCGGTGTGGAACGCCGCCTTCGACGCCGGCACCGGACTCGGCGCGGTGGTCATCGGTGCCGGTACCGCGACCGGCCTCGGCGTACCGGCTGCCTTCGGGTTCTCCGCCGCTCTGATCGCCTGCAGCCTGCCGCTCGTGCGGTGGATGCGACCGCGCGAGAACTAGGCACCGCGGACCAAGGTGGGGCTGCGGTGGGCAGGGTCGGCCAGCTGGCGGAGAAAGAAGCCAGAAAGGACGTGCGGAGCTTGGCGAAACGTGGTCGACTGTCTGCAGTTCCGTGCGGAGGTGGTGACTTGGCCGAAAGACGTCGCAGGAATTCCGGCGCCCGGCATGATCGGGCGCCGCACTCTGCTGCGTTGCGGTCGGTGCCTCATCACAATCAGACGCAGCCGCCCGCGGTCGTGGAGAACGTGGTTCCCGCGTGGGTGCGACGACGGGTGCTGCTGCTCAACGCCACGTATGAACCGCTCACCGCGCTGCCGATGCGCCGCGCGGTGGTCCTGCTGGTCTGCGGCAAGGCGGTCGCAGTCCCGACCGATGTCCATGGGGACGACATCAACCGGAAGGACTCGGGCGGGATCGTCCTGCATTCCGCCGGAAACTCGGTCCAGGTGCCTTCGGTGATCCGACTGCGCACCTATGTGCGGGTGCCCTACCGCGCCCGGGTCCCGATGACCAGAGCCGCACTCATGCACCGCGACCGCTTCCGCTGCGCCTACTGCGGCGACAAGGCCGAGACGATCGACCATGTCGTGCCGCGTAGCCGGGGCGGTGCGCACACCTGGGAGAACTGCGTCGCCTGCTGTGCGGCCTGTAACCACCGCAAGGCGGACCGCTTGCTCAGCGAACTCGGTTGGGCATTGCGCTGCGAGCTCTCGCCCCCGAAAGGGCAGCACTGGCGATTGTTGGCGACCAGCAAGGAAATACACCCGTCCTGGCTGCAGTACCTCGGCGAGCCGGCCGCCTGATCAGCGGTTGACCCCTCGCACGGAGGCAAGGCTGTTCGGCTACCGTCAGCACCGTGACCATCCTGCAAACCGTGCTCGTCTACGTCGGGATACCAGTGGCAGTGCTGGCGTTGTTTGCCGCGTTGACCCTGTGGCCGAAGGCGCAGCGCAACCCGCGCTATCGCTCGGGCGAGGCCTGGGAGTACCCACCGGTGTGGTGGTCGGCCAACCCCGACGGCCTCAAAGAGCACGCGGAGGTGGCCTCCGACAGCGTGGGAGCCCACGCCCTCGGATCGGGCACGCGCGGCGCCCACAGCCGGACCACGGAGCAGGCGGACGTCCGGACCAGCGTGGTTGGAGGAGGAGCTCGTGGCACGTGGTGATGCAGTGGTGGTTTCGGAGGGCACCCGGCCGGCCGAGCATGGGGTCGCGGACGTGGGCAACGGACGGCTGTCGATAGCGCGCCACTTCGGTCAGACCACGGACCAGTTGCCCTTCACCACCCGACAGCTCTCCCGGCTGGACGAGGCGCTGACCTTCTGCTGCCGGCACACCAGGATCGAGTTCAGCGTGTACCTCGGCGATCTCGGCCCCGACAGCCGCGCTCGTGCCGAGGAATTGCTGGCCCAGAGCGGGCCGGGCGCCACCGATGCGGCGCTCATCGCCGTATCGCCGGGTGAGCGCGTGGTCGAGGTGGTCACGGGGTCGCACGCCCAGCGGCGGGTCTCCGACCGTGCCGCGCGCCTGGCAGTGATGGCGATGGTGGCGTCCTTCCGCGACGGCGACCTCATCGGTGGACTGCTCAGCGCGCTGCGGATGCTCGCCGACCAGGCCGGCCCCCGCCCCCGCTAGTCCCTTTCTCTTCCGCATTCAGCGGGCTTATTGCACTAATTTTCGTGCTCTGATGACATTGAGCCCGCTGAATGCGAGTGGGCGAGGGGTCAGCTCGCGTCGAACTCCCTCGCTGCCAGGGAACGCATCACCCCGGCGCGGCCTTCCAGCACCAGGCGGCGCAGCGCGGGCGGATGTTCCGCGTCGAGGAACGCGTCAGCGGCATCCACCGTCGACCGGCTCACCGACCACGCGGGGAACAGCCCGACCACCACGGACTGGGCGGTCTCGCTGGAACGGCGCTTCCACACGTCGGCCACCTCCTCGAAGTAACGCTGCACGTAGGGCTTGAGGAGCTCCGCCTGCGCTGGGTGGCCGAAGCCGGAGATGATCGCCCGGCACAGCGTGTGGGAGAGGGAATCATCGTGCACGGCCTGCTGCCACGCGCGCTCCTTGGACTCCGGCTGCGGCCGCAGCGTCGCCGCGCGGGCACCCTGGCGCTCGCCGGCCGAGGTCGGGTCGCGCCGCACCTCGGCGTCGATCTCTGGGGTCTCCGTCCCGGCGTCGATGACACCCGCTGCCGCGAGGCCCTGCACCAGCGACCAGCGCAGATCCGTGTCCACGACGAGCCCGGCCAGACCGGCATCCGCGGGGTCGGATTCCAACAGTGTCCGCAGCACCTCCTGGTGACGCTCCGCCAGTACCGAGGAGGCCAGGGCGGAGGTGAACACCAGCTGGTGGTCCGATCCTGGAGCCGCCGCGCGGGCCAGCTCCAGCAGGCGGTCGGCGAACGCCGGCCACCCGTGCTCTCCTGCCCACGTCGGCTCGGCGTAGTTGGCCAGCGCGCTCTGCGCCTGCAGCAGCAAGCGTTGCACCACACCGACTTCGGTCTCCCGCTGCGCCCCGGAGCCGACCAGCGCCAGGAAGTCACGAGCCTTCAACTCGGCCTCCCGCGTCATCTCCCATGCCGACGACCAGCAGAGCGTGCGCGGCAGCGGCTCGGCGATGTCCCCGATGCGGTCGATAAGGACGGCGAGGCTGTCGGCGTCCAGTCGCAGTGAGCAGTACGTGAGGTCGTCGTCGTTGACCAGCACGAGCTTGCCGGACGCGACGCCAACCAGCTCGGCTACCTCGGTGCGCTCACCGGAGACGTCGAGCTCCACCCGATGGGTCCGCACCAGGGAGCCGTCTGCGGCATCGTCGTACACCCCAACGGCCAGGCGGTGCGTGCGGCGTTCGCCGGCACCCGGACGCGCGGGTCCCTGGACCACCTCGAAGGAGGTGAAGCGTCCCTCTTCGTCGGTGCTGAAATTGGCCCCAAGCGTGTTGAGCCCGGTGGTCTTCAGCCACTGCGCACCCCAGTCGGAGAGGTCGCGCCCGGAGGACTCCTCGAGCGCGCGCAGCAGGTCGTCGAAGGTTGCATTGCCGTAGGCGTGCTCGGCGAAGTACGCCCGCAGTCCGGCCAGGAACGGCTCCAGGCCGACGTAGGCCACCAGTTGCTTGAGGACGCTGGCGCCCTTGGCGTAGGTGATGCCGTCGAAGTTGACCTCCACGGCGGCCATGTCCGGGATGTCCGCCGCGATCGGGTGCGTGGAGGGCAACTGGTCCTGCCGGTACGCCCAGCTCTTCTCCACGTTGGCGAAGGTGGTCCAGGCGTTGCGGTACTCGGTGTTCGACGTCTGGCACAGCACCGAGGCGAAGGTGGCAAACGACTCGTTCAGCCACAGGTCGTCCCACCAGCGCATGGTGACCAGGTCGCCGAACCACATGTGCGCCATCTCGTGCAGCACCGTCTCGGCGCGCCGCTCGTAGGCGGCGGCGGTGACCTTGCTGCGGAACACGTAGTCCTCGAGGAAGGTCACGCACCCGGCGTTCTCCATCGCGCCCGCGTTGAACTCCGGGACGAAGCACTGGTCGTACTTGCCGAAGGCGTAGGGCAGCCCGAAGTTGCGGTGGAAGAAGTCGAAGCCCTGCTTGGTCTCGGTGAACAGCCGCTGCGGGTCCATGTGTTCGGCCAGCGAGGCGCGGCAGTACAGGCCCAGCGGGATGTCACCGTGGGCGTCGGCGTAGGTGTCGGTCCACACCGCGTAGGGCCCGGCAACCAGCGCGGCCAGGTAGGTGCTCATCCGCGGTGTCGTGGCAAAGATGTGGGTACGCGCGCCGTTGGCATCGTCGCTGGTGTCCACCGCTGCGCCGTTGGAGACGACCTGCCAGTCGGCGGGCGCCGTCACCGTCAGGTTAAACGTGGCCTTGAGGTCGGGCTGGTCGAAGCAGGCGAACATCCGCTTGGCGTCCGCGGTCTCGAACTGGCTGTAGAGGTAGACGGCGTCGTCGGTCGGGTCGACGAAGCGGTGCAGGCCCTCACCTGTGTGGGAGTACCCGCAGTCGGCGACCACGGTGAGCTCGTTGCGGTCGGCGAGGGCCGGAAGGTGCAGTCCACGCTCCTGCGCGTAGTCGGCGACGTCGAGCGGGTCACCATTGAGCGCCGCACTGCGCACCCGCTCGGCGATAAGATCGACGAAGGTGCTCTCTCCGGCGGTGGCGTCGAAGCGGATCGTGCTGGTGGACGCGAATGTGCCCGCGCCAGGCGCGCCTGCGCCATCGGTGAGGTCGAGCTCGATGCGGTAGCCGACGACGTCCAGCACGGCGGCGCGCTGCTTCGCCTGCTCTCTGGTCAGATTGGGAGCGGTCATACCGCCATCCCATCACGGCCGGCGTCGTCGGTGCTTTTCGGCGGTGCGGGGAAGAAGACCGGGCCGCGCATGGTTACTTCCTGTCGAGAATCACCGAACCGATGGAGGGCACCAACCGTGAGCGAAAGCGCCGCCGCCAAGGACACCGTGGACTTCTGGTTCGACCCGCTATGCCCATGGTGCTGGATCACCTCCCGCTGGGTGCTCGAGGTCGAGAAGGTGCGCGACATCGAGGTGCGCTTCCACGTCATGAGCCTGGCAATCCTCAACGAGGGCCGGGATCTGCCCGCGGATTACCGCGAGTTGATGGACAAGGCGTGGGGACCGGTGCGGGTGGCGATCGCCGCGGCCAAGGAACACGGCGACGAGGTGCTCGCGCCGCTGTACACTTCGATGGGCACCCGGATCCACAACGAGGACAACAAGGACTTCGAGCAGGTAATCCCGCAGGCGCTGGCCGAGGTGGGTCTGTCGGCCGAACTTGCGAACGCCGCGGACGGCGACGCCTACGACGAGGTGCTGCGCGCCAGTCATCACGCGGGCATGAACGCCGTGGGTGAGGACGTCGGTACGCCCGTCATCCACATCAATGGCGTTGCCTTCTTCGGCCCGGTGCTCTCCCGCATCCCGCGCGGTGCGGACGCCGGTACCGTCTGGGACGGGAGTGTCCTGCTGGCGAGCTACCCGCACTTCTTCGAGCTGAAGCGGACCCGCCACGAGGATCCCGCGTCCGACTGACGCCGGCCGCACCGAGTCTGAGGAGACACCATGACCGCATCGACGGTGAAGCCCACCGTGCACCTGACCGAGCACGTCATCGACGGGCAGCGACGCGCCGGGTCGGGCGAGCGCATCGAGGTGTGGAACCCGGCTAACGGCGAGGTGCTCGCCAGCGTCCCCGCGGGCACTGCCCAGGACGTCGACGACGCGGTGCGGGCCGCGCGGCGCGCCTTCGCCGCCTGGTCCCAGGTCCCGGTAGCCGAGCGGGCCGCGGTCGTGCAGCGCATCTCCGAGGGCATCCTGGCCCGTCGCGAGGAGATCGCCGCGACGATCTCCGCGGAGATGGGCTCGCCGATCGGCTTCGCCACGGCGGTGCAGGCCGCGCTGCCCGCCGCCACCTCGGCCGGAGTCGCTGCTCTCGCGGAGACGTTCCCGTGGACCGAGGAGATCGGTAACTCCCTGGTGGTGCGCGAGCCCATCGGGGTGGTCGGTGCGATCACGCCGTGGAACTACCCGCTGCACCAGATCGTCGCCAAGGTGGCGCCCGCCCTGCTGGCCGGAAACACCGTGGTGCTCAAGCCCAGCGAGATCGCGCCGCTGAGTGCGGGCATCCTCGCGGAGATCGTCGAGCAGGCGGGGCTGCCCGCTGGCGCGTTCAACATCGTGCACGGCACCGGCGCGGTGGTGGGCGAGGCGATCTCGTCCCACCCGCAGATCGACATGGTGTCCTTCACCGGGTCGACGGCCGCTGGCAAGAAGGTGAGCATCGCGGCAGCGGACACCGTCAAGCGGGTGGCCCTCGAACTCGGCGGAAAGTCGGCCTGCGTGGTGCTGCCGGACGCCGACTTCGCCAAGGCGGCGAAGCTCGGGCTGGGCAACTGTTGGATCAACGGCGGGCAAACCTGCACCGCGTGGACCCGGATGCTGGTCCCCGCCGACCGCCAGGAGGAGCTGCTGGAGCTGTTGCGCGCGGCGGCGGGCAAGTACAGCGTAGGAAACCCCGCCGACCCGTCGACCAGGATTGGCCCGATGTCTTCCGCCGCGCAGCAGGAGAAGGTGAACGCCTACCTCCAGCTCGGGGTGGCGGAAGGGGCCACGGTGGCCTTCGGTGGCCCCGACACCGATGCGGGTGCGGGGCTGCCCGGCGACGGTGCCTATGTGCAGCCGACGATCTTCAGCGACGTGCGCCCGGACATGCGCATCGCGCAGGAGGAGATCTTCGGCCCCGTGCTCTCGGTGCTGCCCTACGCCGACTTGGACGAGGCCGCGGAGATCGCCAACGCGACCATTTACGGCCTGGCCGGTGGGGTGTTCGCGGCGGACACCGAATCCGGCGTGGAGTTCGCCAAGCGGATGCGCACCGGGCAGGTGGACGTCAACGGGGGTTCGTTCAACCCGCTGGCGCCCTTCGGCGGCTACGGCCAGTCGGGCAACGGACGGGAGCTCGGCCGTTTCGGCCTCGAAGAGTTCTGCGAGGTCAAGTCCATCCAGCTGATGGCGTTGCTGAGCTGACCCTTCGACGCGCGGGCGGGCGGCACCTGGGAGACTCTGCGCATGCGCGTCTACCTGGGTGCCGACCACGCCGGCTTCGAGTTCAAAGCACAGATCATCGAGCACTTGCGCAGCGCAGGTCACGAGCCGGTGGACGTGGGCGCCCACACCTACGACCCCGTCGACGACTACCCGGCCTTCTGCGTGGAGGCCGCGCGGCGCACCGTTGCCGACCCGGGCAGCCTGGGCCTGGTGCTCGGCGGTTCGGGCAACGGGGAGCAGATCGCGGCCAACATGGTACCGGGGTGTCGCGCCGCGCTTGCCTGGAGTGTGGAGACCGCCCAGCTCGCTCGTCAGCACAACGATGCGCAGGTGATCGGGCTCGGCGGTCGGATGCACACGCTGGATGAGGCGCTGGCGATCGTGGACGCGTTCCTGGCCACCCCGTTCTCCGGGGAAGAGCGCCACCAGCGCCGCATCGACATCCTCTCGGAGTACGAGCGCACTGGTACCCCGCCCGCGCTGCCCTGAGACGGGTCATAAGTGCTGGTGGAGCGGGCGACGGGAATCGAACCCGCGTAATCAGTTTGGAAGACTGAGGCTCTACCATTGAGCTACGCCCGCGTGTGCACACCACGTGCTCGTCGTGTGCGGTGTCAGAGCCTACCCAACGGGCCAGTACGATCGTCACGACGGGGTGTGGCGCAGCTTGGTAGCGCATCCGCTTTGGGAGCGGAGGGTCGCAGGTTCAAATCCTGTCACCCCGACCAGGTTCGCCCTGGACGTCATCGAAGTCGAGTTCTCCACCATCTGAGGAGCATGTCTGTGAAGAGCACCGTCGAGCAGCTGAGCCCGACGCGGGTCCGCATCAACGTCGAGGTGCCCTTCGAGGAGCTCAAACCCGACTTCGACGCCGCGTACAAGACGCTCGCGCAGCAGATCCGACTCCCCGGTTTCCGTCCCGGAAAGGCGCCAGCCCGCCTGCTGGAGGCACGAGTCGGCCGCGGCGCGGTGCTGGAGCAGGTGATCAACGCCGCGCTGCCGAACAAGTACAGCGAGGCCGTCACCAACGCCGACATCCGTCCGCTCGGCCAGCCGGAGATCGAGGTGACCAAGCTCGAGGACGGTACCGAGGTGGCGTTCACCGCCGAGGTTGACGTCCGTCCGGACATCACCATCCCGGCGTTCGGCGAGCTCGCCGTCACGGTCGACCCTCTTGCCGTCGAGGAGAGCGACATCGACGAGCAGCTGCACTCCCTGCAGGCCCGCTTTGGCACCCTAACCGGCGTGGAGCGCCCCGTGCAGAACGGCGACTTCGTCACCATCGACCTGACGGCCACCGTCGACGGGGAGGACGTCCCCGAAGCCTCGACGACCGGCATGTCCTACGAGGTGGGCTCCGGACAGCTGATCGAGGGCATCGACGAGGCGCTCATCGGCAAGTCTGCCGGCGAGACCGCCGAGTTCACGACCAGCCTGCTCGCCGGTGAATTCGCGGGCCGCGAGGCCGTCGTCAGTGCGGTCATCGGCACCGTCAAGGAGCGCGAGCTGCCCGAGGCTGACGACGAGTTCGCCCAGATGGCCAGCGAGTTCGACACGCTCGAGGAGCTGAAGGCCGACCTGCGCGAGCGGGTGAGCCGCGTCAAGAAGGTCGAGCAGGCCACCCAGGCGCGAGACAAGGTGCTCGATGCGCTGCTGGAGACCACCGACATCCCGGTGCCCGAGGCCGTGGTCAAGGCGGAGGTCGACTCCCGGCTGCACGACGCTGTGCACCAGTTCGACCACGACGAGGACAAGCTCGCTGCCGCGCTGACCGCCCAGGGCAGCAGCCGCGAGGAGTTCGACACCGAGTCCCAGACCGAAGCCGAGCGTTCGGTGAAGACCCAGCTGCTGCTGGACGCCATCGCCGAGGCCGAGAACACCACCGTGGACAACGACGAGCTCACCGAGCGCATCGTCTACCAGGCGCAGCGCTATGGGGTGAGCCCCGAGGAGTACATCCAGCAGGCGCAGCAGGCCAACCAGCTGGGCGCCATCTTCGCCGACGTCCGGCGCAGCAAGGCACTGGCCGGCGTCGTCGGTCAGGCCACGATCACCGACACCGAGGGCAACCCGGTCGACCTCGACGAGCTGCTCGGGCGGGGTGCCGCCGAGGAGTCGGCCACCGAGGACTCGGGCGAGGACGTGATCGAGGGCGAGACCGTTGCGGACGAGCCGAACTCCTGACGCTGACAGCGAACACGGGCGGTACCGGGACTCCGGTGCCGCCCGTGTTGGTTAGGGTCAGAGACAGTTTCAACTCACATCAGAAGGCAGGCCCGCACGTGACGCCGCAGAACCCCCAGATGGCAGCCACCACTGGACTGAACCTCAGCGACTCGGTCTTCGAGCGTCTGCTGCAGGAACGCATCATCTTCCTGGGCACCCAGGTCGATGACGAGATAGCCAACCGGGTGTGCGCGCAGATCTTGCTGCTGTCGGCCGAGGACCCGACCCGCGACATCTCGCTGTACATCAACTCCCCGGGCGGTTCGGTCACGGCCGGCATGGCGATGTTCGACACCATGCAGTTCGCCGAGTGCGACGTGGCCACCTATGGCATGGGCCTGGCCGCCTCGATGGGGCAGTTCCTGCTCGCTGCGGGCACCAAGGGCAAGCGATTCTCCCTCCCGCACACCCGCGTGCTGATGCACCAGCCTTCGGCCGGCATCGGGGGTTCCGCGACGGACATCGCCATCCAGGCCGAGCAGTTCGAGCACACCAAACGCGAGATGAACGAGCTGCAGTCCCAGTTCACCGGGCAGACGGTGGAGCAGATCGAGAAGGACTCCGATCGGGACCGCTGGTTCACCGCGGCCGAGGCCCTCGAGTATGGCTTCGTCGATCAAATCATCACCCGCGCTTCGCAGGTGGGCGGCCCCGGCTCGGCCTAGGTGCCACCGCGGTATGCCAACGACCAGCCCTACCCCATGGAGACACCATGACCAGTTTCCCGCAGTCCGGATTGCAGATGCCCAGCGCGCGTTACGTGCTGCCGTCGTTCGTCGAGCGCACCAGCTACGGCATGAAGGAGTCCAACCCCTACAACAAGCTCTTCGAGGAGCGCATCATCTTCCTCGGGGTGCAGGTGGACGACGCCTCGGCCAACGACATCATGGCGCAGCTGCTGTGCCTGGAGTCCGACGACCCGGACCGCGACATCACCATCTACATCAATTCACCGGGGGGCTCGTTCACCTCGTTGATGGCCATCTACGACACCATGCAGTACGTCCGCGCCGACATCCAGACGGTGTGCCTGGGCCAGGCGGCGTCGGCGGCTGCCGTGCTGTTGGCGGCGGGCACTCCCGGCAAGCGCCTCGCTCTGCCCAACGCCAGGGTGCTCATCCATCAGCCGGCCACCGAGGGTATGTCCGGTCAGGTTTCGGACCTGGCGATTCAGTCGGCGGAGATCCAGCGGATGCGCCGCCTGCTGGAGACCACATTGGCCCACCACACCGGCCGGGACGCCGACGTCGTGCGTAAGGACATCGAGCGGGACAAGATCTTGACGGCCGAGGAAGCGAAGGTCTACGGCATCATCGACCAGGTGTTGCCCTACCGGAAGCTCTCGGCGCAAACCTGATCGGACCGGCCGACACGCCGCTCAGCGGGCCTGCGCGCGAGCGGCGTGTCGGACGGGCACGCTGTATCCGGCACGGCGACGGCGGGACGACCGCGAGCCGTGCGGCAACCCGTGCACAGTGCGCCGGCCGATCTCGCAGCCTGTTCTTGACGGGCTCGGCGGGTACCGTCAGCAAGCACACGGGCCAAGTAGGGCAAGCCCACGTTGTTGGAAGCAAGGGACGGACAGCCATGGCACGCATCGGAGACGGTGGGGATCTGTTGAAGTGCTCGTTCTGTGGCAAGAGCCAGAAGCAGGTCAAGAAGCTGATCGCCGGCCCCGGCGTTTACATCTGCGATGAGTGCATCGATCTGTGCAACGAGATCATCGAGGAGGAGCTCGCCGAGTCCGGTGAGGTCAAGCTCGACGAGCTGCCCAAGCCCAGCGAGATCCGCGAGTTCCTCGAGAAGTACGTCATCGGGCAGGACAAGGCCAAACGGACCCTCGCCGTCGCTGTGTACAACCACTACAAGCGCATCCAGGCCGGCGACAAGCTGCGGGACCCCCGCGACGAGAGCATCGAGCTCGCCAAGTCCAACATCCTGATGTTGGGGCCCACCGGGTGTGGCAAGACTTACCTGGCGCAGACCCTGGCGAAGATGCTCAACGTGCCCTTCGCCATCGCCGACGCCACGGCACTCACCGAGGCGGGCTACGTCGGCGAGGACGTCGAGAACATCCTCCTCAAGCTCATCCAGGCCGCCGACTACGACGTGAAGCGGGCCGAGACGGGGATCATCTACATCGACGAGGTCGACAAGATTGCCCGCAAGAGCGAGAACCCCTCAATCACCAGGGATGTCTCCGGTGAAGGCGTGCAGCAGGCGTTGCTGAAGATCCTGGAAGGCACCCAGGCGAGTGTTCCGCCGCAAGGCGGCCGCAAGCACCCGCATCAGGAGTTCATCCAGATCGACACCACCAACGTGTTGTTCATCGTGGCCGGGGCCTTCGCCGGGCTGGACCGCATCGTGTCCGATCGAGTCGGTAAGCGGGGACTGGGATTCGGCGCGGAGGTGCATTCCAAGATCGAGGTCGACACCGTCGACCGCTTCGCCGACGTGATGCCCGAGGACCTGATCAAGTTCGGCCTCATCCCCGAGTTCATCGGGCGGCTGCCCGTCCTGGCCAGCGTGACCAATCTCGACAAGAGCTCGCTGATCACCATCCTCAGCGAGCCGAAGAATGCGCTGGTCAAGCAGTACAAGCGGCTGTTCGAGATGGACAACGTGGAACTCGAGTTCGCCGACGAGGCGCTGGACGCCATCGCCGACCAAGCCATCCTGCGCGGCACCGGTGCCCGTGGCCTGCGCGCCATCATGGAAGAGGTACTGCTGCCGGTGATGTTTGACATCCCCAGCCGCGACGACGTCGCCAAGGTGGTCATCACCGGGGAGACCGTCCGCGACAACGTGCTGCCGACCATCGTCCCGCGCAAGCCGGTCCGCACGGAGCGTCGCGACAAGTCCGCCTGAGCAGGCCCCGCTAGGCGAGGACCCGTTCCGGGTGGGTGTAGACGTTCATGCTCGTGCCACGCAGGAACCCCACCACCGTCACTCCGGCTTCCATCGCCAGCTCTACCGCCAGTGAGGACGGTGCGGAGACCGCGGCCAGGACGGGTATTCCGGCCATCACGGCCTTCTGCACCAATTCGAACGACGCCCGACCGCTGACCATCAGCACGCAGCCGCTCAGCGGCACCCGGGACGTCTGCACTGCCCAGCCGATCACCTTGTCCACGGCGTTGTGCCGACCCACGTCCTCGCGCACCACGAGCGCCTCGCCGTCGGCGGTGAACAATCCGGCCGCGTGCAGGCCGCCGGTGGCGTCGAACACCTGCTGGGCCGCGCGCAGGCTGTCCGGTAGCCCGCCGAGCACGGTGGCGTCGACCCGGACCTCGTCCGTGGCGGGGGAGTAGCGGCTGCGCAGCTTCACCGCATCGAGGGACGCCTTGCCGCAGACCCCGCACGATGAGGTCGTGTAGAAGTTGCGCTCCACCCCCACATCCGGCGCCGGTACCCCTGCGGTGAGGGCAACGTCGAGCACGTTGTAGGTGTTGCGGCCCTCCTCGTCACGGCCGTCGCAGTAGCGCACGGTCCTGATGTCCTCCCGCGAGCCGACGATGCCCTCGGTGAGTAGAAACCCGTGCACCAGGTCGATGTCGTTGCCGGGCGTGCGCATGGTGACCGCGAGCGGACGCCCACCGACGCGAAGCTCCATCGGCTCCTCCACGGCGAGGCTGTCCGGCCTGCGGATATCACCGGCCGTGGTGATGCGGCGTACCGGTCGTCGGACGGTGACGCGACCCATGGTGCTGCTCCGTTCTGCTCGCTCGGACCCACTGTGTCACCCGGCCACGGCAGGCACATGCCGAGACGGATCAGTCACTGACCTCGGCGTGTCCGGCCGTACGCAGCGCGGACCGCAGGCGCTGCGCGGCGTCCTCGAGCGCGTCCTGCTCGGGCGAGCGCTCGGCGTTGGCGAAGTTCACCTGGGACAGCTCGTGATACGGCACCAGGTGGATGTGGCAGTGCGGCACCTCCTCGCCGACCACCAGCACGGCCACCTTCGAGGGGGAGAACGCCTGCTGCTGTGCCTGGCCGATGCGCTGACTCACCTGCCACAGGTGCGCGGCGACGTCCGAAGGCAGATCTATCCAGTGGTCGACCTCGACGAGCGGCACCACCAGCGTGTGGCCGGGGGCAAGCGGGTTGATGGACAGGAACGCCGCGCAGACGTCATCGCGCCAGACGAAGCGGCCCGGCAGCTCGCCGTTGAGGATGCGGGTGAACAAGGTAGGCATGGTGGGAGCGTAGAGAAGAAGGCGGCAGTCGTCCGATTAACCATCGGTCCGAGCTGGGCACCCTCCAGTTGCGCCGCTGCGATCGGCGTCATACTGTCCTGGCCAGTCATCGGCGGTGAGTTCACGTTTACGCCGGGGCGGTAAGGAGCAAGCACATGACAGTTGCGATCCTGGAGCGATCGAGGACTATCGCTCCGCCCGAGTGGAGTCGTTGGCTCATCCCGCCCGCGGCATTGTCCATCCACCTGGCAATCGGACAGGCCTACGCCTGGAGCGTGTTCAAGAGCGCCATCAGCGCCAAGACGTCGCTTGGCCTCAGCGGAACGGTCACGGCGATCCCCTTTGAGCTCGGCATCGTGATGCTCGGTGTGTCGGCCGCGGTCTTCGGCACCCGGGTCGACCAGAATGGGCCGCGCTGGGCCATGGCCGTCGCCGCCTTGCTCTTCTCCTCCGGACTGCTGGTCTCCGCGTTGGGCATGAGTCTCGGCCAGTTCTGGTTGGTCATCCTCGGTTACGGCTTCATCGGTGGCATCGGCCTCGGAATCGGCTACATCTCCCCGGTGTCCACGCTGATCAAGTGGTTCCCTGACCGTCCGGGCATGGCCACCGGCATTGCCATCATGGGCTTCGGCGGTGGTGCGCTCATTGCCTCGCCGCTCACCGCAAACTTGCTCGGCCACTTCGGCAGGAACAGCAGCGGGATCGCGCAGACCTTCCTGACCATGGGGATCATGTACGCTGTCTTCATGAGCATGGGCGTCGCGCTCATCCGGGTACCGGCCGAGGGCTGGAAACCTGCGGGCTGGACCCCCGCGACCACCGTGTCCCACCGCCTGATCTCGCGCAACAACGTCTCCGCAGCCAACGCCATCAAGACCCCGCAGTTCTGGTTGCTCTGGGTTGTGTTGTGTTTCAACGTCACGGCCGGAATCGGCATTCTGGAACGAGCTTCTGGCATCTACCAGGACTTCTTCCGCGATGCGTCTAACGCGCAGACGATCACGGCAACGGCCGCGGGTTTCGTTGCGTTCCTGTCCCTGACGAACATGCTCGGCCGGTTCGTGTGGTCCACGACGTCCGACGTTGTCGGGCGCAAGAACATCTACCGTGGCTACCTGGGGATCGGCGCGTTGCTCTACCTCTACCTCGCCGTCTTCACCAACTCGAACAAGGCGATGTTCCTGGCCAGTGCGTTGATCATCCTCTCCTTCTACGGGGCGGGCTTCGCCACCGTTCCTGCGTACCTGCGTGACCTCTTCGGTACTTACCAAGTCGGCGCGATCCACGGTCGACTGCTGACGGCGTGGTCGGTGGCTGGTGTGCTGGGGCCGTTTATCGTCAACGCGATCGCCGACGCGGGTAGTGGACCGGGGCGTTACGTCCCTGCGTTCATCGTGATGATCGTGCTGCTGGTCGTTGGCTTCGGTTGCAACGAACTGATCAGGCCGGTGAACCCGAAATTCCACGAGCCCGACGCCGCAACGGGTCCCGGGCGCGGCGAGACCGCGACGACAGGAGCATCCGCGTGAGCGACACCAACAGTCCGACGAGCGCGTCCGGCGTCCAGCCGATCATCATGGTTGTGGTGTGGTTATGGGTGCTGGTGCCGTTCGCCTGGGGGGTCTACGAGTTGATTCTCAAGGTGAAGGACGTCTTTAGCTGACGACGGGTGCTGGGCGTCGTCACGCCGTGGCACGCCGTAGCGCCCTAACCTGGCCTACGTGAGTTCGTGCGGGATCGTGCTGGCCGGCGGAAGGTCGTCGGACGCGCACGTCCAAGGCGGAACTGCAGTGGCACGGCACCACCCTGCTGCAGCGGACGGTGGGTGTGCTCGGTGACGTCTGCGGCGAAGTGCTCGTGGTGTCGGCTCGGGGTCAGGAGCTCACGGTCACCGCAGCGGCGGTGGTCCGCGACCAGCACCCGGGACGGGGTCCGCTGCAAGGACTCGCGGACGGACTCCATGCGGCAGCCGAGCGTGGCCATCAGGCGGCGTTCGTATGCGCCACCGACATGCCGCTGCTGCAGTCGGCGTTCGTGCTGCGCATCCTGGACGCGCTCACTGCTGACGTGGATCTCGTGCTGCCCGTCGACGATGAGCGCGAACACCCCCTCGCAGCCGCGTACGCCACCACGCTCGCCCCCGTGGCCAGCGGACTGGTGGCCCACGGTGAGCGACGGCTGCGGGCGCTGGCGCAGCACTGCCGGGTGCGGCGGCTGTCCAGCGCGGAGCTGTTGACCGATGGGGCACTGGCGGCAGCCGACCCACGGCTGGACTCGCTGGTCAATGTCAACACCCCAGAGGAGCTCGCGCGGCTGAGGGGACGCACTGGTCAATGACACTCCCGAGGTTTCCTAGACTCTGGGAGTGACCTCGGCCCAAAGTTCCCCAACGCCCGACCCGCTGCCTGCTACCTGGAAGCCGGCTGCGGTAGAGGCGGAGCTGTACCAGCGCTGGGTCGATGCCGGGTACTTCACCTCCGACCCGAACAGCGACAAGCCGCCGTTCTCCATCGTGCTGCCACCCCCCAACGTCACCGGCAGCCTGCATATGGGCCACGCCATGGAACACGCGGTGATGGATGCGTTGACCAGGCGCAAGCGCATGCAGGGCTACGAGGTGCTGTGGCTGCCCGGAATGGACCACGCCGGCATCGCCACCCAGACAGTGGTGGAGAAGCAACTCGCTGCCCAGGGCATCACCCGCCACCAGCTGGGGCGAGAGCGGTTCATCGACAAGGTGTGGGAATGGAAGCGCACCTCCGGCGGCACGATCGGTGAGCAGATGCGCCGCCTCGGTGACGGCGTCGACTGGAGCCGCGAGCGGTTCACCATGGACGAGGGCCTCTCCCGTGCCGTGCAGACCATCTTCAAGCGGCTCTTCGACGCCGGGCTGATCTACCGCGCCGAGCGGTTGGTCAACTGGTCGCCGGAACTGCAGAGCGCCATCAGCGACATCGAGGTGAACTACTCCGACGTCGAAGGCGAGCTGGTCTCCCTGCGCTACGGGTCCCTCAATGACGACGAACCACACGTCATCGTCGCGACCACCCGGGTGGAAACCATGCTCGGCGACACCGCGGTGGCCGTGCACCCCGACGACGAGCGGTACCGCGCACTCGTCGGCACCACCCTGGAGCACCCGATCACCGGCCGGCTGATCCCGGTGATCGCCGACGACTACGTCGATCCGGAGTTCGGCACCGGCGCGCTCAAGATCACCCCGGCGCACGACCCCAACGACTTCGACATGGGCCGCAGGCACAAGTTGCCGATGCCCTCGGTGATGGACGCCAGCGGCCGGATCGCCAACACCGGCACCCCGTTCGACGGGATGGACCGCTTCCAGGCGCGGGTGGCGGTGCGGGGGGCGTTGGCTGAGCACGGCCGCGTGGTGGCGGAGAAGCGCCCCTACGTGCACAGCGTGGGCCACAGCGAGCGCACCGGTGAGCCGATCGAACCCCGCCTGAGCCTGCAGTGGTTCGTCGCCGTGGAGAAGCTCGCCCGCGAGGCGGGAAACGCCGTGCGCGACGGTCGCACCACCGTGCACCCCACGAGCCTGGAGCCCCGCTGGTTCGGGTGGGTGGACAACATGCACGACTGGTGCATCTCCCGGCAACTCTGGTGGGGCCACCGCATCCCGATCTTCTACGGCCCCGACGGTGAGGTGGTGTGCGTCGGTCCCGACGAGCAGCCGCCGAGCGGCGAGGGCTGGACTCAGGATCCCGATGTGCTGGACACCTGGTTTTCCTCGGGCCTGTGGCCGTTTTCCACCATGGGCTGGCCGGTGCGCACCGCCGAGCTGGACAAGTTCTATCCGACCAGTGTCCTGGTCACCGGCTACGACATCCTGTTCTTCTGGGTCGCCCGGATGATGATGTTCGGGCTGTTCGCCGCCGAAGGCGACGGCGCTGCTCCCGAGCAGGCGGTGCCCTTTCGCGACGTGTTTCTGCACGGGCTGCTGCGCGACGCCGAGGGCAAGAAGATGTCCAAGAGTCGGGGCAACGGCATCGACCCGCTGGACTGGCTAGACCGCTTCGGCGCCGACGCGCTGCGGTTCACCCTCACCCGCGGGGCGAACCCGGGGGCGGATCTCTCGGTCGGTGACGAGCACGCGGACGCCTCGCGGCGCTTCGCCACCAAGCTGTTCAACGCCGTCAAGTTCGCGCTGATGAACGGGGCCCACACGGCCGCACCCGTGCCTGCCCGGGGGGCGCTGACCGACGCCGACCGCTGGATTCTGGACCGGCTGGACGCGGTGATCGTCGAGGTGGACGGGTACTTCGACCGGTTTGAGTTCGGCCGCGCCTGCGAGACCCTGTTCCATTTCGCCTGGGACGAGGTGTGTGACTGGTACCTGGAGCTGGCCAAGGCCCAATTGGCTGCTCCGCAGGCCGATAACACCCGCGCTGTGCTCGGGCATGTGCTCGACGCGCTGCTGCGCATGCTGCACCCGACGATGCCCTTCGTCACCGAGACTCTGTGGACCACCCTGACCCGGGGCGAGTCGCTGGTCATCGCGGCGTGGCCCCGGCCCACGGGTGAGGCGGTGGATGCCCAGGCGGCGCAACGTATTGCCGATGCACAGCGGCTCGTCACCGAGGTGCGCCGCTTCCGCGCCGACCAGGGCGTCAAGCCCTCGCAGAAGGTGGCCGCGCGGCTGTCCGGGATGGCCGAAGCCGACCTGACGAGCCTGGCGTCGCAGGTCTGCTCGCTGGCCCGGCTGCAGGACCCTGTGGGTGAGTTCACCGCGACGACGGCCATCGAGGTGCCCTTGCGTGCCGCAACGGTCACCGTGGAGATCGACACCTCGGGCACCATCGACGTGGCCGCGGAGCGTCGGCGACTGGAGAAGGACCTGGCCGTCAACGAGAAGGAACTGGCCGGCACCACGGCGAAGCTCGACAACGATGCGTTCCTCGCCAAGGCGCCCGCGCAGGTTGTCGAGAAGATCCGCGACCGCAGGGACACCGCGCGCGCCGAGGTGGCGCGCATCACCGCGCGCCTGACCGATCTCGGCCCGTCGTGAGTGAGCCCAGCCGCGACGAGCTCGCTGCGCTGGCCGCAGTCGAGGCCGAGCTGAACCAGCGGTGGCCGGAGACCACGATCGATCCCACGCTGGCGAGGATGAGCGCCCTGATGGACGTGCTGGGCTCCCCGCAGCGCAACTACCCGGCCGTGCACATCGCCGGCACCAACGGCAAGACCTCGGTCAGCCGGATGATCGACGCCCTGTTCACCCGGCTGCAACTGCGTACCGGGCGGATGACCAGTCCGCACCTGCAGATCGTCACCGAGCGGATCAGCGTCGACAACGCGCCCATCAGTCCGTCCCGTTACGTCGAGGCCTTCACCGAGATCGCACCCTTCGTGCACATGGTGGACACGAGCTCCCAGGCCGAGGGTGGCCCGGCGATGAGCAAGTTCGAGGTGCTCACCGCCATGGGCTTCGCCGCCTTCGCCGACGCGCCGGTGGATGTGGCCGTCGTCGAGGTGGGCCTCGGTGGCACTTGGGACTCCACCAACGTCGTCGACGGACAGGTCGCCGTCATCACCCCGATCGCCACCGACCACGTCGACTACCTGGGCAGCGAGATCGCCGGGATCGCCGCGGCGAAGGCGGGCATCATCAAGTCCGGTTCCACGGTCGTCCTGGCCGAACAGACCCCGGAGATCACCGAGACCGTCCTCCGGCGGTGCATCGAGGTGGACGCCGCCGTGGCCAGGGAGGGTTCGGAGTTCGCGGTGCTCGGCCGGCAGGTCGCGGTCGGTGGGCAGCAATTGCAGCTGCAGGGCCTCGGCGGGGTCTACGACGAGATCTTCCTGCCGCTACACGGGGCCCACCAGGCGCGTAACGCCGCCCTTGCCCTTGCCGCGGTGGAGGCGTTTTTCGGCGCCGGACCGAGCAGGCAGCTGGACGCCGAGGCGGTGCGGGAAGCCTTCGCCACGGTGAGCACGCCGGGGCGGTTGGAACGGGTGCGCAGCGCACCGACCGTGTTCATCGACGCTGCACACAACCCGCACGGCGCCCAGGCACTGGCGACGGCACTGGCCGAGGAGTTCGACTTCCGCAAGCTCGTCGGCGTGGTGGCGGTGATGGGCGACAAGGACGCCGCCGGCCTGTTGGCGGCGCTGGAGCCGGTGTTCGACGAGCTGGTGATTACGCAGAACGGCTCGCTGCGCGCCATGGCGGTGGAGGAGCTTGCCGACCACGCCGTAGCGCGCTTCGGGGGCGAGCGGGTGGTGGTGGCGCAGACGATGTCCGAGGCGTTGGAGACGGCGATCGCCATGGCTGAGGAGGTCGCCGAGCCCGGGGAGTCGGTGTCCGGCGCCGGTGTCGTCGTCACTGGCTCGGTGGTGACCGCGGGCGAGGCCCGGACGCTGCTGGGTAAGGAGCCGTCATGACTGTGCGGCCGCCCGTAAAGGACCCGTGGAAGGGCCTGCGGGGGGTGATGGCCGGCACCCTGGTGCTCGAGGCGATCGTGGTGCTGTTGGCGCTGCCGGTGGTAGCCAAGCTGGGCGGGGGAGTGTCCTGGCTGTCCGGCGGCTACGTCGTGCTGCTCGCGGTGCTGATGATCGTGGGCAGCGGGCTGCAGCGGCGACCGTGGGCGCTGGCGTTCTCGGTGGCGCTGCAGGTGGGAATGATTGCCGGGTTCTTCGTGCATCCCGCGCTCGGTGCGATGGGGGTGATGTTCGCGGCGGTGTGGGCGTACATCCTCTACCTGCGCCGCGACATGCAGCAGCGCATCGCGGCCGGGCGGCTGCCCAGCCAGCAGGACTGAGTCACCCTCTTGGCGCATTGCGGACACGGAACGTGATTTTCTGGGCGTGACGACCGCATTGCGGATACGGAACGTCGTTTAGTCTTGCCGCGGCATCACCCACACCACTCGAGGAGAGCAGCACGTGAGCGAGCGCACCCTGGTCCTGATCAAGCCCGACGGGGTGGCGCGTGGCCTCACCGGTGAGGTGCTCGCCCGCATCGAGCGCAAGGGGCTGACCCTGGCTGCGCTGGAGTTGAAGGTGACGCCGCGGGAGGTGGCGGAGGAGCACTACGCCGAGCACGAGGGCAAGCCGTTCTACCCCTCGCTGCTGGAGTTCATCACCTCCGGCCCGCTCGTGGCCGCCGTGGTAGAAGGCCCCCGGGCGATTGCTGCTTTCCGCCAGCTGGCGGGTGGCACCGACCCGGTGGACAAGGCGGTACCTGGCTCGATCCGCGGCGACTGGGCGCTGGAGACGCAGTCCAACATCGTGCACGGCTCGGACTCGGCGGAGTCTGCTGCCAAGGAAATCGCGCTGTGGTTCCCCGCCCTTGGGCGTACTGCAAGTACTACCAACTGACCCGCTCGCCGTCTGTAACTACTACCAACTGGCCTGTGGACACCGGCAAGAGTCGTCCACAGGGCCTCTCGCGGACCCCGGGACGGTCGCCTCGACGTGCCATCGTCGGAGGCGTGGACCAGTGGTGGACAGCGCACGCCGAACCCGACGGACTCATTCTTCGTGACCGGGTGCTCAGTTCTGGGGTGGACCCTGACCAACTCGTGACCGCGCTGCGGACGGGAAGACTGTTCCGGGTGCAGCGTGGCGTCTATGGTGCCCGCGCCAGCCAGCCGGGCCCGTTGGCGCGGGCCAGGGCCGCCGCACTGTCGAGCGGAGTGTCCGACGCGGTGGTCAGCCACCACACGGCTGCGCGGGTGCACGGTCTCTCGGTGCCGACGCGTCCGGCCGCGGAGCACGTGACGGTCCGCCGCGACCAGCGCCGCATCCGTCGTCGGGACCTGCACTTCCACGGCCGGACATTGGCTCTGGGCGACGTCCAGGTGCACGGCGGGGTTGCGCTGACAAGTGTGGCGCGAACGGTCTTCGACCTGTGTGCGTACCTACCTCGCCTGGAGGCCGTGTGGTGCGCCGACGACGCGCTACGGCGCGGCCTCGTGACCGCCGGAGACCTCACGCTCGCGGGCAGGCGGCGGCTGGGTGGACGAGGCGACGCCGTCGCGGCGATCCGGATTGCGGCGGCGGACGGGCTCGCGGAGTCGATCTTGGAGACGGCCGGACGGCTGTTCCTTGCCGATGGCGGTCTGCCCCTGCCGGTGGCCCAGCTGGAGGTGCGTGATGCCTGCGGCCAACCAATCGCTCGGCTCGATGGCGGCTACCCCGAGCTGAAATTGGCCATCGAGTTCGATGGCCGCTCGGTGCACTCCGCGCCCGAGGCGGTGTTCCGCGACCGACGTCGGCAAAATGCCCTGGAGTCGGCGGGCTGGCGGGTGTTGCGTTTCACGTGGTGGGACGTTGTGCACGACACACCGCGCTTCGTCGCCACCGTGCGTGCCGCCCTGCTGCGCGCGTCAGCCTGAACGGCAACTCGGGGCGTCTCGGTTGGTAGCGGTTACAGACGTCCAGCGCCGTAGTTGGTGGTACTTGCAGACGCCCCAACTACCCTGGTCGGCATGAGTACCGCAATGCGAACACCGGGCGCGTCCGTCTTCAGCGAGCTGGAGCCACTGCTGCCCAGGGTGTCCAAGCCGGTGCAGTACGTTGGCGGCGAACTCAACGCCAGCCTCAAGGAGTGGGATTCGACCACCGTGCGCTGGGCGCTGATGTACCCGGACGCCTACGAGGTCGGACTGCCCAACCAGGGCGTGATGATCCTCTACGAGCTGCTCAACGAGATGGACGACGTCCTCGCCGAGCGCACCTACGCGGTATGGCCCGACCTTGAGAAGCTGATGCGCGAAAAGGGTGTCCCGCAGTTCACCGTTGACGCGCACCGGCCGGTGATCGACTTCGACGTGCTCGGCGTCAGCTTCTCCACCGAACTGGGGTACACGAACCTGCTAGTCGCGCTCAATCTCTCCGGCATCCCCCTGCACGCCAAGGACCGGGACGAGCGCCACCCCATCGTGCTCGCCGGCGGCCATGCCTCGTTCAACCCCGAGCCGGTCGCGGACTTCATCGACGCGGCCGTGCTCGGCGACGGCGAGGAAGCCGTCCTGGAGATCACCGAGATCATCCGGGCCTACAAGGCCGAGGGCAGCCCCGGCGGCCGCGAAGAGCTGCTGCTCAGGATGGCCGAGACCGGCGGTGTGTACGTCCCGCAGTTCTACGACGTCGACTACCTCGCGGACGGCCGGATCCAGCGGGTGGCGCCGAATTATCCGCGGGTGCCCTACCGGGTGTTCAAGCGCACCACCATGGACCTCGACGCCTGGCCGTACCCCAAGAAGCCCCTGGTCCCGCTGGCGGAGACGGTGCACGAGCGGGCCAGCGTGGAGATCTTCCGCGGCTGCACCCGCGGCTGCCGCTTCTGTCAGGCCGGAATGATCACCCGTCCCGTGCGGGAGCGCAGCATCGAGGGCATCGGCGCCATCGTGCAGACCTCGCTGGAGGCCACCGGCTACAACGAGGTTGGCCTGCTCAGCCTCTCCAGCGCCGACCACTCCGAGATCGCCGAGGTCACCAAGGGTCTGGCCGACCGCTACGAGGGCACCGGTACCGGCCTCAGCCTGCCGTCGACGCGCGTGGACGCCTTCAACGTCGACCTGGCCAACGAGATCTCCCGCAACGGTCGCCGCTCCGGGCTGACCTTCGCACCCGAGGGGGGTAGTGAGCGTATCCGCAAGGTGATCAACAAGATGGTGTCCGAGGAGGACCTCATCCGCACGGTCACCACCGCGTACGCCAACGGCTGGCGGCAGGTGAAGTTGTACTTCATGTGTGGGCTGCCCACCGAGACCGACGACGACGTGCTGCAGATCGCGCAGATGGCCAAAGAGGTGATCAAGGCCGGTCGAGCGGCGGCCGGGCACAAGGACATCCGCTGCACCATCTCCATCGGCGGCTTCGTGCCCAAGCCGCACACCCCCTTCCAGTGGGCCGCGCAGTGCCACCCCGATGTGGTGGACGACCGGCTGCGCAAGCTTCGCGCCGAGGTCGGCAGGGACCGCTCGATGAGCCGCGCCATCGGCATGCGCTACCACGACGGCAAGCCCAGCCTCATCGAAGGACTGCTGTCCCGAGGTGACCGTCGCGTCGGCAGGGTGGTCGAGCGGGTGTGGGCCGAGGGCGGACGTTTCGACGGCTGGACCGAGCACTTCTCCTACGACCGCTGGGTGACCGCCGCAGCCCAAGAACTCGAACCCCTCGGCGTGGACCTGGACTGGTTCACCACCCGCGAGCGTGAGCACACCGAGGTCCTGCC
>JAABVA010001349.1_pt1 | contig 26619 bp, 25 predicted proteins | sample 5560331 | NCBI WGS metagenome assembly JAABVA01 (sample SAMN12812661, study PRJNA571458) | rock metagenome | isolation source: Antarctica rocks | place: Antarctica: Victoria Land, Mt New Zealand sud | collected 2016-01-07
TCTTCGCCAAGCTCAAGCAGTTCCGCGCCATCGCAACCCGCTACGACAAAACTGCCCGGAACTTCCTCGGCGGCATCCATCTCGCCGCCGCCCTGATCTGGCTCAATTGACGACACGCCCTAGGCTGCGGGCGAACACGGCATCGTCCAAGGTCTCGAAAGCCTTGAGGTGTTCGATCATTGCCTCAATCGGGGTTGCCGCCATGCTGCTCTCCACCAAGGGTTTTCACCCGGTAAGATGCACGCCGTGTGCCGGTGGCAGCGGCATTCCATTCTGACTTGGGAGCCTGGACGAGGTGTCCGCCATGGTGAGACGAGGTAGGCAATCCCGATCACATAGCCGGCACAAGCTCCATGAACTCATGCTTACCGTTCGTTAAGCAGGTCGTCGTAGCTTGAGGTGCTCCGACACGGAAGTTGCATGCTTTTACCTCGACCTGACGCCATCCCCTATCTCAGCGACACCTGCAGCCCGCCCGTGGTTCTCGGCACTGCCGTATTGACGACCGCGGCGGTGCATGGCGCTGGCCCTGACGCATTAATTGAGATGATCGATCGGCTCGATGCCGGTCCCATCGCTCAATTGTACGACACCTCCATTGCCTACCAGCTTGCCTTTCGCCGGGCTGAAGCGTTGGGCTTGCAAGATGATGCCTTGGCAGCCTCTCAGCTTTACCGCGTTCGGCGAGAGGGCCAGCGACCCACGGACATTCGGTTGCTGGCGCTCATGGCTCCCGGTGACGTGATGGTCAACACACCATTGGATTTCATCACAAATCATTTGGACGTTCGCCTGGATCTTCTCTTCCTGCTGCCGGACGAAATACTGCCAGCCATCATTCCCGATCACGACATCATGTTCATGGCTGCCAGCGAGGCTGAGCCTGCCGCGCTTGCGCGTATGCGTCGCCTATTCGATGTGTGGCCACGGCCGGTCTTGAACAATCCAAGGTTCCTGCCCGCGCTGGCACGCGATAAGCTAGCGGAGTTGCTTGCCGACGTGCCGAGCATTTGCAGCCCGCCCTCAGTCGAGGTCAGCCGTCGCCGGCTTGAGGAGCTATCGTGTCGCCCTGCCTCAATAGGTGACCTCCTTCCGGACTGCTCCTATCCCATCTTGCTTCGCCTGGCCGAGTCCCACGCCGGCGCCGGACTTAAGAAGATTGAGGGACCGGCTGAGCTTGCATCCTATTTGCTGTTCTCGTTCGCTAAATCCTTTTTCCTGTCTGCTTTCGTGGACTATCGTTCAACGGATGGACTGTATCGGAAGTACCGCGTCGCGTTCATCGATCGTCAGCCCCATCTCTGTCATATGGCCACATCGCAGGATTGGATGGTACACTACCTGAATGCTGGCATGACCGAGAGTGCAGACAAACGCGCCGATGAAGCACAAACAATGGCGCACTTCGCCACAGGTTTTGCAGCTCGACATAGCGATGCATTCTTCGCTCTACATAGACGACTGCCTTTTAACTACTATTCGATTGACTGCAGTGAATTACCCGACGGACGACTTCTTGTGTTTGAGGCGGATACCGCAGCCATCATACATTCGATGGACTCCGCAGAAATCTTTCCATACAAGCAGCCGCACATGCAGCATATCTTCGACGCGTTTGGCGACATGTTGCGCATTCGAGCGGACCCTCCTTAGCAGTTCCGCTTTCCCTGACACGTTCTAGAGATTTCTGAGAAAGCAATCCGATGCTGTAGAAACACCTTGACTACAAAGTCTTGAGTAGAGAGGCGGCGAAACCTGAATTATTGCCCCGGATAGAGCGAGCGCATCATTGCCCTTAACGCCGCGTCTAAATCGGGCTTGCCATGTAGATAGCAGCAATGTTGCAGCCACGCGCGAGATTATCGGAATCGAGGGTTTCTGTGCGGCGCTGGAGGGTTGCACAGGGTTGTCTCGGGTCGACGGGCTGCCGCGGGGTTGACCGGATCACGACGCTCAGCTTCCCTCCTGACGCCCGCGTGACCGTATTGAGGAGGATGAGCTGAGTGGACTTCACAATTGGCTGCACGCTGTCCTACACCGTCGAGACGCTCACGCCATTCGTGTTCAACCTCGAAGCAGCACGGTTCCCCCGCCAGCATATTCGCACCGAGCGTCTGTCCACGTCACCTCTCCTTGGCGAGCCGGACCGGTTCGAGGCGCCCGAAAGCAGCAATCGCTTCCTGCGCTACTTGGTTCCGGCCGGCGATTTCCGGATCGAATATGAGGCTGAGGTGTCGCTCGATCCGCTGATCATCGATCCGACCGAGGTTACGGAAATGGCGGCTGGGTCGCTGCCGATCGAGGTGCTGCCCTACCTGAACGCCAGTCGCTACTGCCAATCCGACCGGCTCAACCGCTTCGCCAACCGCCAGTTCGGCAGGGAGCCGGCGGGCCATCAGCGCGCCACGGCCATCTGCAACTGGATTCGAGACAACGTGGACTACCAAGCCGGCACCTCCGACGCGCTCACCAGCGCCTATGACACGCTGGGCGATCGAGCCGGCGTGTGCCGCGATTTCGCGCACCTCGCCATTGCGCTGTGCCGGGCAGTCGGCATTCCCGCCCGCTACATCAGCGCCTACGCTTGGCAACTCACCCCGCCCGACTTCCATGCAGTGTTCGAAGCTTACCTCCAGGGACCCGGCGGCGGCGCTTGGTATCTGTTCGATCCGACCCGCATGGCCGCCCTGGACGGCTTGGTGCGCATCGGCGCCGGGCGGGACGCCGCGGACGTCGCATTCTGCTCCATCTACGGGTCGGCCCAAGCCCAGCCGCCCTCCGTGTGGATCAAGGGACCGCCGCCGGGTCCCGTGCGCACGACGCAGGCGGTGAGCACGCAGGCGTCTTAGCCACGGGCTGCTAGAAGATCGCGATCAGCGCGATGCCGCCGACCATCAGCGCGCCGCCGACGATGCGCCACAGGTTGAGGCTGTGCTGCTCCATGCCGAACATGCCGTAATTGTCGATCAGCAAGGACATCAGGATGTTGGCCGTGATGGTCAGCCCGGCGAACGCGCCCGCCCCGACCTTGTCGACGAAGATCAGCCCGCAGACGACCGCGAGCGAGCCGACCAGCCCGCCGAGCGGCGCCCACCAAGGCATGTTGGACACGCCCTCCACGGTCGGCAACGGACGGGGCAGGCAAAAGAACACGACAGCGAGGAACGCCACGATCGGCAGGAAGGAGACCGTGCTGGCGAGCCATGGGTTGCCCAAGGATTTCCGGAGCGCGCCGTTCATCGGCGGGCCCCAGGCCTGCAGGACGCCTGCGATGAGGATGATGGGATAGAGCCAGGCGGCGCTGATGTTTTGCATGGGTTCGTCCTCAAAAGATTGGGTCAGCCAAATGCCAATGCGCTGGCGATCGCAAGCAGCAGGGCTGGCGGCATCACCAGCGCACCGAGCTTGAGGAAGGCCCAAGCGCCCACGTTCTGCCCCTCGCGCCGCAGCGCGGTGAGCCACAGGATGGTCGCGAGCGAGCCGGTCACCGAGAGGTTCGGCCCCAAATCCACCCCAATCAGCACGGCGCTGCGCACGTGGTCCGGCACCTCGGCGATGTCGACGACGCGGCCCGCGACCAGTCCAGCTGGCAGGTTGTTGACGAGATTGCAGCCGACGGCGAGCGCCACGCCCGAGGCCCAGGCCGCCAGTGTCGCCGAGCGTTGGACGGCTTCGTGCAGCAGTGCCGCCAGGTTTGCCGTGACGCCTGTCTTCTCCAACGCCTCCACCAGCACGAACAGGCCCGCGACCAGCGGCAGCACGCTCCAGGAGATGTCCTTCAGCACGTCCAGCAGGCCGCTTTTCGCGCGCAGCAACACCAGTGCCGCCGTGGCAACGCCGGCGAGGAAGGTCGGCAGGCCGAGCTGGACGCCGAACGCGGACGACGCCAGCAGCACGACGGCCGTGCCGGCGATGCCCAGGGCCGCCGCCTTTCCAGCGGCGGACAGCTCCGGGACGTCGATATCCGAGGAAATCTCCTGGCGCAGCCGCTCTCGCTGGGTCCACCGCAGCACGAAATAGGTCGCGAGGATGGCGAGCACGGACGGGAGCACGTATTGCGGCAGCCAATGCAGAAGGGGCGGCATGTGGCTGCCGTAGATGACCAGGTTGGCCGGGTTGGAGATGGGCAGCACGAAGCTGGCCGCATTGGCGATGAAGGCGCAGATGAACAGAAAAGGCAGCGGTTCCTTCGCGTCGGCGGCCTTGACCATTGCAGCGACGGCAGGGGTCAGCACCACCGCGGTCGCGTCGTTTGAGAGGAAGGCGGTCACGACGGTGCCGACGCAGAACACCAGGGTGAACAGCCGCGTGGCCGAGCCTTTCGCCAGCTTGGCCGCTTTTGCGGCAAGCCAGTCGAACAGCCCCTTCTGCCGGGCCAGCTCCGCAAGCAGCATCATGCCAGTGAGGAACAAGTAGACGTCCGTGCCCTTCTCGACGCCCGTGAGCGCGTCCGGGACGGACAGCAGGCCGAGCATGACAAGCAGGACCGCGCCCGTCACGGCCCAGATGAACTCGGGCCAGGAGAACGGGCGGATGATCACCCCGGCGGTGGCTGCGGCGGCGATGCCCCAGGTAGCCCAGGGAGACGCGGCGAACGCACCCATCATGCCGCCACCGGGCCGGCGCTGCGGGTGGCGGCCAATTTCGTTTCAGGCATCAAAAGAGCAAAGAAGGCGAACGCACAAAGGGCTATGCCGGCGAGGTAGAGAAACCCGATTGGATAGCCGAACCATTGCACGACGTAGCCGGCCGTCACGTTGCTCAAGGCGGCGCCGATGCCCACGGCCAGGGCGGTGAGGCCCTGAGCCAGGTTGAAACGGCCGGTGGCGCGCATGAGATCGGAGGCGATCAGCACCGAGATTACCCCAAAGATGCCCGCCGCCACGCCGTCGAGCAGCTGGATCGCGACCACGGCATACGGGCTGGTGGTGAACGAGAACAGCACGCCGCGCACCGGCAGAACAGCGAGGGCGATCAGGAAAATCGTCTTGCGGCCGGTGCCTCGCGCCGACGCCCGGCCCACCGTCCATGCGACGCCCACCATCACCAGCTGGGCCGCGATGATGCAGGCGGATAGCGCGATGGTGTCCGATCCCGGATGTGCTTGCGCCAGCACCTGCCCGGCCATCGGCAGCATCGCCGCGTTGCCGAAGTGGAACAGGACCACGGAGGCCAAGAAGATCAGCAGGTCCCGCCGTTTCAGCAGGTCGCGGAAGGTGACCGGTTTGCCGCCATTCGCCTCATCCTCGCCGCCGCGGGCCCGCTCGTGGTCGATTTCGGCAGGGTTGATCAGGGTAACGACAGTCGCGCTCGCGATGGCAAAGGCGCAGACGAGATAGAAGATCCAATCGTAGCCGACATATTGCCCCAGCACTCCGGCCAACCCGGCAGCGACGAAGTTGCCGCCGTGATTGAAGCTTTCGTTGCGGCTGATCCGTGCGTCGAGCCGCTGCCGGCCGACCAAGCCGAGCGACAGGGCCGCGAAGGCGGGTGGAATGACGGCCAGGGCCGCCCCCAGCATCACCTGCGCCGCGATGACGGTCGCGAAATGTGGAAAGGACGCGATGAGCAGGCAGCCGGCCGCCACCATCATTCCCGAGGCCGCGATGAGGAACCGCTTCGCCTGCGTCGCATCCACCAATAATCCGGCCGGCACTTGGCAAATCGCGGCCGCGATGGACGACGCCGCAACGGCAACCCCGATCGCGCCGGCGTCCCAGTGCTCCCCGCCCTTGAGGAACACCGCCAGATACGGCCCGACCCCGTCCCGCACGTCGGCCATGAGGAAGGTGATGGCATCCAGGCCGCGTAGCGAGCGCGCAGATGGCTGGTTCCCGTCCGCGCGCTCGCAGGCTTGCGTGCCGGCGGCGCTCACCATCTTTGCCTGTTCCGGTTCAAGCCCGTGGCGGGGCGCCGGACCAGTCTCAATGGCGTTCGAAGCATCCTGCAGCTCCAGGCGGATGCGGGATCATGGCGGTTGGCCGGGCGTGTCCCAGCGGCTTAGGACATCTCTCACTGAATCCAAGGTTGACCCGGTGCAAGCCGGCCTTCCTTTGGTTGGGCAGCACGCCGGAAGAAAGGTCAACTCCTTCCGGCGGCTTCGGCTCAAGGAGGCGGAGGTGGCGCTGCGCCCAGGATCGGCGGGGGTGGCGGCCGACGCGCGTCACCGCCGGGTCCGCCCGGGCCACGCGGCGGCTGGATCGGGGTCATTTGATCGCGCGACGCCCCGATCGTCCGCACGTCCACCATCCTGCCGAGATCGTTTGCAATCCCGGGCCCTTGGGCGGCGACGGTTTGCCCCGGCGCCAGCAGGGCACCGAGACGGGCCGCCTCCGGAGGCGGCAACCGCAGCACCGTGCCATCCTCCAGCATCGCGCCGTTCGCCTCTCCCCGCGGTCCGTGCAGCACGGCCAGCACCTTGCCCGACACCTCGGACGGAGGGCCGGCGGCGGGGCCACCGGGTAGCGGCCGCATGCCAGCGGGTCCGGGACCTCCCGGAGCGCCATGGCCGTGGCCAGGGCCACCGGGACCGGGCGGCCCCAGATCGACCACCGTCTGCCGGCTCGCGTCATCGGTCACGGACATGGCGGCCACCATCGGGATGGCTGCCGCGCGCAGGCCGCGCACCGTGACGGCGTCGCCGAGCTTCACCGCCGCCACCAGCTGGATGGAGAGGTGCGGCGGGACGTGCACTTGCGTGCCGTCTGCCAGCAGGAAGCCGTCCACATCGCCCCGGGGCGTGAGGGTGAAATATTTCACCGTGCCGCGCGTGGCGGGCAGCTGATTGGGGTCGAAAACCGGCGGCGTTTGGGTCAGCGGCGCGGCTGCGGGCGGCGTCTGGGCAAGCACGCCGTGGGCGAGCGATCCGAGAGCAGTGGTCGCAAGCAGAAGGGCCGCCAATTTCGTTCTCATGTGGTTTCACTCCAGATTAAGCCTGCTAAACGAGGCATATCCGTAGTTTAGCAAAACACGTGCCACATGATGAATATAAGGATTTGGCTGTTTTGACTTTCAAGAGTGAGCAGATGTCAGGATTGATGACAGGTAGGCGTCTGTTAAGGCGACACATTTCTTTATAGCTTTTGGCGAAGACGATGAGCCGTCTCACTCCGCACTAAGGCCGTGTCGCCGCATCTTGTCGTATAGCAGCTGCCGGTTGATGCCGAGCCTGCGCGCGGCCTCGGTCCGGCTGCCGCGCGCTTCGGCCAGCGCGCGCCGAATCATCGTGCGCTCCAACTCGGCGACGGCTTCCGGCAAGGTCAAGTCGCCCCCGATCGCGCCGGGCGCCGGTGCCGCAGCGTCGTCTGGCCGAAGGAAACCGAGGTCGGACGCGTCGATTGCCGGACCCCTGGCGAGCGCTGCTGCGCGCTCGATCGCGTTCCGCAGCTCGCGGACGTTGCCGGGCCAGCTCCAGCGTTCCAGCAGGACCGCGGCCTCGGACGACAGGCGTTTGGGCTGCCCTGGATTGGTGAGAGTTAGGAAATGCTTGGCCAATGGTACGATGTCCGACACACGCTCCCGCAACGGCGGCAGCGCGATCGGGATAACGTGCAGGCGGTAGTACAGATCGGCGCGGAATCCGCCGGCGTCGACCAGCTGCAGCAGGTCGCGGTGGGTCGCGGCGACGATGCGCACGTCCACCGGGACCGGCCGTCCGCCGACCGGAGTGACAATTCGCTCCTGCAGCACGCGCAGGATTTTGGCCTGCATGGCGGCATTCATGTCGCCGATCTCGTCCAGCAGCAGGGTGCCGCCCTGCGCCTCGCGAAACCGCCCGGCCTGCGCCTTGACCGCCCCGGTGAACGCGCCGGGCACGTGGCCGAACAGCTCGCTTTCCAACAGGTCCGCCGGGATCGCGGCGCAGTTCACGCTGATGAACGGGCCCGTTGTCCGGGAGCCATGGTCGTGCAGCGCGCGCGCCACGAGTTCCTTGCCGGTGCCGGTTTCCCCGGTTACGAGCACGGTCGCCTCAGAGGCGGCGGCCATGCCGATCATTTTTTGCACGGCGCGGATCGCCGGGCTGGACCCGACCAACGGTCCGTCGGGCGCCTCCGCAGCCGTGGCCGGTGTGACGGTGCGGCTGAGCGCGCGGGCCAGCACATCCATCACTTCAGCCCGGCCGATCGGCTTGGTCAGGTGATCGAATGCACCCTGCCGCATGGCGTCGATGGTGTTCGCTCCCGACGCGAAGGCGGTCAGCACCACGACCGGCACCGCCGGGCCCGCGGCGTCGCCTCGCAGGCGTGCCAGCACCGACAAGCCGTCCAGGCCCGGCATGCGGAGGTCGAGGAACACGAGGTCCGGCTGGCTCGCTTCAAACAGGGCAAGGCCCTCCTCTCCGCTGGCGGCTTCGGCTACGTCATGGCCGAGGTCACGCAGGGTCTCCGCAAGGCCGTCTCGAAACGCCGGGTCGTCATCTACGACGAGGAGCCTGGGCATGTCCCCTCCCGATACGGAATCGTAAGCGCGAACGTGCTGCCCGGGTTCTCCGGCCGGTAGGCCACGGCGCCTCCGTGCGCGTGCGCGATTTCCTGGACGATGGAGAGGCCGAGCCCGGTTCCGTCCGCCCGGGCCGACACGAACGGCTCAAACAGATGCCGACGAACCATTATCGGGAGCCCCGGGCCATTATCGGTGATACGCAGGCGAAGCTCGCCGTTCTCCGCGGTGGCCGCGATCATCACGACGCCGCCCTCCGGCATGCCCTGGATTGCGTTCAGGACGAGGTTGTCGAGCGCTCGCCTGATCCGATCGGGATCGAGCGGCCATTGCATCGCCGGGGCAGCCACGAGCAATCGGACGCCGTGACTGGCGGCCAGGTCGCGATAGAATTCCGCCGTCGCGTTCAGCATCGCCGGCACCTCGACGCACTGCCATTGCGGCTCGCTGCGATGCGTCAAGGCGAGCAGGTCCCGCAGCAAAGCGTCCAGCCGTCCGATCTGCCCCAGCACCATCTCCAGCGCGGCCCGGCGCCTTGCGTCGTCGCTCAACAGCGCATTCTCGGCCTTCAGCCGCATCGCCGCGATCGGGTTGCGGATTTCATGCGCGATGCCGGCCGCGACACGGCCCAAGGCTGCCAAGCGCTCGGACGCGACAACCTGCGCCGACAGGGTTTCCGCTTCATGTCGCATGGCGCGGACCTTCGACGTCGCAGCGTTGAGGCTGGCGATGATGCGATCCAGTTCGCGCTCGCCGGTCGGTTCCAGCAACGGCGGGTCCACCCCCGCATGCTGCCCGACGGTCGCTTCGAGCTTGCTGAGCTTGCGGGACCAGGTCAGCAGCAGGTTGGTCATCCAGCCGGCCGACGCCAGGACGGACGCGAGCAGGACGCCCAGGCCGCCGATCAGGCGCGTGTAGCCGGCGCCTTGGCCGGTAAACACCCGCGTCATGGTCCAGGCCGTGAGTCCGTCGATCGGTCCAAACAGCGGACAGGCCCGCATCAGCAGGGTCTGCAGGCGCCCGACCTGCCGGGCATCCACGGCCCGCTCCTCGGTTAGCGCCTCCGCGTTGGTTGTCCGGATGCGATCCGTTTCGGCGGCCGGCAAATCAGTTTTTGGCCCGGTGCCCTCGTAGGTCGGATAAGCATACGCAAGCGACCCGGCGGCGCGCTGCCAGATGCCGCCCTCGACGCCGGGGCTGTGCGCCAGCGCAACCGCGACCACCGCGACGAGGCCCTGCCGCAAATCCGGGTCGTATAGATCGGTAGGGGGATGGGTCCAGTTGGTGATGTAGAAACGATAGCGGTTGGTGATCTCGTCGCACGCACGGCCGGTGACGGCCTCCGCCCGTGCGACCTGGTCGATCGAGGATTGCTGATACAGCTGAAGCAGCATCATCCCGACGGCGACGGACGAGATCAGCGAGATGGCCCATAGGATCAACAACCGGCCGCGGAGGGACCAGCCCCGAGTATTCCGACGTCGCTGACGGGAGGGCATGGGTGGATCGAACTTTCTTGTGGGCGATCCGGCTGCTGAAAAGGGTGTCGGCACGCAGGCTATCGCATGTGGATTCCAATAACGTGGGTGTTCTAGAGCCCTCCGCCGCCGGGGGGCGAGGGAGAAGGCAGAGGGGCCGGTCGGGAGCGGTAGCCCTGAGTTGACATGCCAAGTTGATGGCGCAAGCCTTCGGTGCTGGAAAAGCGCAGCTTAGGCATGGGCGAGGCGACTCCGCGTCGAACACATGCCTGCCGCGGCATGTCATCTTGAATGGAAGGACCGTGCTGTGTCAGCGACATTTTGGGTCGCACTCGGGGGCGCTTTGGGCAGTGTGGCCCGCTACTGGGTTGCGCTATGGGCGATGCCGATGAGCCGCAGCCTGCCTGTCGGCACGATTGGGATCAACATTGCCGGGTCGTTCCTGATCGGCTTCTTCGGCACGCTGACCTTGGAAAGCGGCCGGCACCCGATGCCGGAGACGGTCCGGCTGTTCGTCATGGTCGGCTTCTGCGGCGGATTCACGACGTTCTCGTCCTTCAGCCTGCAAACGCTGGATCTGCTGCGCGGCGGCGCGTGGGGACGGGCGCTGCTCAACGTCGCATTCTCGGTCCTGCTGTGCCTAGCGTTTGTAGCCATCGGGCACGGGCTTGCGTCCTACTGGAACGGCGACCCGCGCCAGGTAACCGAAAGAATAGTTGAGGAGGAAACACCGTCTTGAGGGCAGCGATCCAATCGAGTGGACTTTCGGGGAAATTCATCACCCCAGCACGTCCAACTGCCTCCCAAAGACGTTACCGCAATATACGCAACGGGTGCGTTGCATTTCCTTTAAGTTGGAGACATCTCACGCCTTAGCTCAGGGAGACGAGGCATGACTCAGTCCAAAGCTCATCGTTGGCGCCGGGTGACGGTGCGGGTGCTCGGCGCAATTGGGGTCTGCGTCGCGCTGTCCGGCTGCGTTATCGAGCCGCTCTGGGGGCCGCGTTACTATCGCCCTTATCACTACGGCTATCACGGCTACTGACGGGTGCCAGGCAGCGGCGGCCGTCCAAGCACGGCCGATGCCGCCCTGCTCGGTGACCGCATCGTCGAGGCAGCTTCGACGCTGTTCCTGCGCGATGGCTATGCCACGACGAGCATCGAGGCAATTGCAGCGTCGGCTGGGGTATCGAAGCGGACGTTCTACGCTCGCTTCGACGACAAAAGCGCGGTGTTCCTCGCCGTTGTGCGTATTCTTATTCGCACTTGGCTAAGCGGCTTCGACAAGTCCCTCAACGACGCTCAAACCCTGGAGGAAGCTCTGCTATCGGCGTCCCGCACGATGCTGGACGTGGCGCTGACGTCGACTGCCCTGGCGTTGCATGTCCTGGTCACGGCTGAGGCCATGCGGTTGCCCGAACTGGCCGAAGCGTTGCGCGAGGGCGGCGCAGACGTTGGCGTGAGGCGGATTGCGGCGCTGCTCTTGCAGCATAAGCCGTATCTGACGGTGGAGCAGGCAAACTTCGCAGCGGAACAGTTCCAGAGCATGATCGTCTCGGCCCCGCAGCGCCGCGCCGTAGGCCTTGGATTGAAGCTTGACGCATTTGCACGTGACCGGTGGTGCCGGTCGAGCATCGCGCTGTTGCTGCATGGTTTGCCCGCCAACGTGGCAGCCAGCGGATGAAACAAGGCGTGGGATCAACCAGCGCGCCTTTGCCCGCATGACACAAAACCATAACGAGCCCACTAAACAGGCGTCGCGCTAGACCTCCTCTGCACGCAGAGGAGGTTTGGATGATTTCGGGATACGACCATCGCCCATGCCGCTTCGTGGCTGTGTCGTTAGCTGGATGTCTCGCCATTACGGGTTCGGCGCATGGGCAATCGAGATCGCAGGGCGGCGCTACCGATATCGGCACCGCGCAGGCGGTCGGCTCTGGGCCGGTCGCTGGGCCCGACGTGCCGCAGACCGCCGCACAATTCGCTCCGAGCCGGCCGCAGCTCAACCAGACCGAGCCGACCAGCACCATTGGCCCGGCGATTTTGCAAAAGCTTGCGGTTCCGACCGAGAACTACAACGACATCGTGCGGTTGACCCCAAGCGCGATGGACGTCTTGCCGGTTGGGCCCGGGTTGTAGCAGGATTTCGGGCAGAGCATCCGCGGGCTGCAATACACCCAGTTCAGCGTGCTATACGACGGCATCCAAATTCCCGGCTACATTGGCAACCTCGCTCCGCAACCCGGCGCATATTTGATGGAGCACGATCTCGGCGGCATCACCGTCCACCGGGGACCAGGCCAAGCGTCGGCGATCGGGTCGGCGACATTCGGCGGCTATGTCGACCTTGCCTCGCCCAGCCTGTCGGGCAGCGGCGGCATCAGCCCCTATGGCACGCTCGGGGGCTACGGGACGAAGCTGTTCGGCCTCGAAGCGCAGACCGGCAACCTCGCCGTGCTGGGCGGCGCGCGCGGCTTCATCGACCTATCGCGGGAGGAGGCCCGTGGCGCCACGAGCGGGACGGCGACGGAGCGGCGCAACGCGTTCGTGAAGCTGGAACAGCCAATCGGCGACAACACCGTTGTCACGTTCGTCGCCAACGTGGACAATGCCGACACCAACACGCCATACGGCGCCACGCTGAACAACATCAGGATTTACGGACCCAACTACGCCCTTAATTCGGACCCGACCTCGCAAACGTTCCGCGGCTACAATCGCGACAACTACACGACGGATTTCGAGTATCTCGGCGTCCACAGCGATCTCGGAGATGGCCTGACGATCGAGGACAAGGCCTACACGGTGTCCTATTACCAGCGTCACTCCCAAGGCCTCGATCCCGGCGGGCAAGCGCCCAACTTAGCGGGCACGTATGCGCTTCAAGGCGTTCCGGGGGTGAATTTGACCGGCGACGTGCCGGGCCTTGCCGGACAGAATGACTTTCGGGCCTGGGGCAACGTGCTGCGCGTCACCCAGAACACACCGTATGGCCAAGCTAGGGCGGGCCTGTGGGTGGAGCGGGAAGGGTTCACCACCTATCTCACCAATGTCGACCTGACGCGCGGTGGCTTGCCTTATTCAACGGACCCGACGGTGTCGGCCTACCTCAATCATTATCAATCGACGCTGACGACCGTGCAGCCCTACGCAGAATTTGCGTGGACGCCGCTTCCGACCCTCACGGTCACGGCCGGCCTGAAATACAGCTCGGCAACGCGCTCCCTGTCTGGGCCGATCGGCCTTACGAATGGGCCGCAGAACGACCACGCCACCTACAACAAGGCGCTGCCCTCGATCGACGCGAACTGGCGAGTGGCGCCGGGGCTGTCGATCTACGCGCAGGCGGCAAAGGGGTATCTCACCCCCAACCTGAACCTGTTCTCGACCACCGCCGTCACGTCCGTGCGACCCTCCACGACGAACAGCTTCCAGGTCGGCACGGTGTTCCAGCGCGACTGGCTCAGCCTCGGCGTGGACGGCTACTACATCCAATACAACAACTACGTTAACAGCACGACAACAGGCGGCCTTGCGACGTTCTTCAACCAGGGCGGCGCGGTGTTCAAAGGCGCCGAGGTAGAGGGGACGGTGAAGCTGCCCCGCGGCTTCGCGCTTTATGCCAATGGGACCCTGAACGACAGCGCCTACGACACAAATGGCAACAATCTCGCGCAAACCCCGCGGCGCACCGGAGCCGTCGCGCTGATCTATGACCAAGGCGGAGTTGCCCGGGACGGCGACGACCTGCACGCCGCCATCTTCGCCAAAAATGTCGGCCCGCAGTATGGGCTCGACAACGCCAACGCGGGGCAGTTCGACACCAACCCGATCAAGTCCTACAATCAGGTTGATCTTAACGTAGGCTACGTGCTTCCGTTACAAGGTAAACGGATGCGCTTCGACGTAAACGTCTACAACCTGTTCGACGACAAGAGTCTGATTGGCTATAATGCGCAAACGATTGGACCGCCGTCCGAGGCGCTTTACTTCACGAACCCTGGTCGCAGTATTTATTTTTCCCTCAAGGCTACTCTCTAATTCCTCGGTTCTCATCGCCGCTGCTTCAGCGTTCGTCGCGGAAATAGGGCAGGCCCAGGGCGGCGGGCGCGGCGAGGCGGCGCTGCATTCGGCGCGAAACCAGCGCCGGGCCGATCATGCAGGCGAGCGTGCCGAGGTAGGGCAGCATCGACAGGAAACTTGGCGGGATCGGCCAGTTGCGCGCCTGGCCGACGAAGCCGAGCGCGGTAATGATGCCGAACAGGAACGCGCCAAGCACGGCGTTCAGCGGGCGGAATCCGGCGAAGATCACCAGCGCGATCGCGATCCAGCCGCGTCCGCCGGTGATGCCGTCGGACCAGCCCGGCACGAAGGCTAGCGTCAGATAGCCGCCCGCCGCTCCCGCCAAGGCGGCGCCCGCAACCACATAGCCGAAGCGGAGCAGCAGCACCCGCACCCCGGCCGCGTCCGCCGCCGCCGGGTTCTCGCTGACTGCGCGCAAGTTGAGGCCGTGGCGGGTCCGGTACAGCAGCCAGTGCAGGGCGAGTGGCAGAGCGATCCAGATAACGTAAATCAGCAAGTTTTGCGAGAACACCGCACGTCCAAGCACCGGCAGCGCCGACAGGGCGGGGATGGCGATGCCCTCGAACATCGCGTGGGCGGGCTGCCCGGCGTAGGCCCGACCGACCGCCGCTGCGAGCCCGGTGCCTGCGATGGTCAACGCCAGGCCGCACAGCGTCTGGTTGGCGCGCAACAACACCACCGCGGCTGCGAACACCGTGCCGAACGCAGCCGCGACCGCGATCGCTGCCAACAGTCCGGCAACTGGAACTGCGCCGTGCGCCACGGCAATGATGCCGGTGACGCCGCCGAGCGCGATCAGCCCTTCGAGGCCAAGGTTAAATACGCCGACCCGCTCGGCCAACACCTCGCCCAACGCGGCCAGCACGAGCACGCCGCCAGCCAGCAGTGCTGTCGAGAGCACGCCGGTGAGGAGATCGATCATTCTGCAAGCCGGACGGGCCGGGCGCGGGGCAGGCGGTAGTATGCGACGCGCTCGCCGACCGCGGTGAACAGCAGCACCAGCCCGGTCAGCGCCAGCACCTCGTAGTTGGACACGCCGTAGGATTGCAGCACCGTACCCGCATTCAGCAACAGCGCCATGAGCAACGCCGCCGGGATCACGCCCACCGGCACGCCACTGGCCAGCACGGCGATGATGACGCCGAGATAGCCGTAATTGTTGGAAATGCCGCCCTGCAGCCGGTGCACCGTGCCGACCACCTCCAGCATCCCCGCGATGCCGGCAAGCCCTCCGGACAACAGCAGCACCTGCAGCAGCCGACGCCGCACCGGAATGCCGGCGTAGCGCGCGGCGTGCCGGTTGGCGCCGGCGAGGCGGACCTCGTAGCCCCACGTGGTGAAGGCGAACAGCAGCGCCATGACCGCCACCAGCGCGACCGCGACGCCGAGGCCCCAGTGCAAGTCGTCCAGCAACGGCGGGATGTCGTACGGGATGCGCGCGGTGGCGGAGGTGACGGCCTGCGCCGGGTCACGCATGGGCCCGGTGCACAGGTAGTTCACCAGCAGCACGGCGACGAAGTTGAGCAGCAGCGTGGTGATGATCTCGTCGATGGCGAGCCAGGCGCGGGCCAGGGCCGGCACCAGAATCCAGGCGGCGCCCCCGATAAATCCCGAAGCTGCCATCAGGACCAGCATGGCGGCAGGGTTGCCGTGCACGCCGAGGCCGGTCAGCGTGGCGGCGATCGCGCCGGCGTAGAACTGGCCCTCACCGCCGATATTCCACAAGCCGATCCGCAGCGCCACTGCCGCCGCCAGTCCGGTCATGATGAGCGGCGAGAGCAGCAAGCCGAGGTCTTCCAGGCCGAACATGCTGCCAAGGGAACTACTGACGACGCTGCCGGCGAGCGTCGGCACGTCATAGCCAGCTAGGGCGAACAGCGCGCCGCCAACGAGCAGGGCTGCAAGCACCGAGGCGACTCGCGCCGCCACAATGGTCCACGGCCCGATCGCCGCGACGCGCTGCAGCCGCATCACCCGACCATCTCAGCCCGGCCACCCATCAGCAGGCCGATCCGTTCGGCTTCGGCGTCCTGCGCCGGGAAAACGCCCATGATGCGGCCTCCGAACAACACCGCGACCCGGTCGGCGATGCCGAGCAGCTCGTCCAGTTCCTCTGAGACCAGCAGCACGCCAATGCCGCGATCCCGCATCTCGGCGAGGTAGCGCAGCATGGTGTCGATGGCGCCGACGTCGAGGCCGCGCGTCGGGTAGGCCGCGACCAGGGCCGTGGCGGCGACCCGCATCTCGCGCCGGGCGACCAAGCGCTGCTGGTTGCCGCCGGATAGGTTGCGCACGGGCGCGCGCATGTTCGGGACCAGCACCTGCGCGTCGGCGACGATGCGGCGCGCGAGGGCTGCCGCGGCCCAGGGGCGGAACAGACGGCCAATGGCGACTGGAGGCCGGGCATACTCGCGCAGCACGGCATTGTCCGCGACGGCCATCGACGGCGCGAGGCCGCTGCGAAGCCGGTCTTCCGGGATATGACCGATCCCGGCGGCGAGGAAGGCGGCCGGGTCGGCGTTCTGCATGACCCGGGCGCCGATCCGGACCTGGCCTTCGGAGGTGGCGCGGAGGCCGGTCAGCACCTCGGTCAGCTCGCGCTGCCCGTTGCCGGCCACCCCGGCGACGCCGACGATCTCGCCGGCATGGACTGTCAGGTCGAGGTCGGTGATCGCCTGTACGCCGCGATCGTCCAGCGCCGAGACGCCCGCGAGTTGCAGCACGATCGGCCCGATGGCGCGCTGGCCCGACGAACCCGGTCCGCGGCGGCTGGCGATCTCGCACCCGACCATCAAGGTTGCCAGCTGCGCCTGGTCGCACTCGCTGGCCGGCAGCGTCGCCACGCGGCGGCCGGCGCGCAGCACGGTGATCCGGTCGGCGACTTCCAGCACCTCGTCGAGCTTGTGGCTGATGAGAATGACCGCATACCCGGTGGCAACGAAGCCGCGCAACGCGCCCATCAGCCTGGCCGCCTCGCCCGGCGTGAGCACGGCGGTCGGCTCGTCCATTATCAGCACGCGAGCGCCGCGGGCCAGCACGCGAAGGATTTCCACCCGCTGCTGCTCGCCGGCCGACAGGTCCTCGACCCGCGCCGCCGGACGGACGGCGAGGTTGAAGCGGTCGGCCAGCGCCTGCGTGCGCGCCTCAAGTTGTGCCGGGGAGAGGCGGAACGGCGTTTCGCGCCAGCCGAGGTGGATGTTCTCGGCGACGGTGAAGGCGCGGATCAGCTTGAAGTGCTGGTGCACCATGCCGATCCCGGCTTCGATCGCCTGCGTCGGCGAGGCGAAGCGGACCGGTGCGCCGTCAAGGAGGATGCGCCCGGCATCCGGCTGGTAGATGCCGGTCAGCACGTTCATCAGCGTGGACTTGCCCGCGCCATTCTCGCCGAGCAGGGCGTGGATCTCGCCGGCCCGCAAATCCAGGTCGATGGCGTCGTTGGCGACCAGGCCGGGAAACGCCTTGGTGATCCCGGCTAGTTCGATGACGACGCCGCCCATCGCGGCGGTCAGGCGCCCCGCAATCCCGAAACGCCCTCAATCGGCCAATCCCAGCCATATAGCGCCATGTCCGTCATGGTCTCGCCCTTGGCAACGCGGACCTTACCGGACGCGTCCTTGATCTCGCCGGTGAACGGGGTCCAGCCGCCGAGCATCTTGGTCCGGATCGCGTCCGCCTGCGCACGCACCGGCTCGGGCACGCTGTCGCCCCAGGCGTCGCGGTCCACGCCGGCGCCGAGGCCGAGCAGCACCTGCTGGCCCGGCTTCCATTCGCCCTCCAGCCGTGCCCGTGCTTGCTCCACGTAGAACTTGGTCCAGTCGAGCATGACGGAGCTGACGTAGGATTTCGGCCCGTAGCGTCGGACGTCGGTATTCCACATAACGGCCGGCACGCCACGCTTCTCGGCGACCTGCAGGTAGGCCGCCTCATCCATGACGCCGAACAGCACGTCGCAGCCATTGTCGATCAGCGCCGTGCCCGCCTGCGCCGCCGCCTGCGGGTCGAACCAGGAGTTGATCACGATCACCTGCATGGTCGCGTCCGGCTTGACCGAGCGCGCGCCCATCAGGAACGCGTTCACCCCGCAATACACCGTCGGCACCGGCATCGACCCAACATAGCCGAGCTTGCCCGTCTTGCTCATGAGCCCAGCCGCCACTCCGGTGATGTAGGATGGCAGCCAATGCTTAACGTAGTACCAACTGCGGTTGGCCGTCACCGAGTGGCCGTTGCACTCCAGCCAGGCGATGTCGGGCGCCCGGTCCGAGACGCCGTGCAGCAGGTCGCCGTATTCGGACGTCACGAACACGAGGTTGGCGCCTTGGGCCACGAACTGGCGGAAGGTGCGCGTGGCATCGGCGGAATAAGGGATGCTCTGCACTTCCAGAAGCTTGGCCTGTGGGTAAGCCTCCTTGATTGCGAGCAGGCCGAGATGGTGCGTGTAGGTCCAGCCCTCGTCGGAGATTGGACCGACGTGGCCGAAGCCGATAACAGCCTGGTCCGGCTTGATCGGGGCCATGGGACCGGCGGCGCGCAGGAGGCCCGGCGCAAGGGTCGTGGCGGCAGCGAGGCCGCCGGCTTGGAGAATGCGCCGGCGCGGAAGCGGTTGGTCGATGGTGTTCATCTCGTGGGTCCCTGAACGCCGCAATCTCGTCTGATGCGGAAACCACATGCAAATGGCACGCCAGGTTAGCTGCCGCGGTAGGTCGAGTAGGCGCCGGGGCTGACGAGGAGCGGAATATGGTAGTGTGCTTCCGGCTCGGAAATTCCGAAACGGATGGGAACGACGTCCAGGAAGGGCGGATGCTCGGCCAGTCGCCCGGTGAAATAGTCGCCCACCTGGAAGCGAAGCTCGTAGCGCCCGATGCGAAGTGGCGCTCCCGACAGCAGCGGCCGCTCCGTCCGTCCCTCGGCGTTGGTGGTGGTGCGGACTAGGCAATCGCCACCGATCTCCGCAAGTTCGACCTCGACGCCCTGCGCGGGCCGGCCGAGCGCCGCGTCCAGCACGTGGGTCGTGAGCGAACCATGAACTACGGGCGCTCCGGGGCCGCCCACCCGCTCCACTAATCGCAGCCGGGTGATGAAGCCAATTTCCCGCAGCGCTGCTTCCCGCTCGGAGGCTGGGTCAAGTGCCAGCCGGCGCCGGAACTCGGACATCATCGACGCCCGGGTGTGGCGGCGTATGCACAGGATGAATGGGATGCCGAAACGGCCCGCATAGGCCACGTTCAATGCCGCGATCCCATCATCCGCTTGCAAGCCGGACGCTGCCTGCTCGGCGGTGGAGTGGGCGCCCATCGCGCCCGCGCCCGCCAGTTCCGGATGCCCGCGCAGAAATAACAGCCCACGTTCGGGCGACGCCGCTCGCACGACGGCCATCATCGCATCGTGCAGGGCCGCCAACGTGGCGAACGGCCGGGCGACGGCAGCCTCCGCAGCCACCCAGGGCGCATCCTCGAAGATGTCGCCCAGCACCGCAACGAAGTCTGCAGCCGAGGCGGCGTTCAGGTCGTCCAGGGTCGCGTTCACAATACGATGTTGCCAGGCAAAGCGCGTGCCGTCACCCTTGCCGGCACATTCCAGGAGCCAGCCATGCCCGACTACGACCTGATTATCCGCGGCGGCACGGTCGTCACCGCATCCGACCAGTTCCGCGCCGACATCGGCGTGCGCGCCGGCCGCATCGCCTCCCTCGCCGACCGGCTGGACGGCGGTCCGGCCTTGGACGCCGCCGGCCTGATGGTGCTTCCCGGCGGCGTGGACAGCCACTGCCACATCGAGCAGCTTCAGGAAGGCGGCGGCGCGGACGAGGAAAGCTTCGCCACCGGCAGCACCGCGGCGCTGGTAGGCGGCACCACCACCGTCGTCACCTTCTCGACCCAATTCAAGGGCGGCGGCGTGCTGGAACCGCTGGCCGAGTATCGTCGCCGGGCGACCGCGGGCGCGTTGGTGGACTATGCCTTCCACCAGATCGTCACCGACCCGACCGACGCCGTCGTCCACGACGAGTTGCCGCAGGTGGTGGCGTCCGGGGTGCGCAGCCTGAAGGTGTTCCTGACTTACGATCCGCTGCGGCTGGACGACCGGCAATACCTCGCCGTGCTGTCCGCGGCCCGCCGGCTCGGCTGCCTGGTGACGGTGCACTGCGAGAACTACGACGCGATCGCGTGGCGCTCCGCGGCGCTGCTGGCGGATGGCCGCACCGCGCCGAAATACCACGCCTGGTCCCGTCCGACGATCGTCGAGCGCGAGGCGACCCACCGCGCCATTGCCTTGGCGGAACTGGTCGACACGCCGATCGAGGTATTCCACATATCCTGCCCGGAGGCGGCGGAGGAGATCGCCCGCGCCGAGGCCCGCGGCGTGATGGTGTGGGGCGAGACCTGCCCGCAGTACTTCGTCCTGTCCGCGGCCGACATGGACCGCCCGGGGTTCGAAGGCGCAAAGTTCATGTGCAGCCCAGCCCCGCGCGACCCGGCGGCCACTGCCGGGCTGTGGCGGGCGATCCGCCAGCGCACGCTCGACACCGTCAGCTCCGACCATAGCGGGTGGAGCTACGACGGGCCTCGCGGCAAACGCGTGGCCGGGGTGGACGCGCCGTTCACCGCCATTCCCAACGGCGTCCCGGGCCTGGCCGCGCGGCTGCCGATTTTGTGGAGCGAGGGGGTGGCGACGGGCCGGATCACCCCGAGCGACTTCGTCCGGCTAACCGCGACCCAGCCGGCGCGGCTGTTCGGCCTGGCCGGCAAGGGCCGCATCGCGCCGGGGGCCGACGCCGACCTCGTGCTGTGGGACCCGGCCCGCCGCACCCGCCTGACCAACGCTCTGATGCAGCACGCGATCGACTACACGCCGTACGAGGGGCTGGAAGTCACGGGCTGGCCGGTCGCCACGATCCGCCGCGGCGCCGTGGTGATGCGGGATGGCGTGGTGCAGGCGGAGCCCGGCAGCGGCCGCTATCTGCCGGTGGCGCCGTATGAGCTGATCCGCCCGCGCGGCGTGCTGCCCGACGGCTTCGATGCGGCGGCGTTCAGCTAAGCCCCCCGAGGAACGCGAGCAGCGCCGCGTTGACCTCCTGCGGGCGCTCCTGCTGAATCCAATGGCCGGCGCCCTCGATCATCACGGTGCGGCGCAGCCCCGGCACCGTCTTGGGATGGGCCTCCAGGCCGCGGCGGCCCATGTCGCTGGTGATCACGGCGTCGCGGGTGCCGGCGATGAACAGGGCTGGCTGGCGGATCGTGACGCCCTGCCACGGCGCAAGCAGCTCCCAGTTGCGGTCCAGGTTGCGGTAATAGTTCAGTCCGCCGCGGAAGCCGCTGCGGCGGTAGGCGTCGACCATTACCGCGAGGTCGGCCTCGGGCAACCAGGGGGGAAGCTGGACGGGTTCGGGTGCCAGGTCGAGGAAGCCGCCGCCTGCGGGGATTACCAGCGTCTGGTTGGCGTCGCGCGATCGGCCGAAGCCGCGAGCGCCCAGGATGCGGCGCAGGGTGGCAGCGGGATCGCGCTCGAATTCTGCCTCGGCGATGTCGGGTTGCTGGAAATATAGCCAGTAGAAGTCATGCAACCCGGCGGCGCGCAGCGTGGCCAGGGGCGCCGCCGGGCCGCGCGGGCGATAGGGCACGCTCAGGGCCGCGACGGCGGGAAACAGGTCGGGCCGCAGCAGGGCGCAATTCCAAGCCACGTTCGCGCCCCAGTCATGGCCGACGATGACCGCTTCCTGCGCTCCGAGCGCCGCGACCAGCCCAACCATGTCGCCCACGAGGTGCAGGAGGGAGTAGGCCTGCACGTCCTCCGGCGCATCGCTCGCACCGAAGCCGCGCATGTCGGGCGCGACGGCGTGGTAGCCCGCTGCGGCGAGCGCCGGCAGCTGGGAACGCCAGGAATGGGCCAATTCGGGCCAGCCGTGGCAGAGCAGCACCAAGGGCCCCTCGCCCTGTTCCGACACGCGCAGCCGAACGCCGTTTACCGTGATGTCGCGCTGCGTCGTTTCGGGCATGACCTGGGTTCCCTTACCGTCCGGCGATGGTGAGCACGGCGCCGGACGTATAGCCGGAGCGCGGGCTGGCGAGGAACGCCACGGCGTTGGCGATCTCCTCCGGCTCCGCGGGCCGGCCGAACGCCATTGCCCGGCATAGCTCCGGCCAGCGCGCGGCGTCGCCTAGCTCGCGTTCGGCGCGGGCGCGCAGCAGCATCGTCAGCCGCTCGGTCGAAACAGGGCCGGGGTTGATGCCGACGACGCGCATGCCGTCATTTGGCGCGGCTTTTCCCAGCGCGCGGGTGAACGCCATCAGCGCGGCGTTGCCGGTGCTGCCCGCGATGTAGGCCGGGTCGAACAACTCCCCGGCCGCGCCGATGACGTTGACGACCACGCCGCGCCGCTGCTTCAGCGCCGGGTAAAGCGCGCGGGTGAGGCCGATGAAGCCGAACACCTTAAGGTCCCAGGCGGCCCGCCACTTGGCGTCGTCCACGCCGAGCAGGTCGCCGGGCGGGATCGCGCCGGCGTTGTTGACCAAGATGTCGAGTGGCCCGGTGACGGTTACGGTTTCGGCGAGGCGCTCGATTTCGTCTGCTCGCGAAAGGTCGACGGCGATGGTCTCGACGGCGACCTGCCCGCGCAGTCGCACCGTGCCCGCCGCAGCCGCCAACGCTTCCGGATCGCGCGCGGCGAGCACGAGGGCGCAGCCTTCCTCGGCGAGCAGCAGCGCGCACGCGCGGCCGATCCCCTTCGAGCCGCCGGTCACGAGGACGCGCTTTCCGCGCAGATGCAGGTCCATGGGCAACCTCCGATGGACAATCCTCGCGCGCCGATCGCAGGACGTCCAGATGGAAGATGGACTCAACCTTGCGTGGCATTGGCCTTGCACTTCGGTAACTTCAAGGTTTTGATCCACTAATCACGCCGTTCGCTCCCGATTATCACGTCTCAAACGAAGGATCGTCCAATGGCAGAGCAGGGCGTCATGGCGCGGAAATCCGTCGCCATGATCATGGAGAGCGGCGACGCGGAAGGCCATCAGCTGTCCAAGACGCTGGGGCCGTTCAGCATCACCGCGATGGGCATCGGCGCGATTATCGGAGCGGGCATCTTCGTCCTGACTGGGACCGCGGCGGCGCAATACGCCGGCCCCAGCATCATGCTGTCGTTCGTGCTGGGCGGCATCGCTTGCGGCTTCGTCGGGCTGTGCTACGCCGAACTCGCCGCCATGATCCCAGTGTGCGGCAGCAGCTACACCTATACCTACGCGACCCTGGGCGAGCTGTTCGCCTGGATCATCGGCTGGGACCTGATCCTGGAATACGCGATGGGCGCCGCCACGGTGGCAGTCGGCTGGTCCGGCTACATCGCCAGCCTGCTCCGCAATGTCGGCATTGAGGTGCCCCCTGCCCTGGCTGCCGCGCCGGGAACGGTCATCACCCTGCCGGATGGCAGCACCGTGAGCGGGATCGTCAACCTTCCGGCCGCGCTGATCGTCGTGCTGCTGACGACCATGCTGGTGTTCGGCACGAAGGAGTCGGCGCGGCTCAACAACGTCATGGTCGCGGTCAAGCTGTTCGTCGTGATCGCGTTCATCGGGCTCGGCGCCGCCTACGTGAACCCGGCGCACTGGCATCCATTCATCCCCGCCAACACCGGCGAGTTCGGCCATTTCGGCTGGAGCGGCGTGCTGCGCGGCTCGGCGGTGGTGTTCTTCGCCTTCATCGGCTTCGATGCCGTCTCCACCGCGGCGCAGGAAGCCAAGCAGCCGCAACGCGACATGCCGATCGGCATCCTCGGGTCGCTGGTCGTCTGCACGGTGCTGTATATCGCCGTCGCCGCAGTGTTGACCGGGCTGGTGTCCTACAACGACCTCAACGTGTCCGACCCGATCGCGAGGGGCGTGGATGCGATCGGCCTGACGTGGTTCTCGATCCTGATCAAGGTCGGCGCGCTGACCGGGCTCACCACCGTCATCCTGGTGCTGCTGTATGGCCAGAGCCGCATCTTCTACACCATGTCGCATGACGGGCTGCTGCCCGGGCTGTTCGCCCATATCCACCCCCGGCTGCAGACGCCGTATCGCAGCCAGATGCTGATCGGCGGCATCGTCGCGGTTGTCGCGGCGCTGACCCCGATCCACGTGCTGGGCGAGATGGTCAGCATCGGCACCTTGTTCGCGTTCGTGCTGGTGTGCGGTTCGGTGATCTATCTGCGCCGCACCGATGGCAGGGTGCACCGCCCATTCCGCGTCCCTGCCGTGCCGGTGGTGCCCATTCTCGGCATCCTATTCTGCCTATTGCTGATGCTGGCGCTGCCGCTCATCACCTGGGTGCGGCTGATCGTCTGGCTGCTGATCGGGTTGGCGGTCTATTTCTCCTACGGGCGGACCCACTCGGTGCTGCGCCACCAACCCGTCGGCGTGCGCCGACGGTAAGGGGAAGCACGGGCTAGTGCCGGGCCGCTCGCTCGTCGGCATAGCGCTGCGTGGCCGTCGCGACGGCGGTGGCGTGGATCGCCGACAGCTCCGGCCGTGCCGCCGTCGCCCGTTGCACCGCCTGGACGGTCGGATGGGCCTGGCCCTGGAAGATCGGCATGACGTGCCGGGCGACCAGCTCGTAGCTGGTCAGGGTCGCCTGCGGATTGGCCCAGTTGTGCGCGAGCATGAGGTAGGCGCCGAAGCCGCCGTTCGACTGCGCCATCAGCCGGTTGATCTGCGCGGTGCAGCTGTCCGGCGTGCCGATCGCGCCGAAGCCGGAATCGTTGATGAAGGAGATCATCTCCCTCACGTTCGCGCCGGGCATGGCCATCTGCGGGAAGGCGGCGACGGTCTGGAAATACTGGAACCACTGCTCGATGCCGTATTCGACGTCGCGGTAGGCTTGCTCCATCGTCTCGGCGCAATGCACCATGCCGACCAGGCGCCACTTCGAGCGGTCGACAGTCTTGCCGTACGCCGCCGCTTCCTCCTCCAGCACGTTCCAGTGCAGCGCCAGCGCATCGAAGCCGGCGGCTATGGTCGCGCCGATCGACAGCAGCCCGGCGCCATGCCGACCCGCCAGCTTCGGCCCGGTCGGTGAAGCGACCGCCGCGACGACGGTATCGAACAGCGGGTTGGAGTACGGCCGCAAGTGAAGCTGTGCGTCCCGAAGATCCCAGCGATCGTTGCGGAAGGTGACGGGCTCCTCCGTGGTCAGCAGTTGCATGACGACGGCGAGGCTGTCCTCCAGCAATCCCCGCGTCTGCGCCTGCGACAGGCCGATCATGGCGCCGTCGGTCGGCAAGGAGCCGGGTCCGACCCCCAGCATCACCCGGCCGCGCGTCAGGTGGTCCAGCATGACGGTGCGCTCGGCCACCCAAAGCGGGTTGTGGTACGACAGGCTGACGACGCCGGTCCCGAGCTTGATGTGCTTGGTCCGCTCGGCCGCCACCGCCATGAAGATTTCCGGCGACGCGCTGATCTCCGACCCGGCGGAGTGGTGCTCCCCGAACCACGCCTCGTCGTAGCCGCAGCGGTCGAGCCACTGCACCAGTTCGAGGTCGGTCTGCAGCGCCAAGGTTGGGTTGATGCCAGGCGCGTGGAACGGGGCGAGGAAGATGCCGAAGCGCAAACGAGCGGTCATGGGCGTTTCTCCTTGTTTTAGGTTTATGAGGCGGAGCCTAGCACCATGGCCGGGATGGGTGAGAAGAGAAGGATGCTTGCCTCGCGTCGCTTTCACCTTATCTCCGAGCGGCAACGACGATCTTTAGCGGAGGATTGCGGTGGCTGACGTAACCCGCCGGATTGCTTTACTCGGCGCGACGCTGGCCTTGACTGCGGCGGCACGCGCTATACGGGCGGACGCCGCGCAGATGACGGCATGGGACTTCACCTTTCCCTCGATCGAGGGCGCCACCCTGAACTTCGCCAACCAGCGCGGCCGGGTGCTGCTGGTGGTCAACACCGCGAGCTTCTGCGGCTTCACTTACCAGTATGGGGCGCTGGAGAAGCTGCATGCCGACCTCTCGCCGCGTGGGCTGACGGTGGTCGGCGTGCCGAGCCAGGACTTCAACCAGGAGAGCGGCACGAACGGCGAGGTAAAGCAGTTCTGCGAGGCCACGTTCGGCGTGCAGTTCCCGATGACCGGGCTGATGCACGTGCGCGGCCGGCAGGCGCATCCGTTCTATCAATGGGTGAAGGCGCGCCAGAACTGGGAGCCCGACTGGAATTTCAACAAGGTCCTGATCGCCCGCGATGGCGGCATCGTTGGCCATTACGGCAGCAGCGACGAGCCGACCGGACCGCGCCTGTCAAGCGCGGTGAAGCAGCAGATTGACGTTGCCGTGTAGGGCACAGCCTATCGTTGATTTCGTCTCCCTCTCCCGCTGGCGGGGGAGGGCCGGGGTAACAGTGGAACTTTGAGCGGTGTAAGCCTTCAAACCAAATCTTGCTTCCGGCAGCGCCGACGGCAATTTCCAAATTTAGCGGAACATCAAATAAATCAATCGAGTAAAAATTGAGGCCAGAAGAACCGCTACCGCTAGTCGAGCGTCGCTGGAACTGCGCCGAAGATAGCGGTTTGCATAACAACCTCTCCGGCCAGAGCGGCCCATAGCGCTCCGAATGCGGTTAGCCCATGCAGTCGTCCGGTGGCGATGAGGCTGGCT
>JAABVA010001351.1_pt1 | contig 26618 bp, 20 predicted proteins | sample 5560331 | NCBI WGS metagenome assembly JAABVA01 (sample SAMN12812661, study PRJNA571458) | rock metagenome | isolation source: Antarctica rocks | place: Antarctica: Victoria Land, Mt New Zealand sud | collected 2016-01-07
GGCCCTGATTGAGGACCCCGCCCGGTTCGACGGGGTCCGGGTGATCGGGGTCGATGAGCACGTCTGGCGCCACACCCGTCGCGGCGACACCTACGTCACCGTGATCATCGACCTCACTCCGATCCGTTGTGGCAGTGGACCAGCCAGGCTGCTGGACATGATCGAGGGCCGCTCGAAACAGGCGTTCATGCAGTGGCTCGCCGCGCGTCCGCAGGCCTGGCGCTCGGGGGTCGAGGTCGTCGCGATGGACGGGTTCACCGGGTTCAAGACCGCCACCACCGAGGAGCTGTCCGCCGCCGTGGCGGTCATGGACCCCTTCCACGTCGTCCGCCTCGCCGGCGACGCCCTCGACCGCTGCCGCCGACGCATCCAGCAGGACACCCATGGCCACCGCGGCCGCACCAACGACCCGCTCTACCGCGCGCGGCGGACCCTGCACACCGGCGCTGACCTGCTCACCACCAAGCAGACACAGCGACTGCACGAGCTGTTCACCGCCGACGAGCACGTCCAGGTCGAGGCGACCTGGGGCATCTACCAGCGCATGATCACCGCCTACCGCGAACCCGACCGCACCCGAGGCCGAGCGCTGATGACGAAGCTCATCGAGTCGCTCACAGAGGGCGTTCCTCGCGCGCTGACCGAGCTCCTCACCCTCGGGCGGACCCTGACCAAGCGCGCCGCCGACGTCCTGGCCTACTTCGACCGCCCAGGCACGTCCAACGGCCCCACCGAGGCCATCTGCCGCCTCGAACACCTCCGCGGCACCGCGCTCGGGTTCCGCAACCTCACCAACTACATCGCCAGATCACTGCTCGAGAGCGGCGGCTTCAGACCCCGACTACACCTGGATTGTGAAGAGCCAAGAATGCCAGGCCACAGCGTGGTAGCTGATCGTGGACGAGCCCCGCCACGCCCGGTCGAGGATTAGTGCTGAGGAGAACCTGCGCGCGGTCGGTCCCCGGAGTCGCCCGCCGCGTACCGCTCGCGGGCCGTGAGGCGCTCGTCGCGCTGTCCGGCCTGGAACCAACTCGCCGCGTACCCGCATCGAGCGGTGTAGTCCGCGTCCGCCAGCCCGGCGATCTGCACGAGTAGCCGCGGGCTCTCCGCAACGTCCCCGTCGGACATCACTACAAAACTACGGCTCACGTATTCCTGGGAGGTACGCAAGCCGTGAAATGGCCGATCGCGAGCGCTCGAGGATCCGGCCGACGACGTACAGATCGAAGGGATCGGGTTGCGAGGGCGTCGCGCTAAGCTACGTCCATTGACGGGAGTCAGTCGTACGGCCCAGGCCGTTCCACTGCCTCTCGTTTTCCCGACTCCACAGTCGTGCCGATGGGGTGGTGTACCGCATCGACGACGCGGCCCACACGGTCTACGTTCTATCGGTCCGGCTCCAGGGCGCCGTCTACGGCGTGGAGTCGACGAGGTGTTGGTCCGTTTCGCGCCCGACGTTCCGCTAAGGTTCTGTCCCGATGCGAAGCGGCATTTCACGGCCGGCAGCCGGTTCGCTCGGACCAGTACGACCGCCTCTCCTTAGTTGCCACTGCCGTCTGGCTCTCGGATGTAGGTCACGCCAAAGGCCTTGACTTGGCGGTACTGCTGGAGCTTGACCGCGAGGTCGAAGACATCGTTGGGGACAAACTGGAAGATGTCGAGGCCGCGACCGAGGTTGATGCGCCAGCCGGAGTTGGCGACGATCGAGCGGTCGTGGATCTTGGCGTCGAACTTCACATCGAGGTTGATGCCGGCCACTGCCGCCGCTTGCTGCACTCGAATCAGAAATTCCATCTGCTTTTGGAGCTTCCCGGCGCCGTCGGTGTTCTCGCTCGTGACCAGCAGCAGATGCACTTCGTCTGCCGGCTCCTTAATGAGGGCGAGCGACTCAACCAGTTCCATGAGGTTGCGCGCTTGGTGGAACTGGCGGATGTACGGGTCGGTGATTGTGATCTCGGTCGCGCCGCGGAGGTACGGGATCAGCAGCGTCCCGTAGGCGACGCCCCGCTGGTTCTCCTGGTACCCCTGATGGCCCTCGAATAGTGCGGGCGCCGGCTCGGCGACAGCTGCAACGGTGGCCTGTGCGTCCGCTCCAGCCGCTTCGTCCCCTTCGTCCTGCTCGTTCCGAGTCTGACGGTAGTAGGCGGGGTACTCGTCCTCTTCGAGGGTGGTGACGGCGGTCCACTCGCCCGCCCTGTTGAGAAAGCCGAACTTGACGTCGGCCATCGTCGGGTCGATCCGCAGGATCTGGTCCTTGACGCGCTTGCGACCCTCGATGGCGAACCGGAGAATCGCCTCGATCTCCTCTGCGGTCGCTTCCTCATGCGGGTAGAGGATCTTCATCAGGCCGGAGAATGTCTTGTGGATGCCATCGCGGTCACGCGTGGAAATGTCCGACCCGAGCGTGAAGTGCTGTTGGTAGCGGTCCGAGTGGTCGGCGTCCCGCATCGACTTGAGGACCTCAGCGATGTAGTCGACGACGAAGCCGTAGCCGTCAGAGAACATCTCTCCGCGGATGGTGTCGACCTCCCAGCCCGGGATGTAGTGGTGCAGACGGTCCAGGAACGCCGAGTCGTGGTATCCATCGGGGAGTTCATCGAACAGGTCCGAGTGCTTGAGCATGTATGGCACGTTGCGTGACGTGTTGCCGACGAACACTATCGACGCCTCGGCTCCCAGGGTCTCGACACCGCGGGAGAATGACTTGTTCGCCATGTAGTTCTTCATGATGTCGACGAGCGCTTTGTCGGTGCGCTTCTTCTTCCCGGCGAACTCGTCGAACGCCACGACGTCCCAATAGCCGACCAGACCGAGCCGACCGTTGGAGTTGTTGACGAACAGCTTGGGCACCGTGACTTCGCCACCGGAGATGAGCATGCCGTGGGGCGAGAACTCCGTGAAGATGTGCGACTTGCCGGTGCCCTTCGGGCCGAGCTCCACCAAGTTGTAGTTGCGCTCGACGAACGGGATCAGACGGACGAGCTGGATCAACTTGGCTCGTCGACCGAACAACTCTGGGTTAAACCCGATCGACTGAATGAGCAAGTCGATCCACTCATCGGTCGTGAACTCGCGGCGGGCGGCGGTGTAGCTGTCGAAGTCGAAGTTGGAGAGTTGGATCGGCTTTATCGAGCCGAGCATCCACGGGACGAGGCGGGTGTCGTCCCAGTGGAAGTAGTCGATGTCGCAGATGCACCAGACGCCGCCGACGAGCAGCTTGGGGTGTGCGTTGACGATCGAGGACTCGACGATGACGCCCTTGATCCCGAGATTGGAGAACTCTGCCTCGTAGCGGTCCTCCTTGTCGTTGAGTGCGACGGTGACCTTGTCGATGATCTTGTAGCGGCCTCGCTCGCGGATCGTGGACTTGATCAGTTCGGACTGGTTCCGGTGGACGTAGTGGTCCGCCAGGATCTTCCGAACCGTGTCGATGCCCGCCTGGATGGTCGCCTCGTCGTCGGATGCTGCGTATTGGCCGAGGAGGTACTCCAAGACGTACGACGGGACGATCGCATTTCCCTTGACCGCCTTGACGAGATCCTTGCGCACGACGACGCCAGCGAAGTGCTGGTTGATCTTGCGGTCCAGGTCGGACGGCACTGGCGGCGCGTCGACGGCCGACGCGTCAGCGCCGTCCTCGCTGATCTCACTGACCTCGCTCATCGCCGCTCTCCTTAGAAGTCGAAGTCTGAGGCGAACGACCGCTTGAGGGTGTACGTCGCCGACTGATAATTCCGCCACTGGTTGGTGTTCGGGATGCGCTCTTCGAGCCGGAACTCGACGGCGCGTTTGTTGAAGTCGTTGGCGTCTTGGGTCAGCAGCAACTGCACGTTTTGGTAGCGGTCTCGCTTGTCGGCAGACGCTTGGTCAAAGGTCAGCTCAACCTGGTTCGAGATGGGTGTCTCGCCGACGTAGAGGCCGGCTCGGACAGTGCGCGGCTGGACCTTCTCGCTCACGGGCTCGGATTGGAACAGCCGCACGACCACTTGGCCGGTGGTGATCTTGTCGGACTCCGGCCAGACCTCGACGTTGACCAAGCGGATATCGCTCTTGCGCTTCTTGTTGACCGCGAGGACGGGGACGACCACCTCTTGCAGTGTCGCGCCGCCGTGAACGAACCGAGAACCACCGCCGGCCAGTTTGAGCCGATGGATCGACTTAGGGATCTGGACCTCAAAGTCGCCGCCGAGCTCGAGTTGCACCGAACTGAACGTGGTGAAGGCGTTGTCGACCTTGAGGCCACGGCCTAGCACGTAGCGCCGATTTGTGACCTTGATGTCGTCGCCCTGCGGTTGGGTCGACAGGAAGAACGAGCCAGCCAGCGCGTCATCCTGGAACAAGAAGCCGTGGTCGGCGGTGATGAAGATGTTGGTGGCGTTCGCGTTGGCGAGCTTCTTCACCAGGTCCACGATGTCCCGCAGGGTGTCATCGACTGCCTCGAAGACCTGTCGCTCGGTGCCGGGCTTGTCTCCCGTCGCGTCGATGCGGTTGTGGTAGACGTACAGGACCCGGTTGGCCTTGTAGAGCTCGCGTCGCTCCTCCGGGCTCAGGGCCTTGAAGTCCTCAGCCTGGATCGCTGCACCGCCAACGGACGCAAGGATCTTCCCGCGGAACACGGTCCCGTTCGTCGGCTGGTCGTCAACGAGAACGGTCTTCGCATCGGCAGAGTGAGTGAGGGTTCGGTGCGGGAGGAGCGCCGCCATGCCCAGTTGGGTGTAGCTGGGCAGCACGCCGAGGACGGCATCCAGTGAGGCGTCGAAGCGGTCCTCTTGGCGGATGCGGGTGCCCAGCTCTTCGGCGACTTCGTATCGGAGTGCATCGGAGATGATGACGACGGCCTTCTTGTCGTCGCGGACAAGGCCCTCGACGTAGTCACGGTAGAACGATGTCTGCGAACGGAGTGCAGCGGAACTCCACTTGTCGACCGCGTCGATCTGCTGCTGCCAGGCGTTGCCCAGCTCGTAAACGAACTTGTTGGTGTAGTGCTTCTCAACCTGCTCGCGCAGCGGACCAAGCGGGTGCGGGCCTTCGTAAGCGCGGTAAGCGAAGGTGAACTGGCGGTAGAGCTGGTCGATCCGGAACCATTTGCGTCGATAGCTCTCCAGCCCAGCGTCGAAGGACGCCATCGTGAAGTCGATAATCACCAGCTCGGAGAGCAGTTCTGATGCGCTCGCGATGGCCGTGTAGAGCTGCCGGTAGGCCTCGATCCAGACGCTGCTCTGTCGGGATCGAACGACGTCGCCGACTTCGCGGGCCGTCACGGTCTGCTCGGTCACAGCACGGGCGAGGTCGCTGATGATCTTCCTGTCGGTCTCCTCGAACAGGTCCACGGCCACGAGGTCGCGGAAGCTCGCCTCCTCGATCGTGGCCGCGTAGTCGAGGTCCTTAGCGGCGCGCTGCGCCAGGACGGACACGGCGCCGCGGCTGCTTGGATGGAAGCGCCAGTCGCTGAAGTCGCGTCGGATGTTGAGGAGTGCCTCCGGCCGATTCGACTTGAAGCCCTCGATCGCCTTACGGAAGATCCACAAGATCAGGTCGTCGATGCTGGGCGACTCGGATTCGTAGCCGTAGATGGTCCCGACGCCACGCCAGTAGAAGTTGTCGAGCCCGTACTCGGCGAGGGCGTCGTACTTCGTGCGTGAACCCTTGGCGTTCTCAACCAACAAGACCCGGGTGATCTCCAGCAGGCTGTGCGCGTCCTTCAATCCCAAGAGGACAGCGCTCATCTTGGCGCGCAGTTTCGCTGGGTCGTCGTCCGGATGTAGCAGTGCCTTCAAGCTGTCCACCCGCTTGGTGGCCGTGAAGAACTTCTCGTGGGTCTCGACTGCCCCGTCCACTCCGGCCGCTGTGAGCCCGAGTTCCTGGGCGATGAGTGACGTGCGGTCGGCGGTGAAGATTCCGTAGGCGAGCTCAAGGTCAAACAGCCAGTTGCCGCGCCCGGTCGGTATCTCACCGGTTCGGTAGACCAGGAACTTGCTCGCAGGCTCATCGCGGAGGAGACGGTTCTTGATCGCGTACTCATCGTTGGCGACTCGGATGATCTGTACCTCGGCGAGTTCGAGACCAGCGAGATCGCCCGCGTACTCGCCGTCGCGGTCGCGCCAGAACACCACCCGGTTCGTCTCGAAGCGTCGCGCCAGATACTCGGGAACACCGGTCATGACGGGGCACCCGCTTCAGTCAGAAGCGCGCGTCTTACATCGGTGAGGCGATACCGCTGCGCCGTGCTTCGCGGCTTGTCCGGCACGGTCATCTCCAGCAGATTGGCATCTACGAGCGGGGCCAGATGATGGGCATAGTTCTGCACCAACGACGGGTTCCGCAGCCGCGACACGCGCTGCATGGACTCGACCGTCATCCCCGACACGAGACCACCGGGGCTTTCCACCTCGATGCGGTCGTCGAAGAAGGAGATCCGGATAGGCGTGCCCCGCTCCGCGTAACTGGCATAGACGAGCGCGTTGATGGCGACCTCACGGATCGCCTCAACAGGGATCGAGTACACGTCCCGACGGCGTACTTCAACCAAACTTGCTGCCTGGTAAGCATGTTTGGTCAGGAAGGCAATCACCTCATCGACCGCCTGAGGGATACGAGTGTGGATTTCGACTTGGTCGAAGGTGTCGGTACGGTCCTCGCCACGGTGCGCGCGCAGTGGGCCCATGTCGGCTTGGCCGGCGACGAGAGGTCGCGCCTATAGCCGCGAGTCTTCCCCTCACGTTCGGTGACCCGGCCGGCTGGGTCAAGCGGGAGAGCATCCCTCATTCGGCCGCCTCCAGCCCTGGGATCTTCTTCAACGCGGCACCAAGCTTGGAGTAGTTGACCTTCACACCGTCGTCGAGGTCGATCGCCACCCGCTGGGACGCTAGCGGGTAGAGCACGTCGTGCTCGTACTCCTCCAGCTCCAAAATCATTTTCCGCAGGCGGTCGGCTTCCTTCTGTGCCTTCGCCTGCCCGCGAGCGTCCCCAGCGCCAGCGGCGAGTCGCTCCTGATGTTGGAGGCTGGCACCCAGCTTCGCCTTGAACTCGCGGAGGTACTCGTTGAGGACCGTCGACGCGGTGGACGACGTGTAGCGGTGCAGGTAGATAAGGGCGTTGAACGCACCCTTGGGACTGGAGAACAGCCAGTAGATCGGCCGCTTCTTGTAACGCTGCACATGGTCCTTGTAAAAGGACTTCACGAAGTAGTCGCGCAGGTCCTTCACGCCGAGCGCCTCGGTGACAAACCTGAGGTTGTCTTCAAAGTGCTGCTCGCCGAACGCAGCGCGGAGGAACTGGCGGAACCGGGCGACGATGTCATCCTCGAACCAGTCGCCGTCGACGATCGGGATGACGTTGTCCGCATCCGGCATGAAGGTCGGCGTCGCAACCTTGGCGAGGTAGTCCTCCAAGGTCGCGCCCTGGTCGGCAAGGATGAGACCCGGCTCGTCGAGACTGTAGCGGCCAAACATGCAGCCCATCGCATAGGACGCCAGCGTCTCAGCATCAGCACGATTTGAGATGGCGTCGGGATGACGAGGAGCACTGCACGTTTCACCCGACGAGTCGTGACCGGATACTTCGGCGATTCGCTTCGCCCAATACCTGTCGCTGGCCTGTTCCAGCGAAGCGATCCGAACAGACTGACCCTGTCGTTGAGTCTCGAGACTGGCTGCGATAACCTTCAGGTCACATTCATTGACGCGGGCGAACGGGTGCGTTTGAAATTCGTGAGCTGTTTCGGAGTCAGCCCATACCGCGCGGGAGAGTTCGATGAGCGCAGCGACGCGGTCATTGTCGTCGTTCCCCGTAACCAGTGGAAGCCGCGCGACATCGCCAACTTGGTAGTTTAGCGTCGGCGCGAGAACGTTGAGCCCTGCGCGCACGAGAGCCGAGTTCAGATAGCCCAGCAGGCTGAGTTGCTCTTCTGCCGAGCTTGTGAAGGCAGACATCCCCGCTACATCAAAGACAAATCCTGCTGGAATGAAGCGGAAGCGGGCTCCCGCGCTTCCGATATTCGACCAAGTGACTGATGACCGGAAATAAAAGTCCGGGTTCCGAACAGCAGACCTCGGGCGCCCACCGCCCTCAGTTCCAAACCCGCGAACCTCTCCGCCGTCGCGCTCCCAGTTCACAACAAAGTCCTGGTTTCCCCACCAAGGCACCGGCGTCCCACCCTTGTTGTAAGGGAACCAACGCCTACCTGTTCGTGATGCGTCTGATCGGTCCGCGCATCCACGGGAAGTGCGATCTCGGCTGACCTCCCACCAGAGCCGAACGAATCGTCCGTTGTCCGCGGTCGCCAGCCCCTGCTTGACATCCATAACGTTTCCGACTGTCGGTGTTTTCTCATACAACGCGAGCAACGAAGAAGGCATGTCGAAGATGAAGGCTCCACCTGGAACCTGAGCAAAGCTGTCGATCTCAACCGAGTAGATGTTTTCCCCTGTTGGAGGGAGGGTCATGACAGGTCCGGCACTGATGACTTCCTGAGACACGCGGAAGAACTGGGAGCTAACGTAGCCCGCACCTCGCTCCAGCACGGAAGCCGCAGTGTTCAGGCGCACGCCGAACGCCGACTTGTCGATGCAAGCTGTCACTAGCGGCCGTGAGCGACGAACGATGTCTCTTCGCATGCCTTCGTAGGTCGTGTTGAACAACCACGACTCACTGACAACGAGCGTCGCGAGTCCACCATTCTGCACCAGCTCTAGGGAGCGAACGATGAACATGGTGCAAAGGTCGCCAGACGACGTTGGGTATTCCGACTCTGCGAACTGACGGAGGGCATCGCCCATGTTTCGCGTGCCCATGTAGGGCGGATTGGCGACGACGACGCCGTACCCCTGCGCCAGGTAGTCCGCCTGCGACACGACACGCTTGGCCCAATCGATTGTGTCGGCTGTCAGCAGATCACCACCGTCGTCCAAGTCAGCAATATGACGTCCTAGGCGACCGATGAAATCAGGGTTCGGCTGGATGAGCGACCCGAAGGCGTCTGCATGTTCGAACTGATTCCAGAAGGCGATTTCTACATCACGGTCACCGGTGGCGGTCAGCAGAAAGTCGAGTTCCTGCGGCGTGAACAAGATCGGTTCCAGGACACAGATACTTGGCTCGACCTGCTTGTTGAAGAACGAACGCTGACGCGCCCGAGCCTTCATCGTCAGAGCGAAGGCCGCGAGAGCGCCTGCACGCGGGTCGATCTCCGTGCCGTAGAGGTTGTTGGCGAGGATCAGGCCGGGGATGTCTGACGGGGCGTAGCCCTCCTCCTCGTAGATCGCGGAGAGCAAGTCGAAGGCGTAGGTGAGCATGTGACCGGACCCGCACGCCGGGTCGATCACCTTGAGATCTTCGGGTGAGTTGATCTTGAGGAAGTCTGTCTCTTCGTCAACCGGCGCGATGTAGTAGTCCATCTGGTCGGCGACCCGAGAAGCTGGGCGATTGAGCAGCCAAAGGCGCCCGAGTGAGTTCTCGACGAGGTAGCGAACGATCCAGTGCGGGGTGAAGAGCTGGGTCGCGGCGGGGATCTCCTCGGCGCCGGCCTTCTTGTTCTTCTTAAACCCCGCAAAGACCTCGTCCTTCCGCTCCGAGATGTAGAACTGGTAGAGCCAACCGATGACCTCAACGTCCTGGCAGACATCCGAGGTGAGCACGGTTGCCGCGCGGTTAAGGACCGAGTCGTCGGCGAGTAGATCGCCCGGAATGAGCAGTTCCGTGAAGCCACGCTCGCGCTCAAACATGAACGGCATCGAGCGGTTCCAGTGGCGACAGTAGTCGGCCAGGAGCAGCGAGTACGCCTCCCCCTGCGGGTCGTCGCTGCGGCGAGTTCCGTTGAGCAGCGCCGTCACGGCGTCTCGGGTCTTCCGGCTGGCGACATCTACGTCGATGTTGCCGCGCTTGGCGTCGGCGAGGATTTCGGGCTGTCCGCGCTCGACGCCGGCCTGCGGCGAGACCACACCGACTCCGGTGTAGCCGTTGGCATCCATGAAGCGCAGCGCGATGATCCGGTTGAACCAGGTGTAGGCAACCCGGTCCGCGACGGCCGCGCGGCCCTTGCCCCCGCCTCCGCCCGCGTTGATCGCCTTCTCCAGAGCGTCGACGAGCTTCGGCAGTTCGACGCGTTCGGACGACGCCGGCGCCGACACTACGGCGATGCGTGCGGTGACCTCGCGGATGAGCGCGGTGCGCGCCCAGGTGGCGAAAGACTTCAGCGGTGCGGTTTCCATCAGAGGGAGATTCGCTTTCCGTCGTTCAAGATGGCCAGCAAGGCGGTGCGGAGCCCCGCGAGGTAGCGGTCGACGTCGTCCTCGGTCTCCAGCACGCCCGCGACACCGGTCACCGCGACGGTCTTGACCGGGACGGTCCGCTTCAGAGGCAGAACGTCGTCGCCGTCGTCTTCGACCTGGGAGGCAGCTAGCTGGTCGAGGAGCGCCGGGTAGGTTGTCGACTCGAAGCTCAATCCAAGTTGAAGGATCAGGGCGATCTGGCTTGCCGTGCGCACTCGCCCGATGATGCTGTCGACGGCCCTGACGACATTCTCTTGTGCTACCGAAGTTGCCTTGGCGTAGTAGTCGCTGCCGGTCAGTTCGGTCTTGCGGCCCTCGATGGCTGTGATCACCGTAATCCTGTTGGTCGCCACGACGTTGTCGACTTCGGCTAGGAGTGTGTCGGTCGCCTGCTTGAGCTGGGCCATCCGGTTGCCGCGGAATGCGTTTGGGTCGGCGAGGCCGGACGTCACGGCGCTGTCGCTTCCCGGTAGGAGGAATCCGAGATTGGCGGCGTGCTTGCTGAGCAGTGCTGCGGCGTCGTCGTAGATGGTGCGCTGTCCACCGTTCAGGAAGGCTTGAATGGGGTCGATGACGTTGTCTTTGACCTCAAGCAGATCGTCCCCGAGGTTGAAGTCGCTGAGATACCACTCGTCGGTCTTGCCCACCGCTTGCTCAAGGAGACCGATCGGTGCGGCCAGCTGGTCGACGAAGGGGTACTTCGAGCCAGTCACCACTGCCTTGAGCTCATCGAGGCGAGCCTTGAGCTTGTCGGCACCGTGACGTGCCAGCTCCAGCGGGTCCTTCGGCGTGCCGCCCTCGTCGAAGAAGTCGCTGCAGAACTTGCGGAATGCGTTCACCTTGCGGTCATCGAATGACTTCTGCGGCGCGACCACGGTGTGCGAGTGCTTGTGTGTGTTGCGCAGCATGCTGGCGACCTCGCTGCGCTTCAGTAAATAGCCGTCGACCGTGAGGGTCACCTTGGAGCCACCTATGAGTGATGCGACGACGACCTCGATCGATGCTAGATCCCAGCCGTAGGGCTTGGCCTGGAAGGCGTCGACGATCGTCTTGACGGTGACCTGCTCGCCCAGGCCGTCCCTGCGGAGGACGAACGAGAGAATCTCGTCTCCCGCGACGGCGAGCTTGGACCACGCGCCTACGTCGAAGAGCCCGCCCTCGGGGTTCGCGGCGCCGGCGACCTGTTGCTCGCTGTAGGTGACTCCGCCAAGCAGGTTGAGCTGGGTGTAGGTGCGGCTGATCAGGTCTTGGAAGCCGTCAGCGACCCGGGTGACGGCATCCTGCGAGGACGACGTCACATCAGCAGCGTTGATGACGAGCTCTGCCTTGCCCACGGAGCGGCGTACACGCTCGACGAGTTCCCTTTCGCGCTCGACGTTCTGAGCGGCCTTGGAGCGGAGGATCTGGTCCTCGATGGCTGATAGCGAGGTGGTCTGCTTACGCTTGGTGTACTTCTCGGTCTTGATGAGCAGCCGTAGGTCAGCAAGGACGCGCTCGTCGGGTTCGAGGATGACTCGCAGTTCGTCCTTGCCGGCGCTGTGCATCCGGATCTCTTGCGGCGTGAAGTCGTACTCCGGGGTGATGAAATGGACCGAGAGCTCGCGCTGAGGTCCGTGGACCTGGTCGTCGAGCTTGAGCCCGAACGGGAAGTCCTGGCCGTCCTTCGCGTAGCGGATCCTGGTCGTCTTCATGACGTCGGTGGACAGCACCTTGGACAACCGTGCTGAGACCTCGGAGGCGTCGATGTCAACATTCTTGATCTCCTCCTCGATGACCTGCTCTTCGTTGGTGAGGTACTCGTAGATGTTGCCGTTGCGCTGGACGTAGGTCTGCGTCTCCAGCAGCGTCAGCGCCTCCTTGACCTGCTCCGAGAGCGCGGGAAGGTCGAGTCCGAAACGGCCGTAGACGAGGACGGTGAGGTTGCGCGGGGTGGCCTGGAAACTCTCGACGTACTTGACGAGGAAGAGTGCCTTCAGGAGCCGGACTGCCAGCTCGTTGTCGAGGTTGCGCTCCGCCACGTCGATGGAGCGCTGGGCAGCGGACTTCAAAGAGGCGCGGATGCCCGCGAACATGCGGTCGAAGGTCGCCAGGGTGCCGAACTCGACGTCACCGACGTCCTTGGCCACCTGCTGGACGACGCCCAGCATCGACCGCTCGCCGACGGAGCTGTTGCGGCCCTCGAACACGTTGTGGTCTGAGATGCCTTCGATGGCGGCCTGGAAGAGTGGGAACTGGTAGGTCACGAATGGGTACGTGCCGACAAAGTGCGCCTCGTCGGTGTAGTTGCGGTAGGTCTTCGCGCCGTCGACGAAGTCGAAGAGGGTCTTGAAGTTCGCTGACTCCTTAGCGTAGGTCGCGCTGAGGGTCGCGGTGCCGGCGTCGTTCTTCTCCAGCAGACGCTTGCGGATGACTTCTTCGACGTCGGCGCTGGTGAGCTTCACTCGGGTGTTGAAGCGGGCCTGAATTTTGGAGAAGTCGTTGCCCTGCTGCCGGGTGCGGTCGCCGACGACCTTGTCCATGTCTTCCTGCGAGGTGACGAAGACCCAAGCCCGGCCTTGACACTTAGTGTTGAGGCTCTCTGCGATGGTCTGGAGGTTCAGCATCAGGTGCGTGTTGGAGCCGATGAACTGGCCGACCTCGTCGACGAAGAAGTTGAGGCGGAAGCCATCGGGCTGCTTGCCGAGCCACGCATTCACTTCTTCCGCGAAGTCCTCAATGGAGACCGCGTACGAGGCGCTGTACTGCTTGATGATGCCAGTGGTGGCTTCGCCGTTCACTTCGGTGAACGCCCGGTCGATGCTGCTTGCTTCCAGAGCGCTCTGCTCGCGTCCCTGCGTCCACGGGATGCCGGCGATCCGCTCATAGGAGTGCTTGAAGGCGTCGTACTGCCCCCGGCTGGCGAGGTCCCTCTCAAACCGAGCGACGTGACCCTGGTTGCCGTAGTACCCACGGCTCTCATCGAAGACCTTCATAAAAACCTTTAGCAGCGCGTCGCCCTGATCCTTGGAGATCAGCGTCGCCTTCTGGTCGATATTGAACAGCAGGCTCTTGGCCAGGATGCGGTCGGCCTTCGTCAGCAGCGCAGGCAGGAACGCACCGCTGGCCTTCGACCGGAAGCTCTCCGACACCCGGGTGCGATCGAAGTCTTGTCCCTCGACGTCGCCCAGAAGATGAGCGAGCATCTTCAAGAGGTGCGACTTACCGGAGCCGAAGAAGCCGGAGATCCAGACGCCGTTGGCGTTGGTGTAGTTGGTGTACGCCTCCAACAGCAGCTCCAGTCCCTTGGCCGCCTCGTTGGTCAGGACGTACTCGTCGACCTCGGTGCCCAGGTGTGCTGCGTCGTCGGCCTTGATGACGCCCTCGATGGGGCGCTGAACATCCTTGGCGAAGATCTCGTTGAGCAGCATCGTCGTCACGCTTCCTGTTCCAAGATGTTCTTGGCTCGGTAGTACTGGTCGTCTTTGAGCCGCCCGAAGAGCACGAGCGACGAGCCGAGAGTGTCGGACTGCTCGTAACGGCCGGGGAAGAACATGAGCATCGGCTTGCCGGTCACGATGCTCTGGAGATTGTTGAGCACATTGTGAGAGCGGATGTAGGGGAAGACCTCGCCGATGCCGGTGAGAAACAAGATGTCGAACTCGCCGTCCTCGATCTTGGCCCGGATCGCCGGCGCGATGTGGATCTGAGGATCGAGCATCCCCTGGAGCATCTCGCGGAAGTCGTCCTTGTCGTTGTCGGGCTCGGCCGCGAGTACGCGCTCCCACACGCCGCGTTCCTTGAGGATCTCCACCGACAGGTTGTAGAGGTTGACCTCGCGAACCCGGATACCGGCGTTGCCAAGCCGGTTCTTGATCCGCTTCTTCGACTTCGCGACCTCCAGGGCGTCCTCGGGCGCGTAGGGGTAGATGAAGAACGGGACCTCGTTGCTGAGCCCTTCCATCTGGAGGAATCGCTTGCCGCTGAGCACCGCGAAGAGGTGCTCCTCTTGTTTGGTCAGGTCCGCGCTGGTCATCGACCGGTCACCCCCGCCGGGAAAAAGCGAAGGTCGCTGGGGCTGCGCGCGGTCAATGCGTCGGCGACCCGCGCGGACAGCATCGCCTGCTGGATGTGGCCGTCGTCGGAGAGCAGGCCGGCCTCGGTGAGCATGCGGAACACGTTGGAGCGAAGCTTGCGCAGGGTGGAGTCCTTCAGGTCTTCAAGTTCCTCGTGCCAGAGGGCCTTGGTGCGGATGAAACTGTCGAAGTCGTCGTAGCCGAGCGACGACGCGAAGAGCAGGAACCGCTCCCGGAGCACCTCCGCTGCGAACTCGCCAATCAGGTCGTAGCGGCGACAAACCGCAGCCCACAGCAGGTAGCTTCGCTCGGTCGCAGTGGCCGCGACCAGAAGCTCTAGCTCGTCGTCGCTGAGGACGGCGAGCCGCTGAACAGTCTCCCTCGCAGTTCGTTGTCCACTTGCCACCGTGCGCTGCTGGAGAAGGTTGTCCTCCTCGATCAGCTCGCGCACTTTGGCCCAGTCGTGCTCGCGGAGGTAGATCGGCGTCACTATGAGGGCCTCACGCACGAGGAGGGCGCCACTGGTGAACGACAGCGCGTAGTGCGATCGGCGCGATGTGTCCGTCATCATGGGCACCTCCTTCTTGATAGCGGCAAAGTCGACCAGGATATTGCTAAGGTCCGACACTTCGTGTCGGCTGGCGGCGAGGCCACGGTCAGTCGGGAGAGGACCTTTCGGAGAACGCTGCCCCGCCACCTCGGACCCAGTCATCGATCTCACTTGCCTGGAACTTCCACAGGCGCCCGACCTTGTGCGCAGGCATCGCCTTGTCGGCAATCCACGAGTAGACCGTGTCCTTTGTGACGCCCAAGTGGGAGGCGATATCGTCAGCGGACAACCAAGGTTCGGACATAGTGATCTAAACCCTCCGCTTCGACGAAACCGTTCTAACCGGTTATGGCCGAGCTTAGCCGAGGATGGTGCCGGTTTCATTGTATTCTGAAGGTGACATGGAAGAGACACTGACGCGGGATTTGAACTCTAAGTTTCGCGGCAGGGCGTTCCTGTTGCGCTTGCGGTGGACCACTGAGAGATCAAGCGACCGTGCGAGTTTGCGCATCTTGGGCACCCGCACGGTGGTCAACGCATCCGGGGCCGAGGAGGGATCGGGTGCGGTAGCCAGCTCGGCGACAGCCGGATCCAGCGCCTCCTGCATCCCAGCCAGCGCGCGCTCAGCAGCGGCGAGCTGTCCCCGGGCTCCTCGCAGGGCCGCCTCGACGGGGGCGTGGGTGACAGACCCGTCGGTGTGCAGCGCGCGGGGGCCAGGTTCGGACCGGTTCGTGTTCATGGTGGTGATGTGTGCGGCCGTCGCTCTGTCCCCCGCGTCCGGCCTGCATCTAGGGTGCCCCCGTGAGCAAGTGCAATCCGCTGATCGTCGTCGTGTTGGCCCTGCTGCCGCTGACGGCCTGTTCGACAAGCCAGCCCTCCCCGCCGGCCGGCGCGACTACGACCGCCAGTCAGGCACCCGCATCATCGGACACAACAGGCTCCCGTCCCTACCTCCAGGCACCACCGTCGGCCACCAAGCAGATTCCTGTGCCCAACGGCGCACCGGAGTCCCCCTTGGCCGGGACAGGCATCCACATCGTCTCCGCGCGTAGCCATGTGGTGGACGATGTGCAGCTGTCGCCCGGGCAGTGCCACGCCAAGGCGGTGGACGCGGCGTCCGGCAAGTTTCTGCCCGACCCGACCTGCACCCCCGGTGCCGTGGACCCTGGGGTGACCCAGTCCAACCTGCCGCAGACCATCTGCCGGGGCGGGTACTCCGCCTCGGTCCGCGCCCCGGCTACCGAAACCGACAAAGCCAAGAAGGTCTCCCTCACCCAGTACGGGGAGCAGTCCACCAAGACCACGGAGTACGACCACCTCATCAGCCTGGAACTGGGCGGCACCAACGCCACGTCCAACCTGTGGCCCGAACCCAACGCCGGTAACGCCACCGGGACCACCAACCCCAAGGACTCGGTGGAGAACAAGATTCACAGCGCCCTCTGTTCCGGCCAGATCACCCTGTTCGCTGCGCAGAAGGCCATCGCCACCGACTGGACCACGGCGCTGCAATCCGTCCACCGATGAACAACGACCAGCGACGGTGAACTTGCGGAGAAGGAAGGGCAGGTTCTCAACCGGTCCCCCGTAGCCTGGATGGACGTCCGTTCAACACTGCGCGGGGACGGGCCGCAGCACTGGCCTCTGGTGGCCCTCACTGGGCACCGACCGCGGGAGGACGGGCAGACGGCAACGCTCTGACCTTATGGGGGAAAGGAGCTGCCTGGACGTCGACGAAACCGTAACGGGGATGGATCGGTGGCGGACTGCTGCGAGGTGCGTAATGCTCGTGTGGCGGCAACGGAGCGGGTGCTGGGAGTTGATGCCTGTCAAGGTGGCTGGATCGGCGTGACTCTCGGCGTTGACGTGAGGAATCGTCATCGGACGGATCACCGGGTCGTACGCATTGAGTCGCTCCCGCATCTCCACACACGCCTCGACGAGTTCCGCCTCGGAGACAGCCAACTGCCGCGCCAGCCACTCATCAGCCGCCCCCATGGCGGAAAGCGTAGGGCAGCGGAGCGCAGTGCGCAGGCCTTGGCGCCCCAACCCTTACCCGCGCTCAGTGTGCGCCCGTCGCGTTTGCGTGTCCGGGCCTGGTGCCGCGCGCCTGGTCGATGCCTCCGGGAGTGGACGGCCGAGCCGTATGGTCCCGCGCATGACGACTTTCTGGGGACTGGATGCGACGGCGTGGGCTGCCTTGACTGCGTTCGGAACGTTCGGACTGGTCCTCGTCGCGTCGATCACGGCGGTTGCCGCCTTCCACCAGGTGCGTGAATCGCGTCGCATTCGCGAAGAGCAGACCAGGCCCTATGTCGTCGTCTCGGTTGAGCCCAGCCCGGCTTCGCGGCAACTCCTTGATGTGGTGATTCGCAATGTCGGCAGCACGCCGGCGATCGGGACGAGGATCGAGATTGAGCCACCGCTGAAACGCGCGGACGAGGATGACCAGTTTCCCCTCGCGAAGGCGCGGGTGTTTACCGAGCCAATCGCCCTGATTGCACCCGGGTACACGATGTCGGTCTTCCTCGACAACGGGATCGAACGCAAGGATCGGGATGACCTGCCCGAGGTTCACACGGCCACCGTCACCTATGCCGACTCGACGGGTAGGCCGTTGAGAGATACCTACACGCTCGACTTGGCCGCGCAGCGCGGCTCCACATGGATCGGCGTGAAGGGTGAGCACGACGCGGCGAAGGCGCTGGAGATTATCGCTGAATCGTTCTCGAAGGCTCCGCTGCTGACGGGACAGGTCGAGGCGGTGATCGAGACGCGCCGAGGGGCAGGACGACGACTTGCGCACGAGCGTCAGGCCGCGCGTGCCCGGCACAACAAACTGATGGAAATGATGGGTCGGACATCCGGCCCTGAGCAGGCCACCAGCCGAGCCGCGGATCAGGCGCTGGTCAGGAAACTCAAGAGGATGGTGAAGAAGGCGCGAACGCGCCACCGCGTTGAGTAGAAGCGGAAGCCAAGGTCAGTCAACGCTGTGGAGGCTCCACGTGCGCCATGTCCAGGACGAGTTGGCTCAGGTCTTGAAGGGACGCAGCCAGGTCGCCGAGACGAACGTCCGGTGGGAACTGGATGCGGGCACCGAACATGCACGCTCCGTTTATCTTGGCTTGGGCGTCACCGAAACCGACACCGAGGTAAGCGGGGGCGCCCTCAGCGATCATGGCCTGATGTCCTGCCCGGTCATGCGCCGCCTTCGGGCTTGCAGAGCGGGTAACCCAGTCGCTGCGGGCAGCCCGCATCAATGGCCACATGGCCGAGAGGTACCCCCAGTTGAAGGCCACTGAGGTCTCCACGCCGTACTGCATCAGGCAGACCTTCGCGGACGGACCGCGCGCGAATCGGGCGTCGAAACCCGCGAACTTGGGGAAGTTTCTAACCGGGAGATTCTCCTCGATCTCCACGATTACTCGATATCCGGGTACGAGCGCCTCCGTGAACATTCGGACCACCCAACTGACGCCCGCGCTGGAACCCACCAAGTCGTGGTCGATCGGGGCTGGCGGGTCAATCTGGCCGTGTACCCATGACATACGGGCGCGCATGGCGATGATGAAATTTTCACCTCTCCGCAGGTCATCCCACACCGTGTCAGGACAAATCTTCGGGAGGGTTTCGTCGAGGTGGGACAGCCACGCCTCAGCGCACGCCGCCACCCAGGAATGCGTACTTTTGGCGTACGCGCCTAGAACACTCTCCCAGGTCGTCCCGCGCCAGAGTGAGTCGCCTTCGGTATCAACGATCAACCGCCCGGGAAAGATGAGCACGTACGCGTCGGCGCCTGGTTCGGCGTCCGCGTAACGGGCTAGTTGCCGACGGCCAAGGCCAGCCAGGACCTTGACCTCCAGGACGGCCACGCGGCGGTCATCAACGTGAAGCACGAGATCTGGCCGGTTGGCCGAGTCAATGGTGACTTCTCGCTGCACACGCACATCTTCGGGGTGTACGTCGAGACGCAACAGGCGACAGATCGGCGCCGGGTCGGTCTCGATGAGAACAGCCAGCATGTCCGACCATCGCGCCTCCGACCCGAGCGGGAGGGCGAACCGCAGGGAGGGAAGCCCATCTTGAGTGTTCACGCCGTAACGCCTTTCGCCAGCCATCGGTAGAGAGACGATCGTCCCATGTCCAGGCTGCTCGCAATCTCGGACAGGGGAGTCCCTGCGCTAGGAACGAGCAGACCGCGACTTCACAGCCGTCATCACACTCGGGCGTCCTCCCATGCGGCGCGAGCCCGCGCGGTTTCCAAGCCCGCCAATGTTCGCTCATGGACCAAATCACGCTCGAAGTGGGCAAGGCTGTCGTAGGAGGGGTCCACCTGTTGCCGGTCGATCTCCAACTCACCGGACTCGGCAGCCAGATACGGGCCCAGGTGGGCCAGCGGATATGCGAGCTCAAACATTTCGCGAGGACCCGCTACGGCCCCCCGGAGCCGAGAGGTAGGGATGTTCTGGTCGCGGTACTCCACCAACATGCGGCCTCCACGAACTCGCCCCAGGTCACCCACTCGGTGTCCACGGCCGACGTGCGCAAGATCGGCTCGTAGGTCTTCCCGGCGCGCTGATAACCATCGATCCATCGTCGCGGAGTGCCGGCTCGCAGCCCGGCAAGCCGGTCCACCTCGCTGTAGAGGTACACCTGCAGATCCAGGAGCGAGACGACGGTCATGCCGCCAAGATCGCACAGCGGTCTGATGATTGCCTCGCGTAGCTGTCTCCTCCGCGTGGCGGAGCTGGGGGTTCGATGCGCGCGGGGTGGCGCTGACCGGGGGCTGACGCGCGCTCGTGCGCCATGCGGCGCGCTGGCCGATTTCATCACCGCACGCACCAACTGGCCATTTGGTCGGGAGCCGCTGGATTTATCCGTGGGGTCCTTTGACCCCGACAGCCGCATGCTCCTCATCAGCGCGCGCCTCGTTCATCCGCGCGAGCTGTGGCCCCGCTCACCCCTGAGGCGCTTCCTTACCCGCCAATCTGACCAGGCCCGGTGACCCACTGGCCTGGGGCCATCTCGCCCGACTCTGCCAGAACGCGCGGTACGGAAATGCACGTGTAGTAATCACCGTTGGGCAGTTGGCCCCAACCATGGTCGCGTTGGCCCTGCTTGTGTGCCACAACGAGGTCTGTCGCGTCTCTTTCGAGATGTTCGTGGGTGCAGCGCGCTCTGGTGTCGACGAAAAGTCGTGGCTGATCAGAGGCAGGGCAGACGAGCACTGCGCACGCGAGGCCGCGATCGTTGACGTCGGCCGGTCGCTCACCCCACGGCTGGACCACGCCTGGAAATCGGGGCAACGACAACGGCTGTTGACCCGGCGCCCTGAGATCACTGTTGAACTCAGTCGAGCGTCGTGTTCCATCCGGACCACGGTGAACAATCCAGCCGTACGGTTCGGGTGCCGCCTCGGTGCCGAGAATCGCCCACGGCGTCAACTCGTCCAGCGGCGAATCGACTTCAGCAAGGATGTCCGGATCGAAAGGCACCTCCGTGGCAAAGATCGCGACTCTTCCGCCGTTCTTCCGATCGAGCATTCCGATGACGCGCTCTGGCAGATTGCCGGGCAGTGCGACGGCCGCGTCGCTGGTCATGATGATCATGACGAGCGCCATCCCGACTGCCGAGGCTGGAACTACTATCTGCGATGCAACGGTAACTGGAAGCTCCGCGAGTTCGCTGTCGGGAAACTGCAGGCAATACACAGGTGTCCAGCCGGGGTAGAGCTCGGTGTGACCGAGTTCCCACCGCAGTAGTGCTCGCCGATCCCCTGGGCGCGCGGCGGCTCGCACTGCTTCGGATACGCCGTACTGAGCAAAACCGTTGCTGTGCAGACTTATTTTGAAGTCCACCATCTGTGTCTGCGGAGCCAGGTAGACCTCATTGGTTGCCTTCCCGCCTTCCTTGGCAGTCCACACACGCCACTCGCTAGACCTCCTACCGTCACCGGACGCCACGACGAACCGGCAAACGGTTTCCTGCGGGTAATCCATGCGCTGAACCTACGCAACCTGGATCCACCAATGGCACATTCGTGGACATTTCAATCTCTCCTAGACTTGCGGCCGCAAACGAGAGAGGGTGCCAGGTTCGACGAACTTTCCAACTGGCGTCCGCTGTCGTGGACTTCGCGGCGGCATTTGCTCTTGTTCCCGGTGCTGCGCGTTGCGTACATTTCGCGTGTCGGACGCGATTGGTCAGCGGGTTATGAGTTCGGCGAGCCGGTGGTCGCGCGAAGGCGCGTGGATCCAACCTTCCTCTACTGCCAAACCCTCCTGCCCAGCCGCGGGTGAGTCGGTAGCACCGAGGGCTACCGCCCGGGCAGTAAGAGCGGCAATGAGCGCGTCAAACGTGTGCTCGTTCTCGAGTTGCGCCCGCTCAGCGGGCGAGACGACCAGCGGAACCTGGTTGAGCAACCCGGTCAGACTCCTCTCCCTCGGGGGCAACCCCCAGGCCACGCGGCTCGCGGCCGGGTACACCTCGCAGACCGTCCCCCGGCCCGCCCGGTCCACCGGCATGCCGCACTCCCGGAGCGCCGCCAAGAGCCTGGCGGCGCGCAGAGCCGTAACCCCGAGCATGTTCGTACTCACCGACAGCGGGGTGAGACCGAGTCGCTCAGACAGCGCGATGTCTGTGGCCCGTAATCGGAGCGACCGGGTGTCTGGACCCACGGTCGGCAGCGGCTGGTCCGCCGCGTGTGCAGTGATGAAGGCGAGGAACCCTCGCGGCCAGCCGAGAGGGCAGTCGATTCCCACGCGTCCCTGCGTATCCGCCACCTCGCGACACAGTGCAAGTACCCGCTCGTCAGTCACCTTCGTTGCCGCGTGCACTACAGAGGGCCGCTCGGTGGACCAGTCCACGATCACCGCGCCCGTCTTGGCCGGTTGGGACGCCAGATCCACTCCTGCTGTCAGCACTCGCCCACCGTGCCAGAGCCCAGGGGGGTCGGCGGCAGATGGGCCTCAAGTCCTGGTGTCGGGGGTCCCCTTCGCCCCGTACAAAACCGCCCCGTCAAAGACAGTCCGCACGAAGACGGGCAACCGATCGAGGCGCGGGGGCTTCTTGCATTGCCTCGCTCATGAAACTGCCGCCGTCGCAGACGTTGAGCAGTGCTCCCGGCGGGTCGAACTCCCGGGCGCGAAACTCCTGGTTGTCCGGGTGGCCGGCGATCCAGCCGTATGCGTTCGCGATGATTTCACTGTTCATTTCAGCAGCAAAGCCCTCGGCTTCCCGCCCTGTCAGACACCGAACGGGTTGCGAACGACTACCTTGCGGCCCGAGGACGAGAAGCTTGCTCGGCGCGAGTGGCAGAATGATCTCGTATGCGAAAGCAGCCCCGCGTGGCCGAGCGGGGTACATGTGGACGGTTCTCCGGTCAGTCCCCTTCCGACCCGTCTTCTTCCTCCTGCGCCGAAACTCCTCTTCGCTCATCCCGCAGTCAGGGAGGTGCTCGACCGGGTTGTCGCATCTAAAAATCACCGGCTCATCACAGGTCAACATCAGGGGTCGGTCGAGGATCACGACCACGCACGGTCGGCCCAGGAGCCACGGTTGCAGCTCCTGGGCGGCTTGCCCGAGCATCCGGAGGTGGTTGTTCGGGTGCGGAACGAAGCGCACCTGCTTCAGGTCCGCCTGCGAATGGTGACTTGACGCAAGTGTCTTGGCGTACCAGTCCCCCATGAGCTCGATCTCGCGCCGCCACCGTTGACCCCGGACAACCTGGAACGAGAGGAATTGGCTGAGATGTACCTCCTCATCCGCCGTGAGAGGCCCAGGCAGACGGAATGGGTTGAGGAGGCGGGCGAGCACCGCGGCACCCTGCGCCTCTACGAGCGAGAGCACCTGTTCCAGGCGGCTGTCCAAAACCTCATCGACGGTCAGTGAGGTGTAAAAATCCTTAACGCCCATGTCTCGGACATGACGAGCGCTCCCGGTACCAGGGGCTAGGTCAGCAGCCCGGTCGCGCACCCACAGACGACCATTGTCGGCAAAGCGATCGAGATAGAAGCGCGGCACCGTGTGGTGCCTGCTGCCAGTCTTCTCGGTCTTGTCGAGTCCCTCGACCCAGGAGATCGCTCGTCGCTCAATCTCCTCGATCGACTCACTGGGATGAGTATTGAGCACAGGTGCAGCATAGGCGCGAGCGCCGACGCATTGACTCCGGACTTCTGGCGCGTCGAGCCGGATGCCTGCAGGAGGACGCCGGGAATCGCGGCACCACCAAAAACAATTCATGTGGTGGTGCTGTGCCGGGGCGGGTGGAGGGGCTGTTTCGGAGCTTCTGGAGCTGCCACAAGAGTGTGTCTAATCATGCCGTCATAACCCCAGGCTACCGCTCGAAGTGTCGGCCAGCACCTCAGCAGGCCTGATGTATTTAGCCAGTGTCGCGAGGTTGCGGTGCCGAGTAGTGCGGGCGAGGCGGTCGGCGGGCACACCGTGCTCGGCAGCGGTCGTGGCGTGCCCGGCACGCAGCGAGTGCCCCGAGAGCCGCAGGTCCGCGAGCCCGGCGTCGGCAGCCCGGGAGGCGAGGATGCGATTGACTTGCTTTCCCTCAAGACGACGAGGGACTGCGCGCAGGTCCGACCTGGCGACGAGGCTGAATAGCGGATCGCCCGGTGTGAGCCTCGCGGCAGAGATCCAAGTGTGCACCGCCGTGACCGGGTCCGTTTCCGGGTGCTGACCGCGCGTCACGCCGACCACTTGACCGGCTTGGTCCTGATCCGCTTTGGAGCGGCGCACATGCACAACCAGCCCGGCGGGCTTCATGGCGACGTCCCGAACCAACAGGTCGACGAGCTCCGAACGCCGAAGCGCGGCGGCATATCCGAGCAGGAGCATCGCCCGATCGCGTTTTCCCCGCAGGCTGGCCGGGTCGATGGCGGCGACAATGCGGCGGACCTCCTCGGTGCTGATGGGGTGGGCTTGGCGCCGCGGGGCGACCCCCACCGTTCGGCGCAGCCCGGCACGCACCCGCACCACACCCCGATTGCCGGTCGGGTCGTCGTGGCCGGCGTCGAGATGTGCAGCGCGGATCGCAGCCACCGTCTTGTCCATTGTGGACACCACGCGCCCGGTGGCAGCCTGTTCGGTCAGGTACGCGGCGAGAAGCTCCGGGACGGCCGGCAGCGGGGACGCCCCGCGGGCCGAGCACCACGTTTCCCACCCGCGCCACGCCGAGGCGTAGGCGAGCCGGGTTGACGCCGAGCGCGAGGAGGCGAGGGCGTCGGCGACCCGCTCCTGGTCCACGGCAGTGAGCCCGGACGGCAGCCCGGGAAGCGCCAGCTCAGCGGTCATCACCGTCCCCCTCGGAAGGCGCCCCCGCCAAAATGATGTCGAGGGGAATGTCGAAGTTCCACGGTGCCCGGTTCCAATACCGGTATATGACGCTTGGTGGAGGCCCTGGGTCGCCGACCCAGAGGGCCTGAAAACCGCTCAGGAGTGAGCGGGCCGACACCCGGCGAGTGGATGGGCCTCTGACCAAGACATCGAGACCCCGGGACCCCTTCGGGGCCGCAGAGCACCCGAATACCCGAACAACGCCTCGCCGGGTGCTCGCCGGATATAGCCACGGCATCGCGGCCGGGAGGGAACGTGCCTGCTCAGGGGAGCCGGGGGTGATGGCGGTCTGCAGAGGAAAGCGCATGCGCAAGTGGGTGCAGATGGACACGACGAGCTCCGGCTCCGCGGCGTATTCGGCCGCGGTCACGTGCACGAGCCCCCTGCCGCTCAGCAGTTGGTAAAGCGTCTGCGCAGTAACACTGCCGGGGACGAGGGCCGGTTCTGCGGACAGAACCGGCCCGGCCGGGGCACCTGTCTGCTCAACCGGTCCCAGAATGGTTTCCAGATCAGATGTCGTAAGCATCGTCGTCTCCTCTGCTCGATCTGCCGCTCTATGGATCCAGTTTACACCTACTTCTCGGGCATTATGATAGCAAATGCTTACGCCCGAGATGCGACATTCCCGGGCATTATGCCTGCTGTCGGCCGCCGCCGGTACTGTCGCCGGCTGTGGAACATGCGCAGGCCGATCAGCCCTGGTGCTGGCGACAACTTGCCAGCACCTGGTTGGCCAGACCCAGTCATCGCGCCAGGAGGGCGTCCTGGATGACTCCGTTGACCGCACGACAGAAGACCCACCAGCGGGATGCTTCCTTAGTTCCCTGCTCTGGAATCCGCGCCAGCAGACAACCCCGGGGCAGGGACGAAACGGGGCGCGGAGGTGGCTCCCGTAGCCGCACCGGGCGATCAACATGGTCGAGGGGAGCAGGACTCGGGCCACCTCCCGAGTCCTCGTCACCGGGTCTCGAACCCGGCCGTCGGTGGTAACGCCGTCACACAACACGAACACCCGCGGATCGAGCGACCCCCGGGTGTTCGTGTTGGACAAGAGGAAAACCCCGCTCATGCCCTGCTCACCCCGGAGAGCAAAAATGCTCCTCCGATCAGGGCGCGCGAGGGTACACAAACGCAACCCGTTCACGATCCGTCTGGTCGACCGGCTCGCCGTAGAGTCCGCTGTGGAGGGTGTGCAGCTCAAGATTGATCCCGGGAGCCGTTTCACCGGCATGGCCGTTGCCCGCACCGATGCCATAGGCACCGTGCACGGGCTGGTGGCTATTGAGATCCAGCATCGGGGACGCCTCATCAGCCGGCGTATGACCTCGCGGGCCGGGCTACGCCGCGCTCGTCGTAGCCGAAATCTGCGTTACCGGGCGCCGCGCTACAACAACCGGGCCCGCCCGCCCGGGTGGCTGGCGCCGAGCCTCCGGCACCGGGTGGAGACGACCATGACCTGGGTGGCACGGCTGAGTGCGCTCGCCCCGGTCGCCGGCGTGGTCATGGAGCTGGGGCGGTTCGATACGCAGCAAATCGCCAACTCGGGGATCACCGGCGCCGAGTACCAGCAGGGCACCCTGTTCGGGTTCGAGACACGGGAATATCTGCAGGTCAAATGGCGGCGACGCTGCGCCTACTGCGACGCGCCGGGTTTCGGGCGGGGTGCGAAGCGGCTCAACATTGACCACATCCACCCCCGCGCGAGGGGTGGCACCGACCGGGTGAGCAATCTGATCTTGGCCTGTGTCAGGTGTAACAGGGACAAGGGTGCTCGGGATGTGAGCGGGTTCGTCAGCGACCCGGCACGGCTCGCCCGCATCCTCGCCACCGCGCAGGCCCCATTGCACGACGCTGCCGCGGTGAACTCGACCCGGTGGGCGCTGCACCGCTCTCTGCTCGCGACCGGGCTGCCGGTGACGGTCGGCTCCGGAGGCGAGACGGCGTGGAACCGGGGCCGCCTGGACATCCCCAAGTCCCACACGCTCGATGCGTTATGTACCGGGGAGGTAACCACGGTGGAAAGCTGGCCAGGGCAGGTGTTGGTTGCCCGGTCGATGGGTCGGGGCTCGTATTCCCGCACCCGATCGGACAAATACGGCTTTCCAAGGCTGCGCTTGAGCCGCTCCAAGCTCAGCCACGGTTTTCAAACCGGCGACCAGGTTCGGGTGACGAAACCCTCCGGCGTACACGTCGGTCGGGTCACCATCAGTGCCTCCGGATATTTCGTGATCGCCACCGCGGGAGGCAAAATCCGGGCAAGCCACCGGCATTGCCGATTGCCCGATGAGATGAGCGCGAGTACCCGCGCCGCCGTGGTCGTCATGCGACCTACCGTGCGCCATTGCCGGACCCGGACGGCGCCGATCGGTCTCGGTTGTGGATAACTTTCCGCCCTGTGCACAACCA
>JAABVA010001352.1_pt1 | contig 26601 bp, 22 predicted proteins | sample 5560331 | NCBI WGS metagenome assembly JAABVA01 (sample SAMN12812661, study PRJNA571458) | rock metagenome | isolation source: Antarctica rocks | place: Antarctica: Victoria Land, Mt New Zealand sud | collected 2016-01-07
CTTTCGCATCGAGCCCGGCGAGGTCGAGGCGGCGCTCCGCCAGCACCCGGCGGTCCAAGAGGCGGTCGTGATGGTGCGCGAGGATCAACCCGGTGACAAGCGCCTGGTCGCCTACGTCGTCCCACAAGAAGGTGCCTTAACTACAATCACCGGATTACGCGAGTTCCTACTCAAGACCTTGCCAGCATTTATGATCCCTGCGCTATTTGTGGAGATCGCGGCTTTGCCGCTGACACCTAATGGCAAGGTAGATTATCAAGCATTACCTCGCCATGATTATGCCCAGTCAGTGGTAAGCGAGACTTTTGTAGCGCCACGCACACCGATAGAGAAATCTCTTGCGGTCATCTGGGAGTCGGCTTTATCGTTGCAAAACAAGATCGGTGTGAATGACAACTTTTTCGATCTCGGCGGTCACTCACTCAAGATGGTTGAGGTATTTAGCGGCATCCGACGGCGCTTTGGTCTTGACTTGCCGCTAACAGCATTATTTGAAGCCCCAACTATAGCGCAACTTGCCGCCAAAATAGTCAATGGACAGCAGAAACATGTAAGGAATATTGCTAAAATTCAGTCCGGCAAACCCACCCAGACGCCTATTTTTTTTATACATACTATCGATGGATTCATAAAGGTACTATGGCACATAGCAACGTCATTTGATGACGAGCAGCCGGTATATGCAATTCAGGGGGCTGGTCTCGATGGGGAGTGCGAATTCTATCGCAGCATTGAGGATTTAGCCAGTTATTATATTGCAACCATTAGGGAGATTCAACCGGATGGTCCGTACGTGCTTGTTGGAGCATCATCAGGTGGTATAATTGCGTTTGAGATGGCTCGCCAATTGGAAGCTTTACATACTGCAGTTATTCTTGGGATGCTAGATACAGCACCTCCCAATTCTTTTCGGTCTGATAGCAGGACCTACCGTGAGCTGCTTGGCATGCTTACCGCCGATGAGGCGCTGAGCGGTGTAAGTTTCGAAACCATCGCGCAAATGCCGGATGAAGACCTCGTGAAGTTCTATTATGAGCTTAACCGTAAGGTTGGATTTCTGCCGGACGATTGGCTACTACCGGACTACCAGCGTTTGGTGGATTTCATGATAAATCACTGGCACGCGCTTACCGCTTGGCAGGCTGGCCGAATCAAAGTCCCCATTTACTTGTTTGTAGCTTCGGATGAAGGTGATGAGAGTGTGCGAGACCTGCACATCTGGGCGGACTACACCGTTGGAGGGCTGTACCAAATCCCTGTACCTGGTGGACATAACACTATGTACGATCCTCCATATGCCATGCGAGTTGCAGAGATCATAAGGCAGCATCTATTACCATCAACACGGTCATCAGATGGATAAGCTATGCTGCGAGGTGTTAGTGACAAGGGCTACAACCTCTTGCTAGCTAATGGCCTCATGTTATCTAAATGTAGTGCTAACCAGGCAAATAGGAGGGAATTCCTGTATGTCCACCACCTTGACACAAAGTAGCGTTAATCTATTCAGGTCCAAGTTCCAAGGCAAATTGATCCTGCCGGGCGATGTTGAGTATGACACTGCTCGTAGAGTCTTCAATGCTGCCATCAACAAATATCCATCAGTGATTGCGCAATGTGTTAACACTGACGATGTTGTCAGGGCAATTGATTTTGCACGGACAAACGGGCTGATCATAGCTGTAAGGGGTAATGGTCATAGCGTCGCCGGACACTCGGTGTGCGATGATGGACTCGTCATCGATTTGTCCAAAATGAAACAAATCAACGTCGAGCAGACAACTTTCACAGCTCGGGCGGAGCCGGGTGTCAATTGGGCAGAATTTGATGCAGCGACTCAAGAATTTCAGCTAGCGACTCCGGGAGGGGCTGTATCATGTACTGGAATTGCGGGACTCACCCTTGGTGGTGGCATTGGGTGGTTACTAGGGAAATATGGGCTGACTTGTGATAATCTTGTGTCGGTTGATATGGTAACCGCAGACGGCCGCTTGATTACCGCAAGCGATGCTGAGAATCCAGACCTATTTTGGGGTCTATGTGGAGGCGGGGGCAATTTTGGCGTTGTCACCTCATTCGAATACAAACTACATCCAGTGGGCACAGTACTAGCGGGTTCATTGCGTTATCCATTACGGGCCGCACTCGATGTTTTGCGGTTTTTCCGCGAATTTGGTAGTAAGGCACCCGACGAACTAACATTGGCTCCATCGATCATGATGATAGCAGATGATACGCCGGTGGTATCGATTGACCTGTGTTACACAGGTAGTATTAGTGAGGGAGAGAAAGTTTTGAAGCCCATGAGAATGTTTGGCTCTCCCCTCCAAGACACAGTGGTTCCCACGAGTTACTGCAGATTTCAACAAGAATTTGACAATGTTTTTAGTACTGATCATGCAGAAGGCTACCTTAGTTATTGGAAATCCTCCTTTTTGAAAGACCTCAGTGATGATGCGATAAGGGCAATTGTTGACTCTTTCACAGAAGTTCCATCACGATATACGCTACTTGTTATCGAGCACTATCACGGTGCATTACACAGGGTTTCTAACGAAAGGACTGCTTATAGCCATCGTGACGCGACATATAACCTTCTAATTGTTTCCAATTGGTTGAGTCACGCGGATTCGGAGAGAAACATAGAGTGGACAAAAACCTTTTATAAGACGATGGAGCCTTTTTGCACAGGAACATCATACGTCAACTATTTAGGTGACGAAGGTAAAGCAGGCATCGAGGCAGCGTACAGTGCCGAGAAATATAGTCGTTTATCCCAGATTAAAGCTAAATATGATCCAGACAATTGTTTCAAGCTCAATCAGAATATACGAGTCCACGAATAGAGTGAATAGAGGTGGTATATCGGGGCTCTGACACACATTTGATGATGAGGGCGCTGACGGCGCTCAGGGCTGCTGCGCGTGGCGTGGCAATCGGCTGGTAGGACGCCCCAAAGCCGGGCTAAAGGGCTCACTGGCCTCCTCAAGCGTGTGTGGGGGGCGGTCTCACTATAGATAGCACTCAGACTGCCAACCAGCATCATCAAATGTGTGCCAGAGCCTATATCGGTCAATAATTAGATCGAAACGGAAGGCCCGAATATGAGGGTCGTGTCCTTGTGCCTTTTGTCCTGTGCATACCTGTTGTCGGGACATAGGTAAACGAAGCGATCCTACTAGGATAGAGTGATGCCTCTATAATTCTCCCGTCACTATGAGGTACAAGTTCAGGTGTATGACACATGTTGTAGTTAAATGGGCGCTCGAACGTAGATTGCTATTGGCTGCCATTGTTTCGTCAGTCAAACATTGCCTGTACCAAGCTCGCTATGGGTAATTCTAGCGAAGTATCATTAGGAAAAGTAGGCGTGGGCGTGCTAATGGACAGGCTAAGGGTAGAATTGGTCGTTGTTGCCGTTCAGCGGCCACAAGATGGTGCGGCACATAGTAATGCAATCCGTGCCTATCCTAATAGGGGATCATCATGGACCAAAATATAAATCATTCAGCAAGTGATCTTACTTCTTCCGCTTGTCCGGTTAGTTCCTACAACGAATGGGACCGATTAGAGGAGGTGATTGTAGGGGTCGTCGATCGTGCCATGTTCCCAGAATGGGACATAATTAACAAGGTTACCGTCCCACCCGGGAACTGGGAACCTATGACGGCGGAACTTGTAGGTAAGCCTGGTCGTCCTTATCCGGAGTCGGTAATCAAAGCTGCACAGAAGGACCTTAATGAGTTTATACACATCCTAAGCACGGAGGGGGTTACCGTGCGTCGGCCGGATTCTATTGATTATTCAGTTCCCTTCTCAACACCCGCTTGGCAAATTCCTAGTGGGTTTTGTGCGGCGAACCCTCGTGATGTATTTCTGGTTATTGGTAATGAGATCATTGAGGCTCCGATGCCGGATCGCAGTCGCTACTTCGAAACGTGGGCGTATCGTTCACTGTTAAAGGAGTATTTCAAGGCAGGAGCAAAATGGACAGCAGCGCCTAAACCACAACTGCTCAATGCGCTGTATGATTCAGCATACAAGGTTCCAAATAATGATGAAGTAATGCGCTTTGTTATCACGGAGTTTGAGCCCGCGTTCGATGCGGCCGACTTTGTGCGCTGCGGGCGGGACATCTTTTGTCAGAAGAGCCATGTAACTAACAGTCTTGGTATCTCTTGGTTACAACGTCATCTTGGAAGCGATTATAGGATTCACGTCCTTGAAACGCGCGACCCACAAGCGATTCACATTGACACAACTTTCATGCCGCTCGCCCCCGGAAAGGTATTGGTTAACCCCAAACATCTAGATGTCGAGAGGCTTCCGGATGTGCTCAAAACGTGGGATATCCTGACAGCACCAGAGCCGGATTATACACCGAGCAATCTACTTGGGATGTTAAGTAGCTGGATCAGTGTTAATGTGCTTTCGCTTGACGAAGAACGAATTATTGTCGAGAAATCCCAGGAATCGATGATTAAAGCTCTGAAGAACTGGGGCTTTAAACCAATACCTTGCTCGTTCAAGCATTACTATCCTTTTGCTGGGGCGTTTCATTGTGCTACCCTGGATATCCGTAGGCGAGGCACCCTGCAATCCTATTTTTAGTGCTCCGTTCCGCAAAGTGCGTACACAAAACGGCGGCGGGGGGCGACCCTAGGTCCAGGGCTTGGCCCGCGCGGTGAGTTGCCGTGTGGCCACAGAGGTGGCCTGATTGATCTCGTCGGTGTCAGCGAAGGTCTGGCCGGCAGGCGCGTTGCGTCGGAACAGCCGCCACCAGCACTGCTGTACGTTGAGCTAGCACGCGCCCTTGGGGATCAGGTCTTGCTGGACGCGCAGGTGGGCCTCCAGCCATGCCTGGATCGGAGGGCTCTTGTGGCTGGAGAGGCGGCATAGGCCCGAGGCCGATCCGGTGGCGGTGGCGCCAGATGCACTGAGCGCGGTCAGGCCATTAGCAACTGCGTTCAGCATGATGTTGACGAGATTCGGGCCTACATCGGGGCTCATCGCGCCACCATCGCAATCGGCAAGCCCTGCGACAGGTACTATCAGCGGTCCATTGGATAGAACACCACGCGCGGACTTCCCGTCGCTGCGTCTGGTAGCTGCGTTATAGCTGACTCTGTGAGTGATTGGCCTCGTGCCTTCCGCGCAACTTGTCGCCCCCTCGCCCCCGCTCGCCGGCGTGACCTGGAAGGAGCCTGTCGTGGCTAAAGAGAATTCTGTCCGCCCGGCGAGCGCGCGACCTGCGGAGCGGAGGCGGGATGGACGCGGAGGGAGAACCAGTTCGATGATCAGTATCGGCGTCGATGCGCACAACGGCGCCCACACTGCGGTGGATGCGGTGGGGCGGGTGCGCCGCACATGGCACGGCCCCAACAGCGCGGAGGGCTGGACGGAGCTGCGAGCCGAGCGTGGACGCAGGCCCTAGCCCCGACGCCGGACGCCGCGGAGGCGTGCCGGTGGGGCATCGAGGGCACCTGGGGGTACGGTCGGGGGCTGGCGCAGCACCTGGTGGCGGCGGGGGAGGCGGTCTGCGAGATCAACACCCGCTGGACGGCCCAGGAGCGGTGCCGGGCGCGCAACCGCAGCAAGACGGACGGGCGCGACGCGCAGGCGATCGCGCTCTACACGTGGCGCGAAGGGGCCGCGCTGCCGTACGTGGCGGCGGACGACGGCACGGCGGTGCTCGAGGTGCTGGTGACGCAACACGACGCCGCGGTGGCCGAGGCCACGCGCCTGCGCAACCAGGCCCACCAGCTCCTGCTGCAGTGCGACCCGACCTACCGGGACCGGCTGCCGGCGCTGACCACCGAGGGGGGATCGCGGCGCTGGAGCGATACTAAGCACCGGGGCACGGCTGTGCTGGCCGTTTAGTTCATCCGTGCAACGATAGATACAGCAACGTTGCACGGATGAACTAAACGGCCAGCACAGCGGTTGAATACGGGCGACTACAGGATAAGTCAGCGGTGGGCCCACGCCTTCCAGCAGCACCCGTCTCAGCCCGACGGCATCTACTATCGCGCCCGGCATGACACAGAGCGTTTCAGTGTCGCCCTCTTCGCCTGCACCAACGATTACGACTTCGGCCAAGTTCCGGACGGCTGTATCGAGGGCTGCTTCACGTCCACCCCCACGGGTTGCGTCAAGGGGTGTACGCCGGCTACGCCGTCTGGCTGCAACAAATGCATCGTCCAAGCGGACTGCCAACGCAGCCTCATGGATCCAGGAAACCAAGTGCTCCTGGGCGCGATACTTGATCACTATCATTTCTCGCTCATCGGCAGCAGTTCCGCGGGCCATTGACACAATGCACAGGCACAAACGGCCAGGACAGGGATTCTTCCCCAGGATGGTGATCGCCCGGGACCTGGAGAGCGGCCAGGTCGTGGAGGTGTGCTAGCCGTTTAATTCATCCCTGCGGCAGCAGTTATCTATTCGTCGCATGGGTGAATTAAACGGCTAGCACAGCATCGAGACGGCGGCACGGCATCTCCTGAAGGGAATGCCGCGCGCCGCTGGAGATGGACCTCCTGCTAGGCGACGATGGGATGGGTGGCATCAGCGCGTCGCCGTCCTGCCCGTCGATGCGGCGGTGGTCGAAACGTCGATCGAGCGATTCTCGCCCGACCATGCGCCCTTAGTACCGCGTGGCGGCGTGGATATCACCGCATCACCCGACATAAAAGAGCAGTTGAGAGCGATCGTGGAAGGCTATCCGAACGGATCATACCCCTGTGCGGTGGCCTGTAGGAGCGGCATCAGCAGACGTCGCGCGATGGGACGTGGTCGCGCTGCCAACTCTGCAGCCTCAACCGTCTCTGTGTCGCGGTAGTTCTCGAAAAACGGTACCCGCTGCAGCGCCGCGAATGCATTCGGCGCGGATCCCGAGAGGACAATGCGCCCCTCCAGCCCGGTGACCGCGACTCCCACATCGATTGGTCCGGTGTAGCCAGCCTCTTGGTAGAGTCGCCCGAGCGCCGCGAACGCCTGTTGTGTCAGCCCGGCGATCGTATTCTCGTACACCTGGAGCGGGTCGCCCGGCTGGGCATGGCCGACGGCCCCGCAGAAGAGACGCCCCTCGCCCGTCGGTCGCACCTCGAGGTCCGCTATATTCTCCGGTTCGGGCCGCAGGGCCGGACCCATCCTCCAACCAATCCCGCGACGCTCCCAGCGATAGCCCACGATGTTGACGCCCGCTCCGTTGATGGGGCTCGTCCTGGCCGCGTCCGCTATCGCCTGGAGGCTGTCGGCCAGATTATTCCCTGTTGTTGCCCAAATACGGAAGGTGGTATCGGGCACACTTGGCCGCAGCGCCACATAAAGATAGGGGGAATCGGTGGGGGGCGGGATGCGGAACATACCGTCCATCGCAGTCGTCGCCGCGCTCAGATACGCCTCACGCCGCTCGAGATCATCCATAAATCAGGCCTCCCATGCCCTTCACGTGTCCTTCACGCTTCGTGCCGCAGTCCAGCGCACGGTGTCTGTCAGATGATAGGACCTCTACCCGCCTATCCCTCCACATTCAATACGTCCCATTGTCGACAGAGCGCGTCATGATTGTCCAGGAGTAGGAGCCGCGCCTTCTCCAGGAGTACGCCGACGACGGCGCGGAGTGACGGCAGCGATACCAGCGCCATCCCACCATCCCAGCGTACCTCGCAGTGCGGCATGGCACCCGGCCTTTTGTACTCGTCGTAGATATACACGGTGACATCTCCGTCATCGATTACCTTCGCCATGGTGCCAGCTTTCTCTACCGGGGCTTCCCGTTACGGCCGAGTCGGCGTCGGCGACCCATCCTGTGACGGTTAGCTGTATCACTGCTCGTCGCGTCACGCGCCATCTAACAGGCGCATTCATGGGCGCGGGACGGCGCTCCCGCACCGTGGAAACGACGCTTGCTATGCGCCGATCTCGAGACACACAGCACCGCAACATCGGCACTCCCGGTCGCCCTGACCACCGATTGTCGATGTCCGACTTCGTCCCGGCGCACGCGGTCAGCACCGTGCGCCGACCGTGCATGATGCAGTCGCTCGCGTCGCCCACTCTGTCGCTGTTACGACAGGCGCCTGCTTTGCCACCGTGCTGGTTCCGCGCCACAAGCGGATACGTCGGGGTATCGGGCGGCCGAGGCATGCCCACTGTGCCTGCTATTGAATCGAAGGCCATTTGATACGATCACAGAAGGCCACGTGCCCTGGTCAATCTGTCTAGGAGCGATACCTCCACACAAGGAAGGCAAGGGTAGCGACCTGGTTACGCTGCCTGGAAAAGAAGGGCTGGACGGTGGCGGCGATTATCGTATCGAATGGCCTTCAGAAGGGTAGCAGTCACACCCACCGGAGGCAGCACGGTCCCGACGTCTCGCTTGACTGCGTCGCACCGCCGTGGACTGATGTCGGCGGCCACGCGCCGCACCTTGACGTGTGCCCGCCCAATCGCCTGTACTCTACGCCAATTGTGTCTGATGACCGTCTTATGCTAAAGCAATCCTCGTTCGCCCATAGGCGCACTCATCCCCGACACCTCTCACGTCATGGATGATCGATGCCATCGGACGGCGTCGGCGACGCCTGCCTGTCGCCACGACGCGCCCCGACCCACGGTGCCTGCGGCACACACCATCTCGACGCCCACGACATACAAAATAGGAGGTTGCGGGTGTACACGTCGTTCGGCGCATCTCGGGCAGGTATCCCTGATCGATCGGGGGGCGACGAAAAGCGCGAGCACGCGACTCACGTCGGGACGCGCATCATAGCCCGGAGGACAATCGTGGCGCGAATTGTGGCGGGGTATTAGGCATACCTGTCTTACGGGAAGTACGGAAGCGTCTGGGCGACGCGACGAAACGTCCGTGATGCGTCGTGATGTGGGTGGGGGCGTTTGATGGGGGTAGACCGACAGCCTGTCACAGACCTAATCGCCGGTGCGGCCGTTCCTGTCTAATCCACCCGATCGAGAGCCTCGTCGCAGCATGATGCGCCGCCGCTCGGGCAGGACGTTGCGAGAAGGATCAGGCGATATCGCGGCGTTCGGCGATGGCGCGTGCGATGGCGCGCAGGTTCGGCGCGTAGAGGCGCTTGGCGAGGTTGAACTCGTTGGCATCGATGGTGCCGCGAACGTACCGCTCGTAGGCCTCATCGAGGCGGCGTTGCTTCTCCTCGACCGACACCGGCGCTTCAGATGGTTCCGTCGCCATGTCCACCGTCCTCCTCCCATAGATCTTGGCGGGAACGTTTCCACAATCCACACCTCTAGGCTATCATAGGACCGACGAGCGTGCGACTACAATAGACTTATCAGCGGGCCGCTCGTCGGTCCGTGCTAGTGTCGTCTTAAAGGAGTTTGTTTGCAGCGACGAAACCTGCGACTGCGGTCGCATGGTAAACCACGGCCAACTGCGGTCGGTTGTTTAGCGACACTGCAAAGCAAGCTCCTTTATCCTGCACTAGCTCGGGCGTTGTGCGCATCGGGTTCGATGTCAGCGACGTTTGCGCCTCGCTCTAGCTGTCGGTAGATGTGCAGGGCGGCCCTCACGCCCCCACTCAAAGCGCCGAGCAACTCTTTGATGTCGTCCGAGTCGAAGACGTCCGGGGTCGGGCTATCGAAGCAGAGAACACCGAGGCATCGTTCCTGAGTCGCTGTGCCTTCCATGCGGCGCCCGCCGATCGGTATCGCAACGCAAGACCTGTAAGGGAGCCGGCGATTCGATTCGAACGTGATGTAATCGGGGTGATCGGCCCTCCAGATGTCGCCATCCAGCGTGAAATGCACCACCTCGATCGTCTCGTCCACGAACGCCTTGCCGGCGACACCCCTTTCGCCCTCCTTGTTGCGATCAGGGCCTACGTAGAATCTGGTTCGCCGTATGCTGTCGGCGCTCATCTCCTTCGACCAGGCCAGTGGCATCAGGTACACACTCCCGTCGACCTCCGTCGGCTGCACGATCAACGCGCGGAAGACCTCGTTGCCGAGCAGGGCGGACGTCCCGTCGAGGAAATTCGAGAGGCATTTCCGCATCGTATCCTCCCGATCCGTACTCAGCGATAGATAGGGGATGAAGCCCAGTATCGCCTCGTCGAGGGCCAATTGTTTTTCCAGCAAGGTCGCCTGGACGTCCAGGCTGTCACATCGCCGCATGAAACGCGCCTTCTCCCTTGTCAGCGCCTTTTGGGCATCACCCAATTCGGCGCAGTGGCCCATGAGATCCACCTCTCGTCGCCCTAGCACCTCGTTTTGTTCCTTCAGGGTGCCGATACGCCTGCGCTGACGGGCGATGAGGAGCGCGCCGCCGACCAAGAGCACCACGACGAGGAATACCGAAAGAAAAGACGATAGCGCATGATACGCCCGCGGTAACAGTGGCAACCTGGGTTTGAGGTAAAGATCATAGATGACGGTTCCCACGATCGTCACGACGAGCGGGAGGACAACGAAAAGACCGACGAAGGCCACACCATGCGCGAGCACCTTCCGCACTCTTTGGCTCTGTGAGAGAGGCGACGGCACCGCCTGCCCGGCAACGGGGACAGCGGAGCCGGAGCCGGAGATAAGGTCCCGGCCTCTAGAGGGCCGGGACCTTATCTCCGGCTCCGCCCCGCCACGGACCCATGCGACCACGTCTTGGACGACCTCATCGAGCGGCCGATCGCCATCCACCACCTTGTCGGCCATGTGGGGCAACACTGTCCGCACCTGCGTCTCCGTCGAGTGGGCTTCGATGCTCCGGAGCTGCGCCGGGTCGTCCAGGCCCCGATCCTGCAGCCGCGCTGCCCGTTCTTCATCGGTCACCTCGATGAAGACGAGCTGGACCTCTTGCGGCGCCACCATCCGCCGTATCTGCTCAAGGACTTCCACGTGGCGGATACCGTCTACCACTAGTGGTTGCCCACGGCGCCAGTCGGGACACGACAGCACGGCGCTGCAGAAGGTCGCACATTCGTCCTTGACGAGCTGCTCACCGATGGCCTGTAAAACCTCCCGCGCGCGTGGATTAAGCCCCCGACTCTGGGCTTTCGCCCGGACGTAAGCGCCGAAACTGGTGCGCGGCCAACCCAAGTCCCGCGCCACCGCCGACGACACGGTCGATTTGCCGCTCCCGACGCCGCCGGCGAACGCGAGGATGATCGGCATCATCGTGACGCCTCCTCGCCTTGGCCAGACGTTTGCAGCACGACCCATCCCCGTCGATCGCGCTTGTGGAAGTCGACGGATGGTGCCAGACGACGCACGCGCGCGAGACCGACTAGGGTGGCGTATGACGCGGTCACGCGCCGCTGCCAGAACTCGTCATCGACGGCGCACAGCGCCCGTCCGAATGCATCCCTAACGACCTGCCACGAGCCGTCGTGACATTCATGGAAGGACACCTCGGTCGCCTGAGCGATACCCACGATCGGCCCTCCCGCCTTTTTCAGCAAGATGATGTCACCCCGCCGCACGCGCCCATAGGGCGGATATCGGCGACGGGCGAAACGGGACTCCACCGTCTTGTCCCCGCGGAGTATGAGGCGCAGGTATGGTTCGACGAGGACGGCGAGATGCACACCAAGGGGGAACGGGCCCTCAGATGAGAGATCTTGGAGCGTCGCCTTCCATGTGTCGTCCGCCCCTACCGCAGAGTGCAGATGATCGATGATCGGATGCGGCCATACGGACATTGTTTACCCATCTCCCCCCAAGAGCGCGGCTTCCGCGCGTTCCAGATCGACGATGCGCCCGATAGCGCGCGCGACGGCGCAAATCAGGGCGGCTTCGGCGTGTGTAACGTGTCGCCCGATCGCCGCTCCCACGTCGTCACACGGATCGCGACCCGCCGCGAGCCCGCGCAAAATCGATGCGACGGTGTGCGCGTCGCGGCAGCGGAATATCCGATTCCCCGATGTCCACATATCCGCGCCGAGGCGGCGGCCGTCGCGGCGGCTGACCGAGGGCAGGATATCTCCTGGTACGCACGGGAGGATCGACGGGGCTACATCGCCGGACGGGGCGGATCGTCGCACACGGATACGCACGCCGCGGATCTCCTCCTCCATCCATCCACCCCTCTCGCCCGTCGGCGGGGACGGCCTGGCGAGCGCTCGTGCGCTTTCTCGGACCAGGACCACGAGATCCCCGCGTCGCCACTCGGGTGGGACCGTGTCCAGTCCCTCCGCCCGCAGGGCGTTGCGCTCGAAGAGGGGCGAGACATAGGGCAAGGCCGCGGGCAGCGTCCGCACGGCGACGAAGCCTAGCGCCCGCGCCTGGCCGAGTATTCGTGCCCGCTCCCTCGTGACGCCCGGACGCGCGCCGACCGGCGGCATGCTCATCAGCACATGCCCACCCACAGCGCAGAGGCAGTGTGCAGCCCACAGGAACGCGCACATATCCGCGCCGTACCAGGGCGGGTCGAGCACGACGACCGCCGCCGGCAGGGCCGGCAACGCCCTCCAGCGCACATCGCAGCGGACGATGGCATCCCCCGGTCGGACGGACGCGGCCAGATCCAGAGTGAGATTGCGATCGAGCAGCATCGCCCGACGCGGGTAGTCGCGCTCGATGGCGGCGCGCATGATTGACGGGGCCCCGACGAGGGCGATGGGGTCCGCCGGCCCCGACAGCCCCAGGCAATCGCCCAGTAGGCGATCGATCGCCTCCTCGCCGAACCGCCAGTCATAATCGAGGGGATGGGGGACGGGCAGCGCGATGCGATGGCCCATCCGGGGCATAGGCGGCGGTCTGCGCTGGGTATCCTCGATGGCGCGCGCCAGGATCGTCGGCGGCAGCGCCCCCGCGGCCGTTAGGCGACGCAACGCGTCGAGGACCCTGGCCGGGTAGACGCCGGGCAACGCCACGAGGAGATCGTCGAATGCCGCACGGTCCTGTCGCGCCGCGTCCAGCACCCAACGGTCGATGCGGTCGGCGAACTGCCGCTCCGCGCCTGCGGCCGGCCTCGCCGCCGTCGCTCTCGTTCGGATGATCGCCTGCATGCGCATCGGTTCTCTACAGTGGTACATCGACCATGGGCAGGGCGCGCTCCGCGCGCGAGAAGCGCCTCTCCAATTCCTCCTCCCATGAGAGGACGGCGTGCCGCTGCCGGTCGAGCGACGAACGCGTCGCGGCATTAAGGCGCGGGCGCACCGGCGAGAACACCTCGATCTCGAGGGGGACCGTCCGCAGGGGGAGGTTAGGGTGGAGGGACTGCAAGCGGTCGACGAAGCGGCGCATGGACCCGCGTATGTCAGCGGTGGGCGGCGTCGTGAACGTGGCATAGGCGTAGATGTCGATGCCCAGCCGCAGGAAGCGGCGCATGAGGTCAAACTGCCGATCGAAGAGCGCGGGCGCGGCGCGCGTGTTGAAGGCGAACGAGGGGCCGTCGAAGCCTTTGAAGCAACACACGCGGCCGTAAGCCGGGTATGACGCCACGAGGTCGCGATCGGCCGCCGTCAGGAAGCGCCAGAAGTAGTCGTTGCTCAGGTTGTCGTCCGACCAGAGATACACCGTCCGCTCGAGCCCGCGCGCGCGCAATTCGGCCATCATCCACGGCGCCCACTCCGGCGTGAGATCAGGCTGCCCGCCCGTCAGGTCGATGACACACGGGGGATCGTCCTGGGCGAGGTATAGGTCCACCAGTTGAGCGGGCGAGAGCCAGTCCGCGTGCGCGCGGTTCGCAGCCAACAGATTGAATGGGACGAAGCAGTACCAGCACCGCCAGTTGCACACGGCATTCTGGAAGATCTGCGCCCGCAGCGCGTTGGCGGGCGGCAGGCCCAGGGCGCGGCAGGCGGGGTCGATGGGCAGCGGGTTCGACGGCCATCCCGCGCTCGTCGCGCGGCGGAAATGGCGGATGCGCCCGAAGCCGCCACAATTGGGAGGCTCGGAGAGATCGGTCTCCTGGGCGCTGCCGCGGAAGTCCGTGACGAGGAGGCGCCGGCCCTCCACGTCCACCGCCGCCGTGCGGTAGCGCGCCGACACGGCATCGGTGTCGATCGTCCCAGGGGGCAGCGCCTGCATGCCCATCATCGGTCTCCCCCGTCAGTGACCCTCGACCGGATCGCTGGGACCCTGATCCCAATCCTCCGCGAGATCCGGCAGCCGCTCCTCTATGTAGAGCATGGCCAGGTCCGTCAAGTAGCGGACCTCGTCGTCGGTTAGGGCGCGGTCGCGCGGGATGCCGTGCCACTCCTGGATGCACGTCCTGCAGCACGACGCTGTGGCGTGCTGGGCGTAATGGATCAGGTTCAGGTTGTCGCCGTCCATCGGCGTCTGGGTGCCGTCGCGGAAGAGTTGGTCCCGGGCACGGCCGACGGAGGAGCGGATGCGCTTCTCGGTCGCCGTGCGCATCTCCATCTTCCCCTTCCGTCGCGCGTGGTTGACGGCTCGTCGGCTGATGTCGTGGTGCCAGAAGTGATGCCGGACGAACTCGGTCCGCAGCGCCGCGAAGGTGTGCTCGGCATCCGCGAGGTCCTGGGTATGCACACGCTCCCAGTCGATAAGGTTCTCCCCGCAGTACCGGCACGCGCCGCGTTCGTCCGGCGCCATGTTCTTGGTCTCCCTGTAGCAGTGGTAGCCCCGCTCGCAATCTTTGCCGAGGCATCTGATCTTGAGCGGGGGCAAGTCATCCTCGTCTCGGAGGGTCCCGGGCGGGGCGCCGGTCGCCATGTCTTAATCCTCCTCCTCGTCGGAGAGAGAGCGCTTGAGCAATGCCCGCGCGCGCGGATCGAGCCGATCCATGTCAAGGCGCTCGAGGAGCAGGTCGCGCGCGATCGTCCATGCCGCCGGGCGGGTCACCTGCAGGTTATTCGCGGTCCCCCACCAATTCTGACCTTGTCGGGAGAGCCGGAATGCGATGTAGTTGGCCAGCGCATCGACCGGGACATGCTCGGCCTCCGCGACGCGTTGCACGGCCCGCTTGAGGCGCTCCGTCGCCCCGCCCGCCTCCGCGACGCACAACTGCGTCAATTCCTCGGCGCGGCCCGACAGGATGGCGTCGCCGGCGAAGCGGCTCGCCTGGCGCTCCTCGCCCGCCGCGGCGTGGGGCGAAATCTCCTCCTTCTCGACAAACGTCGGATGCGCGGCATCGAGATGGCTGGCGACGTGCTTGAGCTCATGGAGCAGGTCGAACATCCAGCGCGCCTGCGCATCGGTCACCTGCTTGAGCACGATAACGGGCCGCCCATTAACGAGCCAGCAGGCGCCGTGGAACGCACCGGGATCCCGCAAGGGGATGACCGGGATACCCAGGTCCCAGGTGTAGCGGAGCAACGCCTCGAAGGTGAAGGCGCCGTGGTGATCGATGACCTCCGCCTGCAGGGCGTCGGGATCGTCGGGCACGCGCCGGGCAACGGGCGCCCGCGTCGCGTCGGCGACGATCCGCGCGAGCACATGGGCATAGGCGGTGTAGGCGACCGCGCGCGCCTCGTCTGTCCCGATCGCCATCTTAAAGCGCACGTCGTTGGGTAGCGCGCGCGCCAGAGAAAGCGGCTCCCCGCGAAGAATCGCTGCCGCCGACCAGCCGAAGACGCCGCCGACCGCGGCGGCGAGTTGCTCGGCAAGCGATCCTTCATCCGCATCCGAGCCGGTTCGACCGGCCAGTCGCTCGCGCAGGCGTCGAGGGATGAGGCGCCGCAGGATGAGGTCTCGGTCGAGCCCCGTGTCCGTTAGCCTCCGCATCACGGCTGCAACGGGAGCGGACTCGCGCGACGCGATGACCAGGTCGGCGAGCGAGTAATCCATCGCGGCGAGGATGCGCCGGAGCGTCGTGAAGACAATGTCGTGCTTCCCATGCTCGATGCGCGAAACGCTTTGCGGCGTGATGCCCGCGCGCTCGGCCAACTCCTTGCTGCCCAGCCCACGACGCTCGCGCAGTTCCCTGATGCGCATCCCGATCTGCCGCGCCTCCTCGTCCGCGACCTCGGCCAGATATGCGCTGTAGTCCCTGTCGGTCACGGCCCGAATTGTCGACCAGGGTATCTCGATCGGGTCGCCCGCCGTCGGCACGACGACCTCGTACGGCGTCGCCGTCGCCTCCCTCCACCGTACGCCGCGCGCCTCGGGGCGGATGATGCGCGCGCGATCCACCTCGACCCACGACCCATCCTCGAAAAGGACAACGAGCGTGTCCCCGCGCGGGGTGGCCGAGGAGATGCGCCGGTAGGCGGGTACGTCCCAACGCCGGTTCTCGGGCGCGCGTCGCTCCGTCGTCGCGCTCATCCTATCGTCCTCCTCGGGTTCAATTCGTCCCATTTCCCACAAATTTTGTCCAGATTCTCTTCGAGCAACCGACGCGCAACGACCGGGAGCGTGCCAGCGATCACATCGAGCGTGGGCAGCGCCACCTGAGCATCCTCCCCGCTCCAACGCACCTGACAATGCGGCGTGCTGTGCCGCCCCCCGTACTCATCGTAAACGTACACGCTAAAGCGATCGTCCGAAGCTACTCGTACCACGGTCTTATTATGAACGTAAACGTTATGCCTGTCAAGGGGTTATCTCGTTATTTGACGAACGAGCGATACAACCTCTTGTGGTTGGTGGAACGCATCGCCAAACGAGGACCAAGATACCAGGCCCGTTGAACAGTTTTCGTGTCAGACAGAGAACAGGGTGGCGGTACAGACGCGCGTTGGAGAACTGTGGGCGTGCGTTCCGACAATACGTCCACTTTGGGTGAGAGTCAGTACACTATCCATCGCCCTCTATATCCCGAGGTCCCGATGGGCCACCTACGTTGTGCGAGGCGACTACGTGATGGACGTTCTAGGCGGCTTCTCGACAACAGTGGCTAACGTATGATAGTTTTATGCCGTATGCGCCGTCCTGTCATCGTCGCCGTACGTGCGACCTGCTCATCATTCTAAAAAAGCATATTCGCGCCTAAAATAGCCAACGTGCGACACAAAATTGCCACATTGGCGACGTGTGACAAAGTGTGTTGCGAAGGACCTTTTATGACGTCAGGCCGAGATATTCTTCAAGGAAGCCGCAGGCGACAGCGACGGCGACTCCCCTACTGGAGGGACCACGTGGATCCTTTAATCCCGTCGTCTTCCCTGTCCTCACGCGTGTTACCTGCGTCGTGCGCTTTGATGTCTCCGCGACCCACCCCTGCGCGGTGCGCTGCTTCACCCGGGTCAGTAACCGGAGCTGGGTCGCGTCTACCGCCGCGAAGCCCACGGCATTTGGTGTGGAGATCGATGTCGTTGCAGGGCGCGTCTGATCGAGAAAGTGCAGGTACCAGCGTGTCGCAATAGGACTGGCGTGCCCCAAGATACTGGCGATGTCGCGGACATCAAGGGCGCGACCATGCGCTTGTTGAACGAAGAGGAGATTGGCGGCGCTGTCCCGCAGGTCGTGGAACGTTATTGTCTCACAGCCGGGGTAGGTTCTGAGCCAGTTGACAACAGGATCGGAAATAGTGGCCGCACGTGCAAATGGTCGACCGGTCGCTTGAACAAGGAACGGCGCCGTGTCTCGCCGCTGGTCTCCTATCTGCGCGAGTCGCAGTGCGAGATGATCATGAATGACGACCCGCCACTGATGGGGAAAGTAGTCCAGCGGAACGCGGCGTGTGGTTCCGCGCTTACTTCTCCACACGAGGATGTAGCCTCCCGCCTCTGCATCGATGTCCGCCACGGTCAGACGGTACACTTCCCCGCGACGTAAGCCCAGGTGACCGAGGATACCCGCCACCTTGAGCACCATGAGGTCCGCACGTCTTGCTGGTGCCCGTTTGGCCTCGTTGTCGATATCCCCCAGGAATCTCGTGAAGAGATCTGGAGGCAGAACAACAGCGCACTCGCTGCGTCCAATGTCGCGCATACGTGTTGTCCCAATGTCTACATCGTCAGTGTTGTCGCACTCGAGGCCGGGAAGAGCGAGGAGCCATACCACGGCGGCACATACCTTGTTATAGGTGCTCGGGGACGACTGATGCTGGTCGAGGAAATCGCTGATATCTTCCTGAGCGATGTCCTTGAGGTCGAGGTCTCCCAGACTGCGCATGAACCGGCGGGCAATTCCGACGTAATCGGCGATGCTTGAAGCTTTCAAGGGTTTCTTCGGCGACTGGACGCAGTGCCGGTTCGTGGCGATCCAGAGCGCCAGGAGCAAGGCATTCCGGTCGTCCCTGTTGACGGGGGCGGTCTGAATAGCGCGGGCCGCTGCCGCGGTCCATGAGATAGCCGCGAGGGCGTCACCGAAACGTCCCGGTCGGGTAACCGCGAATGGACGCGTAAATGTTTTGGGTCGTGGCATCTCAAGCGCCTGGCTGACTACGTCTAGGCACGCACGTTCCATCACACGAAGATCGATGGACCCATTGCGCAGTCGACGTAACTGGTCCGTGATGTCTGTAAGCACTGGCGATGGTGCGGCAAGGGATGTTGCCGTCGATGACGGTCGTCGTGGCGTGGTATCGCTATGTATCGTGTCCGCCGTCTTGCGCGGTCGTTGCAGAGTGTCTCTCCCCAAGACCACATCCGTCTTTGTCTGTGCTGCCACTGGCCCGTAGGCCGCCGTATAGGCCGATAGCATGGAGGCTGCGGATGGTCTGCTCGATGCATAGGCAGGGGACCCACCATAGGCGCTGAGGTGCAGGGCTGGCGTCTTTTGGAGAGCGGCGAACCGCGCCCACTCGACGAGGACGTCGCCCGAGATGTCCGGTACCTCAGCCCAGCGAGACAGGCGTCTCATGTAGGCGCCGAGGGATGTTGGTGACGTGCCCGCGAGGAGCGAATCAAAACATACCGTGACGTGTCCATCCGCGACTGTACCGTACCGATCCACGAGTCCCAACGCCAGGAGGTGTGCGCGTGATCCCGTGCGGACCGGCCACGGAGGCGTCGCGGGGCTGATACCTGATGGACAAACGGTGAGAGAATCATGATGCAGCGTGATGCTGGCCTTGGGGGCGGCAATAGCGCGTAGACCCCCCTGGGGCACGACACTTTCTTCGAGGAGGAGAAGCAGGGAGAGGGCATAGACATGCGTGTGGCTCTTATAGAGGTGGAGGTGGCCGACATCGTCGCCCAGTAGACATTCGGGGAAGTTCTCGGCGATGCGGCGCCGGAGCCGCATGAGCGCCCAGAGCGGATACGTGCGGAGTAGGGAGAGCGCAACCGCGTCCCCTCTTCGTTCTGGTCGTAGTGCAACACCGCTGCTTGGCGCGTCCACTATGGCGGCGTCGCAGAAGGCCTGCGTCAGATTATCGATCGCTCGACGGCGTGAGAGCGGCTCGACTGTACACGCATCGACCGCACGTGCCGCGACACGCGCGAGTCCGCGCGGTGTGAGATAGGGTATGGTGAGACGACCCGCGTCGTGGATGACCGCACCTGCCACCGCCCTTGCCTGGTCATCTCGCAGGTAAAGATTAATCGCTCCTGTCCGAATATGCTGGGCCACGGCGGTCGCCCAAGCGACGAGGTCGTTCCGGTCGCGACAGAGTCGGGCCCAGGGATCCTCGAAGCCGCGTGGGCCATCAATCGGCGGTAGGGGTCGGATCCCGTACCGTTTGGCTAACTGATCTCCTTTCTCGGTGGCGCGAGCGATATCACCAAGCGTCCATGGTGATGCCAGAGGATCCTGCCATCCTCCGTCTACATAGTGGCCCATGGTCGCGTCGATCGCGCGATCGCCCTCCTGCCCCAGTTGTGAGAGGGCCTCTAGCAGGAAACTGCGCGTCGCGTGGCGGCCATCGTAGAGACGAATCCGCGCGGCGATCGCGTGATATTTGGCGCCTTGGTCGCGCACTATCCGCTGGATGACTGCCGCCGCGGCGGGCACTCCTTGGCCATCAATTGAGAGGTAGAAGAGCCGATTGCGCGCTGGCGCCGCACATCCACGCTCAAGTTCAGCCCGCATGGGTAGGGCGAGGGCTTGCTGTATCAGTCTCACCGACGGCCCCCCCAGTCGCAGGAGACGGTCTTCGACCTCGTTCACGTTTGGTTTGCCTTCCAGGACGATACAGGAGCACGGGATAAATGCATCGCTTCCTGGACCCGCCAGGTGGATCAGGTCGATCATAAGATCGTCGACTTCTTGAGGCCGTATCCCTTCCAGCGTACACAGGGATAGGATGAGGTACGCTGTTGCCAGGTTGTGCCCCTCGGCCGTGTGGATGGCTTCCTGGAATGCGTCGCCCTCCCCGAGCAGACGTCGCAGCTCCTCGAACAAGCCCTCAAGAGTGTCCTCGCGTGGGAGATAGGGCGAGCCGAGCGCTGGCAACGATCGGACTTTGATGGCGTCCGTGCCTCGCTGTAGTTCCTCCAACGGGCTTGGTGTGCCGATCGCCCGATAGTCTGTGACGTCGCCCAGCTCCTGCTTCTCGCCTGCTTCTCTAATGTGATCAGTGACCGCCCACACCGCCTCCTGATGCGCATCGTAGAGAGCTTTGGGGTCACGGGTTGAGTAGGAGGCTGTGACACGGACGAGATGGCCGCGCCGGTCGGAGATGAAGTGTGCATCGGTCGCGTTCATGCGTCCGATAGCGACATGATAGTCCCAGAACGACGATGCGAGGTGTGCGGCGCGTGAGCGTCTGCGTGTCTGTCCCGCGCGCCGCACGAGACCATCGAGGAGCGTCGCGATGCCAGGCCCACGCTCCTGCCCATCGCCGGCGCCGCCAAATAAGAGGTCGGGCCGGTCAAGGCTCGGGACGATGCGGGCCATAACGTCCGCGATATCATCGGGTAGGATGATGTAGCGCAGGCCGTCCGTCCGCCTATATGCGGCTCGCTGCTCTGGAGGCAGGGGAGAGCCGTCCATGATTGACCGATAGACAAGGAGCGGTTTCTCCGCGGTCACATAGAGGACAGGACCGTCAGGGCGTAGATCGTTCGCGTTCGTTGGGAGGATCGACGCCCGGCGCCCATGCGTCAGCCGCGGGAGGTTGAGGCCCGTATGAAACGCGAGGAGAAAGAGGCCGAGAACGGCGGTCTGGTCGGGCGCCCGGCCCGCGAAATCATCCCGAATTAAGGCCAGGGTGCGGGCAACCTCGATGAGTGGCACGTTGCTCAGACGCCATGGGATCGCGGCCGCGATCTGAGCAGCGCGTGCACGCCGGTAGACCGTTGGTGTTGTATCCATCCTACCGTGGCGATCTCCCCGGTTGTGTCCCTGATCACGACTACCGATTGGGATGATGGATTGTCCCGCGGCGTCCTCGGTCTCGTCCTGGTCGTCGACGTCGTCGGGCAGAAGATCGTCAGGATCCAGGGGGAGACCAGTACTCCCGTGGAGCCGTGGTGGAAGTCGACGTGCGCCCGGATTCAGCGTGGCCGCGAAGGACAGCGTCTTGAGGAGGGCCTCGCCATATTCTGATGCGGTCTTCTCCTTGATATTCAGCCTCTTATCGATTCTGAGCGCATTATAGGCGCTGGTGAAGAGTGAAGATAAACGTTCTTCAGTAGGCGTATCCAAAAGGTGTTCGCCCCGTTGGACCGCGTGAATTGCCGGGTCACGGAGCAGGCCGACAATGTCGGCGCGTAACGCGACGCGTGCCCGTTGCGCGTCAGTATCGCCTATCGTAGGAGCAGGCTCGGCGATAAATGTCAGCAGATCGCGCACGTAGAGCGATGCCCTGTTATAGGTGGACCGATCGGTGGCGAAACGAACGAAGTCCTCGCTTGTCCATTCTCTCTCGGCTGTGAGCCCCGCGGAACGCGCGAGGCTTGCGAGCAGCAGGCGGTAGGCGGGAGCGGCGATTGCGAACGCAAACGGCCCGCACGCCGCTATATGGTCGAGGACCTCGAGCGTCTTGCGACCCTCTTGCTGGTCGTTGCCCAGGCCATTCTTTTGCACGATAGTCCACGCCCTGCGACAAGCCTTATCAAGTGCTGTGAGGTCGATGTCAATGGTGGGTTCCGTTTCATGGGCTGCGGAGCCCATGACCAGGGCTAATGGCGCGAGTCCGGTGGCCGGTGCAAGAACGGTGGCAGGGTCGGCGGTAATCCAGAGCGCGTGGGCGATGAAGGTATTGAAGTCTGGCGCGTCCTGATGATCGTCGAGTAGCGTCATGACATCTACCGCGCCGCGTCCATCCCGGCGTAGTGGATCGTATCGCGCAATGCCTAAAGCGCGCGCGGCGGCCCACGCCATATCGTCGAGCATCATATGGCTGTGGTAGCACCGGCCCGAGACGCTTCGTAGGCCGCTGCGAGAGGCGTAATATCCGCCGCCCACTGTAACAGTGCGCCTGCATCGGTAATGCGGTGCAGACGCTTGATTGTGAATGGAGAATGCCCCGCGAGAATGAGGAATTGTGCCGGAAGCGGCTTGGTGGTGTTCCCGAGGGCGCGACAGGTAACGTGGTATTGCCCTCGCCGGACGCCGCATGAGGTGCGGTTGATCCTTCCTGTCTCCGGCTGGCCACAATACGGACAGTGCGCAAACACAATGCCGCCATGACCGATGTCGCGGACCCTCAACTTCCGTCGACCACACTCCGCGGCCAGGGTGTCTGGGGTTGGATGGACGCGCCGCACTGCAATCGCGCGCGCAAGCGGATTAAGATCTGCGGCGCCGAGCCCGTTGGCGTGTGTACCGGAAGCCAAGAGCGCTGGCCAGCCGTGTTCGAGCGCGCGATACAGGAGCTCATCCACGGGGACCGCGCGCTGCGCGTGGAGCGCGATCCGCTGTCGATGGTACTGAACGATGTCTGGTGGCAGCGCGCAGCGGACGCGTTCTAGCGCGGCAGGAGAGGCGTACCGGTGGCCCATGAGGCGACCGTCAAGGAGCGACAGACCCTGACGACAGGCGGAGGAAAGAATGTTTCGCCGCCGTTGACCCGTGTAGGTCTCGTACGCCTGTATCATGTCCAGCGTATCAGCATTGGCTCGAATTATGTAGCTGATAGTCCCTCCTTATTCATTTTGAGGCATCCGTACCGGTCGGTGGCATGGACCGGAGGAACTGACAGACGAGATCGATCTCGGTTGTCGGCGAGAGGGGCAGGGCTTGTAAAATCTCGGAGCTGTTGAGCAGTCGATTATCAAGGACGGCAACGACGCCGCGATCCGTTTCGGTTCGGATAAGACGTCCAACGGCCTGTTGAAGGTTCTGAATCGCATGCGGCGTGCTGTACATGCGTAGATCGTTGTAGCGAGCATGCGCCGGTAGTCGTCGAAGCTCGTACGCATACCGGCGTGCCCGCGCTTCTTCCATCACCGGTTCCGGCACGGCGTACGGTATTTTGTCGATGATGACGAGAACCAACTCATCCCCCGGTACATCGACCCCTTCCCAAAATGCGCGTGCCGCGAACAGGACGCGGCCTGGTTTCTCGCGTAGCCAGGCTAGTTTTATGCCCCGGTCGAGAGGTCCTCCGTGAGGATCGACCACATGACAATCGATGGAATCGTACGGGTTAGAGATCGTCTCGAAATAGTGTTTTACAGCGTGGAAGGCGGACATCATGCGCGTGTTGCTCGTAAACAGGACGAGTGCGCGACCGTGTGATGCCGCGACGAGCGTCCTGATGTACTCGTGGCCCCTGGCGTCGTCTAGCGTTTCCCGCGGGTTGACATCGCGGGGGACAAATAGGCGTGCATGGGTATCGTAGTCGAATGGGCTGGCATAGCTTACACAGGTGAGAGGCCGGTGGCCAACTGGTTTTCCGACTAATCGCACGTAATTTTTTAGCCCTCTATCGCCGCCCGTTGAGATTGTTGCGGACAGGAAAACTGTGGGGCCTTGGAACGCTGCGCGAAGAGCTGTTGCGATAGACAATGGACGTCGTTCGACGATGACCGCACGCTGGCGTAGATTGAGCACATCGACGTTATAGTACGATCCTGCATCATCGAGAGGCTTGGCGAGTCTACTTGTAGCGTTCTGTAGCTCGTCCAGCCGTTCTTCGACGTTGCGCCACACCAGTCGCGACGCCATGGCCTCCGGCTTGCGCTGACGTAATGATCGGTGAATAGAAGCCAAGACATCGCGCAAATCCGCCACTTCACGCGCCGGGATCGAGATACCGACCAGTGGAGCGTCATCACGCGGCCTGAGCCGTTTGTCGCTCGGTAGTTGATTCTCGATCGCGTCTTCAAGGTCCCTCAAACACCGCACCGCAACGGCCACATCAATGCCCCAATGCTGATCGAGAGTGTCGAGAAGGTCTTTAGTGGCGGTCAGGTTAAGGCGCGGAGTGAGCGCAGCGGTCAGTGTGGTAATGACGCCATGCGCCTCATCGATAATCAACGGGTGATATGCGAGAGATGTATCGGCTAAATCGCCCTGGAGAAGTTCAATACGCGCCCACTGGGCGAGGAGTGCATGGTTGAGTACAACAAGGGGAGTCCGGCTGAGTGAGGATGTGAGGTGATATCGTGGGCATTTTTCCCACTGCGGACATGTGTGACCAAAACAGGACTCTTTTGGCACGATACGCTCTACGTACGGTCGTGCCGCCGGTGGAATTGCCCCAAGCGTGCCTGCTACTCGGTCGACATCACCAAGCAAGACGCCGTGAGGAGATATGCCATTATGCAGGTATCGCCGGATGTTACGCGCGTCACCATCCACAAATTCGTCGACGCGTACAGGGCACAGGTAGTGGTCACGACCTTTCACGACGAGAGGACGCGGTAGGGGCGAGTTAAGAGTTGAGATGGCGCGCACAAACGTATCCTCGACTTGGTGTTGCAGGCCGATCCCGCTCGTTGCAACAAAACCTCGTCCTTCGGCGAGAATTAGCGGGACACAGATTGCCAGCGTTTTGCCAAGGCCCGTGGGGGCATTCGCAATCAAACTCCCCTTGTTGTTTATGGTTGTGGCAATTTCTACCGCGAGGTCGATCTGGTCCTGGCGATACTGGTAACCGGGCCCCTGTGCAAATGGCCCCTCGGGGCCCAACGCCCAGCGGAGCGTCGCGAGATCGATCTCTCTGCGTTGATAGCTGCCGGTGTAGCCACGCGACTCACGCTTAGGCATCGCTGGAGGCCTCATGACCCAGCATGATCGAGTCGAGTGTTCGCAGATCGTTTTGCAGCGCGGTCTGCACTACATGGGCCAGGAGGTGCCGCTTGTCCTCTGAATCTATGTAGAGACCGACGGTCTCGAGGTCGCGACACGGCACTGTTACCGAAGGTGGCGAGATCCGTCGCGACGTTATCGATGGTTGACGGTCAGAAGTGACAGGTTGCGCCGCAGGTGTATCCTCGTGTCGTCCGGATGTGGCGGCGTCACGAGGTGCTGATACAGCGTTGGATATTTCCGAGGCCGGTAGCGCCGACGGCACAGGAGTGCTATCAGGCACAGTGCCGGTACTCTCGCTAGATGTCTTGAACACGCGAACTTGTTGCGATTGAGTCAAGTTTTTGCGTCGTATATATCTCGTCGGTCTGAGGCGGAGCCTCGTTAGATGTATCATCTGCCCCCCCGCTCTGTGGTCGCCGTGGCGGAACGGACTCACCTGCTAAGAGCGCCCTTTTGATCGCTTTTGTCCGTCGTGCTGATGGCTGCAATCCGTCCGCACGATCGGCCTGAATGAAGGCGAGCACCTCCCGCTGAGTATCCGGAGACCCGGTGATAGCCTGCCGGAGGACGGACTTGGAAACATCTGCCAGGGCATCGCGCACCTCATGGGGGGCTGTACGCGCGCGTTGCCCAGTCTCCCACATCGCCCACGTCCACCCCATAACCGTTATATACGTGTCCCGCGCCGCGTTGTTGTCTAGGCCTGTGATAACGACCTGGCAATCCACCCATGTGGGTGATTTGAACGCCTTGCTCAGATCGAGGCCGTTGAGGAGCATGCGCTCACGTTCTGATTGGCCTCTATTTTCGAGGATGGTGACCGGAACTAGACCGATGCCGGCCGCCTGGTACGTTCGCAGAAGATAGCGGCTATGGCGGCCGACGACCCGAAGTTCGCCAGAAGGTGATCGCACTGCGGTCAGCGAGACCGGCGCTTCGGCGAGTTGTGCGATGGCCGCGACAAGAGCGTCGTCTGGCGACGTACCAGGGAATAGTGTGAGTGACGGATCGATTTTAAGGTCCACGATAGGCACGCTAGCTGTTTGCATTGATGTTGTCCTCGGGATGCGCGATGCGTTGGCTGGACGGGACAAGTCCCTACTATTACATATAGGCGACCACAACTCGGAATGCAATAGCCAATTATAGCTATTCTAAAACGATATATTTATGCTCAAAAAAGCTCTGATCTGCAATGATATTGCTAGATTGAAAAAGGGTGACAAAGCATGCTGTGCGGGTTCTATCAGGAGACAGCGTCCTGACGCTCCTATGTCTCTATCTTTGCACAGTATGAGTAAACGAAACGGCCTGTGTTTGCACGACACGGTCACGCCCATCGTGTCTCGCTCAGGGCGGCAATGCTCCCCATGATCAAGGGAGAGACCGCTGTCGTGAACGCCTCCGCCACTTGACGCCTCCCCGCTTTGGTCCAGCGTAGCACCCGCCCGCCTGTTGGAGACCAGGACAAAACGGGGGCTACCTATCGGGTCACGATGCGGTTAGGGACGTGGGAAATTTACGTTATCCCAATAGGAGTAGACTGCTGCTAGTACAGACGGATGAGAGGTGTTGCGCGCGGGGGAAGACCTGGGAAGATGGACCTGACAGAGTCGATGAGAACATTCT
>JAABVA010001355.1_pt1 | contig 26593 bp, 24 predicted proteins | sample 5560331 | NCBI WGS metagenome assembly JAABVA01 (sample SAMN12812661, study PRJNA571458) | rock metagenome | isolation source: Antarctica rocks | place: Antarctica: Victoria Land, Mt New Zealand sud | collected 2016-01-07
TCGACGACCGCGTCCACCCCGCCAGCACCGCGTGGTCCCCGGCCCGCAAGACCAACGCCTGCACACGCGACATAACCCATGATCTCAGCCCGATACGGCAAAGTCACTTCCAACACGCGACACTAGGCCGGACTGCGTGCCGTTAGACCGCTACGCCGTTACGCCGTTGCGCCGTTGCGCCGTTTGAACATTCGGCGGTTGTACTATTTCGCCGTTTCGCCGTTTAGCGGTTGTAGCGCTGGAAGCGCTGGCATACGGCGGGAGAGGGCGGCATCGGGACAGCGGTAGGTGCCGTCGTCGTGGGTGGGGTCAGGTGGTCGGTGGCGCGCAGTCAGGTGGTCGATCGGCCTCGGCGGCGGGGGAGGTCGGTGCGCGGGCGGTAGGCGTCGCGGTGGCGCTCGATGGTGACGAGGTAGGCGACACGGGTGTCGACGTCGAGCTGGACGAGGACCCGGTAGTCGCTGCCGATGTGCAGCGAGCGGCAGTCCTGCAGCGGTGGATCGAGGGGGCCGTAGGTCAGCCGGAGCGGGTTGGCCCTGAACGGGCCCTGAATCTTCTCGTAGGCGGCGTCGAGGACCTTGCGCGGGACAGGGCGCGGGTCACCGGAGATGCCTTCGAACTGGGCCTCAAGGTGGGCGGACGGGACGATCCGCCACGGCTGGGGGCTACCGGTGGCGGGCGAGGGCTGCGCCGAGACTGTCGAGGGTGCCGGTGCGCCCGGCGGCGATGTCGGTGAGTCCGCGGGTGACGTTGCGCCGGGACTGGCGGGTGCGGAGGAAGCTCGCGGTCTCCTCGGCTCGGGCGAGGCGCTCACGGAGCTCAGTGGCCCGGGCGGCGGGCATGAGGACGGCCGCGGTCCCGTCGGGCAGGACGAGGGCGGCCTCGGCGCCGCGGGAGACCTTGGCGGCCGCTAGCGCCCAGCTCGCGGCAGGGTCGACGTCGGCGACCAGGGGCGCCTCGGTGGTGGTCACAGCGCTCACGGTAGGCCCGCACCGGCCGCGGCCGCCTCACCGTCGGCCAGCTGCTCCCGGCCAGGGCGCTCACCGCCGCCGACTGAGCCAGGTGAAGGCACCGGGACGGGAGTCGGAGCGCCGGCGGCCGCCGGCGTGAGAGCCGTGCACCCCGCGGTGAGCGGGGAGGGTTAGCGCGGCGCGATGCCGCGGTCAGGTGGCCCGCGCCGTGCCGCCGCCCAACCCGGTCGGCGTGCGCAGCGCGCTGACCAGCGCCGACGTGGAGCAGTCAGCTCCGCCGGGTTCCCGGTCTGGGGGTCGTGGCGGGGTCGTCGAGCAGGTCGAGGGTGCGTTGGAGGAGGGCTTGGAGGCGGGCGTCGAGCCCGGTGAGGGTGTCGGTGGCGGCGGTGAGCGTGTCGAGGTCGGCGCGGCGGCGGCGCGCCGCAGCGGCGGCCCGGGCGGCCCGGTCCGCCACCGTCGAGTGGGGAACCGCCGGGGTCGGGGGAGTGGTTGCGGCGGGCTGGTCCTGGTCGCCGGGGTCGGGCGCGGGTGCGGGAAGTGCGCGGTGGGTGGGGGGTGTGCCGGTGTGGTGGGCGTGGATGATCCGGGCGGCGGCTTTCGCGGTGAGCGCGCCCTGGTCTTCCCAGGGGAGCCAGCCCCAGCCGTCGATGCGGGTGAGGAGCAGCCCGCCGAGCTCCCCGCCGTCGGCGGTGGCTGCGGGTGGACGCTCGGCCGGGGGTTGGGCGCAGGGGTGGGGGCTGTCGGCGGTGGGTGCGGTGGCGGCGTGGAGGGTGGCGCGGAGGGTGCGGCGGGTGGGGTCGGTGTGGACGGCGTCCAGGACGTCGGTCCAGCGGCGGTGCACACACCCAGGACACCGGCGGGTGTCGGCGGCCGGGGGGAGCAGGACCCGGTCGAACGGGCCGGTGCGGACCTCGAGTTGCCCGCCCGGGGTGGTGGTGACGTCGGCGCGGTGGAGGCGGACCGCAGCGGCGGGGCCGAGCCCCGCGCCGGTGAGTAGGAGGAGGAGGGCGTCGCGGCGGCCGAACAGCCCGTGGGGCCACCCCGTCGACGGCAGCCCGGTCAGCAGTTCGTCGCCGGCGGCGGCCTGCGACCGCGCCGCGCCCTCAGCCTGGTCATCAGCCTGCTGACCGTCCGCGCTGGCCAGGGGGTGGAGGAGGGCGCGGATTGCGGCTGCCCGGGCGGGGGAGGGGTGCCCGGCGGCGGTGTGGGCGGCGGTGACCGCGGCGAGCCGCCGCCGCTGGGTCGGCGGGGGGGCGGGGTGGTCGCCGATGAACTCCGCCACCGTGAGCGGGGAGGCGGGCAGGGCGGTGGTGTCGGTGGCGGTGCACCAGTCCAGGAACCGGGCCCACTCGTAGGCGTAGCCCGCCGGCAGCCCGGGCGGCCCGGACAACGCGGTGGTGGGGGAGTGGTCCGTCCCGGAGGCTGCGGGCGTGGTGGGGGTGGTGGTGGTCACGGGGCTCAGAGGCCGATGTGGGTGACGGCGTTCCCGACGAGCCCGGCATGCCGGCGGGCGTAGACCGAGACCATCCGTTCGTCGGCGTGCCCGGTCTGGGCCATCACAGTCTGGGTGGTCGCGCCGTTGCGGACGGCCTGGGTGACGAACCCCACCCGCAGGCTGTGCCCCCCGAGCCGGGCGACCTGCCTCGGGGTGAACCCCGCGGCGGCGGCGCGGCGGCGGACCACCTGCGCGACGGCCTGCCCGCTCAGCTGCCCGTCGCCGAGGACACCGGTGCGGTGCACCGTCCGGAACAGCGGCCGCCCACCCCCCGTCCCCGTGCCCTCGGCCTCGGGGGGCGGGCTGTCGGTGTGGCAGGTGTGGGCGGTGAAGGGGGGGTCCCGGCGGAGCAGCCGGATGACCCCGGCCCGTCCGTGGGTGGTGTGCGCGTCGAGGACCTCCCGCCATCTGACGTGGGCGCAGACGGGGCAGGTCTGGGGGTGCACCCCGTAGGGGAGGGTCACCGTCCGCCCCGCGCCCTGCTGGTCGGTCTTCGACCGGCGCAGGGTCAGGACCAGCCCGTCCCCGCGTGACGGGACGACGTCGGCGACGGTCAGGCCGACGAGCTCCGAGCGGCGCAGCGCCCCCGCGAGCCCGAACAGCAGCAGACAGGCGTCGCGGCGTTCCGCGACCCGCGCCGCCCACCCGCCGTCCTGCGCCTTGGTGCGGGCGGTGGTGAGGAGGCGGCGGATGTCGTCGGTGAGCAGCGGCGCCCGCCGCCGCGGCGGGCTGGCGCGGACCCGGCGGATGGCGGCGAGGGCGTCGCGGACCTGGTCGTCCCGTCCCGGCCTGGGCAGCCCGGCCGCGGTGTGGGCGGCGTTGATGGTGGCGACCCAGCGGGTCAGGGTGGCCGGGGCGTAGGCGGGGGACCCGTCCGGTTTCACCTCTGCGGCCTTCTGGGTGACATACCAGCGCAGCAGCAGCGGATGCGCCGGCAGCGGACTGTGCCCACCCGCCGCACACCAGCGGATGAACCCGGCCCAGTCCGACTCCCGCGCCGCCCGGGTGTTCCCCGAGACCCCCGCGCCGGCGAGGGCTGCCATCGCGTCGGCGGCACCGTCGGGGAGCAGCGGGGGAGGGGTCACCGCCCCCGCAGCCGCGGCGGCAGCGGCCCGCGCCAGACCCACCAGCGCCGCCGCCGCTGCGTCCGCGCCAACCAGGCCCGCCCCGTCCTGCTGAACGGTCGGAGCTGCCCGAACGACCTCGAGGGCGGTGGTGGTCACCGCAGCCCCCGGTGGGGGAGGGGGGTGGTGGCGCGGCGTGGGGTCCCGGCCGCGGGACCGCACCACGCCGCGCCACCCCCACGGTAGGACCGGGAGTGCGCCGGACTGGGGCTTCGGCGCGGTGACCAGCACGAGCAGTCCGCCCCGGCGGGCGGACCTGCCGGCGTGGGCTGGGCGGACACGGGGGTCACCGTAGAGGCGGTGATTGTCATAACAGCGGACCGGCGCGGAGGCGCCGCGCCGTCTGGGGTGCGTGGGTCCGCCGGGAGCAGTGACCCGCCGGGGGCGGCCACCGGACTGGACGCGAACGCCCTGCGGGTGTCCTCGCCCGGGGACCGCGTGAGAGGTTGGGAGGACCGGGAGTTCCCCGCGGGCCGGCGGTTTCTGGTCCCGCTTTCGGCTGTCGAGCCGATCGGGCCGTGGTAGGTCCTGGATGGACTGCTGCGATGACACCCCCGCGGGACGGCTGGGCCCAGGTCGATCCGGCGCCGGGCGCTGATCGGGTGTCCGATGGGTTGGGGTACGTCCCGTGGGGTGGCGGTGTCGAAGGGCCCGCCCACGCTGACGGGTCCGCGCTGGGTCCGCGGGAGGTGCTCGAGCAGGCCGTGTCCATGGTGTCCGGAGACCGCCGCTGCACCCCGGAGCAGGCGCTCAGGTATCTGACGTCGATGGCGCGGGACCGCCACGTCGGGGTCTAACAGCTCGCCGCGGACCTGGTGACCGCCCGCATCCCCGTCTCTCGCCGGACAGGTCGCTGACCCCGACCGGGAGGCCCGGTGCGGGGGGCCGCCGCTGACGGTGCGGAGGCGGACCGCTGCGGGGCCGTGCCACCCGGATCTCGCGGCGACGGTGACGCGAGGGCCGCCCGAGCAGGGCACGGTCCCGCAGTGGCTTCAGTCCACCAGCCGGCCGGAACAGCCGGCGGTGGACGTCCCATCCTCCGGGCCAGCGGGCGGTGAGCCGCGGCGGCGCCACGCGTCGGCGGCGATCGGGTCCACCCGCGGGGGACCCGGGGACCGGCTCGCTGCTGAACCTGCACCCAAGACTGCCCACCGCCGGGCACGGCGTCCACCTGAACCGGCGGGCGTGATCCCCCGAGGCCGGGTCGGGCTGCGACCGACCGGCGCCGCTTCTACCGGGCCGACCGGCACCGGTCCCCCCGCGACGCGGCTGACGGGTTCGGGCACGTTCTCGGGCTTGGGTTGGTCACCCGGGCCGGCGGCGCGGGAAGTCCAGCGGCCCGCGTTGAGGCGCGGTGGCCCACAACCGCCCGCCGGGCGCGGCGCGGTCGGCCGCTCCGGCGGCGAGGGGCGCCGCGGGGCGCGGTTCGACTTCTGCGGGGCGGGCGGGTGCCGTGGGGGGTGTGCGGGGCGGCCCCGATCGGGCGTGGAACGGATCCGCGGATGTCGCGGGGTGCGGTGGCTCCCTCGGCGGGCTGGTGGTGGCCGTGCACGGTGCCGGCGGGGTCGTCGACCGGGGCGGAGGGGAGAAGCGCGTCCCACCACGCGCGGACCGCGACCTTCCATGCACGCCAGGTCACCGGCTGAGTGTGGCCGGGCCCCACCGCGAGCACCAGCCGGCCGGGATCGGCGCGGACCGCCTTGGAGCCGGTGTCGAGGGATGTGGTCGGTCGCCGGGGCAGCGGTGCCGGGTGCCCGGTGTGGTCGACGAGTGGGCGGGGGGTGTTGGTCGCCGTGCGGAGCTGGCACGGTGTCTGGTGCGTCGTCGGGAAGCGGCCGGCACGTCGCACACCCCGCCGGACGGATCCCTGATGCGACCCACCGCCAAGTCCACCACTATCTGCTTCGCGATCCTGGTCGTGGCTGGCCAGCAGGCCGCGGGGGCGGAGCGGTGACCGCCCATCCGGCCGGTGGGCTGCGCGCCGGCTACCGGCACAGCGGCCTGTCCCCGTGGCAGCTGTGGCTCGCCGCAGTCGGCCTTGGGAGCTCCTTGGACGAGGTGCAGCTCGAGGGCGCCGTCGAGGGCCTGCTGCCGTGGACGACTCGGGAGTGGGAGATCACCGCGCAAGCCCTCGACGAGCACTTCCGCGCCCACCGCCAGCGCTACCGGATCGGCGACAACTGACCGACCCGCCGAACCGGGCGACCGGCCCGGCGCGGTGTGCACCTGGTGCGCGGGTCGACCTGCGGGCGGGCGGTGGCGCTTCTACCGTGGCCGCACCGGAACCGCCGGCCCCCGGGGAGCGGGGGCTGGTGTTCGGCCACCCGCAGCCGCCGGGTTCCCCACCCTGTGGCGGGTGGGTGGGTGCTGGCTGGGCGGTTTCGTCTCGCCCCCCGATACGAAACCGCTCAGCCGCGCACCCGGCCGAACACCCCGTGGTCGACCTGCTCCTCAGGGGTCGACCGCCGGATGTCAGCGGGGTTGGGGCTGCGGGACCGCTGCGGGTCGCGCGCGGCCCCCCGGCGGGCGCTGACCCGGTCCTGGCCCCCTGCAGGTGCGCGGTACCGCAGCCCCCGGGGTGCCGCCCCGGTGTGGGTCCCCACCGGGGCAGCCGATCAACCAGAAGCGCTGAGCGCAGCTGACACTCGGGACGGTATCGGCTCATCCCGACACCGAACAGGGGTTCGGCACAACTTCTTGATTCTTGGGGGACCGTTCCCGTCGGCGACCGGCAGGCCGGACCGGCGCGTTGACCGCTACTCGGCGCGGCCGCGACGATGGGAAGTGCTGACGGCCCGCAGCCGGTCCCGGGACACCAGCCGCGGACAGCGCAGCACCCGATGGCCCCGCCCCGAGGTCACCGGGCCAGCACCAGCCGCCCGACCCGGGCAGCACCCGGGCAGCTGGTGCGCCCGTCACCCCAAGAGCCGCCGTCTGCACCGGGCCCGGCAGTGCGGGGGTGGCAGCAGCCTCCGTCGTTCACGAGCTGGGCGGGTGGAGAGCGCGACGCGGCGGTCCCCCCAGGGCCCCCACCGCGCCGCGCCCACCGAACGGTAGGGGCTCACGCAGCCTCGGACACCCAAGCCGCGGCGGTGCAGGAGCTGGCCCGCGGCGGGGACGGGAGCGCGACGCGGGGGTACCGGCCGGGGTACCGCACCGCGCCGCGCCCGCCTCACGGTAGGAGAGGCGGCGCCTGCCGGCGCAGCTGCGACCCGCTGACCAGCACCGACACCGCCCCTGCCGGGGGGAGGGGCGCCCATGGCCGGTCAGCCGACGACCGGGCCGGCACCCACTTTGATTGTCATAACGGCCACTTATAAGCGGTCACATCGGAGTAGGGGTGAGTGACAACGGCTGAGTACCCACCTGGCACAGGCGATCTATCCAGGGCGGTCGGGGGAGGAGCTGACGGGTCCGCCGATGACGAGCTGATGCTGGCCAGGGCGGCGGGCCCGGTCCGTCACCGGTACTGCCAGACGCAACAGCAGCTGTTGCGAGGCGGACCGACTGGTCGGTGGTGGGGCCGCTGACCGGGAACTGCAGAGTGTCCGGGGTGGCGTCCAGCTCGAGGTGGACCTGTGTTTCCGGGGAGGGCAGCCGCGGTCCGGTGGTCTCACGGAGCGACACCGACGGGTCCGGCCGGGGACCCGGGGCGCTGCTGCGGTGACGCGGACGGCGTTTCTCGACGAGTCGACCCGCGGTGGGTACCTGGTGTGCGCGGTCGTGGTGGTAGGAGACCTGGCGGCGGTTCGGTCGGCGGTGCGGGCGCTGCCGCGGCGGGGGTCCAGCCGGGTGCACATGGTCGACGAGAGCCCCGCCACCGGCGCCTCGTCCTGACCGCGGTGACCGCGCTTCGGTCGTGGTCAGGACCGCGGTCCGTGACCGCCTCACCCGTTCGAGAAGGCTCCTGACGGGGCAGCTCCTGCGTCGGTGGCCGGCCGGTTCAGGTCAGGACGACGCAGTCGACGCCGGGGAGGTCACCGAAACGGGCGGCGCGGTCGGTGGTGAGGATTGTGCGCCGGGTTGCGACGGCGGTGGCGGCGATGAGCAGGTCGTGGGCACCGCGTGGGGTGCCCGTGCGGTGGACGTGGGCGAGGAGGCGGCCGTGGGCTTCGGCGGTCGCGACGTCGTAGGGCTCGACGGGCAGAATCTCGAGCACTTGGACGAGGAACTCGGCCCGCCGGGCCCGGTGGGTGTCGGCAGCGAGCTCGATGCCGGTGCGCAGCTCCGCGACGGTGACGGCGGCGATCACGAGGTCGTCGTCGTCGGTAATGACCTCAGCGATACCTCCGCGGCCACGTTCAGAGGCGATCAGGACGCCGGTGTCGAGGATCAGTCGGCGGGCCACGCCGGGCCCTGGAGGGTGACGGCGTCGCGGGCGACCCGGACGTCGTCGCCGAAGCCGGCGTCCGGGCCGTCGGCGTCGAGCAGGGCGACGACGTCGGCGCCGTTGCCCGCCCTGGCCGGGCCGACGGCCGCGATCCGGCGGCCGCCGCGGGTGACCACGATGGTCTGGCCGCGTTCGACCTCATCGAGGAGCGCGGCGAAAGATCGGCTCGCTTCGGTGGCCGTTACCGTTCGCATGCTCTCAGATTATCTGATCGGGTCGTCGGGGCGTCACGGGGGCGGGCGGTGGGAGTACCTGCCAGTGCCACCCGAGTGGCGGGCGACCACGGTGCAGGCGTGCGGGCTGTGGCTCTTCGCGGCCGGCTCCGCCCGCCCCGTCCAGGGCGTGCCGCCCGCGAAGTCCCGGCCGACGAGGTGTCGGCGCCGCCACCGGGGCAGCCGCTGCTGGTGCGGTGAGGCGGGCGGCGGGGGTGGCGGCCCATTCGTGGTGGTCGGGGCACGGCACCACACGCGGACACCGGACCAGGAAAGAAGTGGTGGGGTGGAGCAGGAACGCGGCCTCGGCCACGGCGAGGGCAGGCCGTCGCTGATCTGGGCGTCGGCGGTCCGGGTGTAGCGGACCGTCCACCGCTGATCAGCGGGGCTTCTGCTCGCGTCGGGCGGCCAGGTGGGTCCCGACGGTGGCGCTGTCATGGACCCGTCCCCCAGCGATGTCACGCACGCCCTGGACGATCCGCCGCCGGGACCGCCGCGACCGCAGGATCGCCGCGGTCTCCTCAAGGTCGACCGGATCCGCCGGCCGGGAGTAGGTCCGGTATTCCCGGGCGGAGATCAGCACCGCCGCGGTGCCGTCCGGGAGGGTGATCGGACCGGGGCGGCCTGGGCCACCTCGTCGTGCGCCTGCTCCCACGCCGGCGGCAGCTCCCCGCGTCCGCTGCGCACCGTGGTTATAACGACACCGTAGAACCCGGCCGACCGCCCCAAGCCACGACAGCTCGACCCGTCGGTGAGCGCCGCCGGCCCACGGTCACCGACGGCCCGGCGCGGCACCCAGCTCCGGTCACCGCCCGCGGTGACGGGCCCGGCTGGTCCCAGCCGTCGGGGTGTCTACCGGGTACACCGCCGCCCCGGCGGGAGCCTTGACCCGTGCGGGGACCAATGGTCGGCGAGGCGGGTGCGGCGTTGCTCCGGGTGGGTGAAGTAGCACCGCCGGGGCAGTGGGGCCGGGCGGCGGGGTGCGCGCAGCCGGGAGTGGATCCGGTGTTGCGGGAGGTGTTCACCACCGACGTGTCGACCCCGTGGGACGGGGACGCGGTACGGGTGTGCCGGGCCTGCCCGGTCCGGGCGGCGTGCACCGCGTACGCCGTCACCATCCACCCGGTGGCGGGGATCTGGGGTGGGTGGCGAAGGGTCGACCCGGCCACCGCCCGACGGCTGTCAGTGCCGGCCGCCACGATCAGTCGATGACCGCGGGGGTGACCGGGGCGGTGAACCTGGACCTGGAGGTGGAGGTGGGGGTCGTGGCTGCGGTGTGCCGGGCCGCGACCCGTTCCGTGGGTGGGCACCGGTCCGACGTGGACGTGGTCATCGACCCGTTGGATGCCACCGTGTGGGTGCACCTCCCGGCCTCGGCGGTGCACCCGGCGGTCGCGGGGCTGCGGGCCCGGGGTCTGGACACGGCCGCGGTGAACGACCACCGGGTGCACGTGACCGGCTGGGATGTGCGGCTGCTGCGGTGGCGGCTGGGGATGCTGCTCACCGCGGTCGACACCCTCACCGCATACCCGGACCTGACCGACGACCTCGTCGGCTACCACCGGCACCGCCACGCCGCCGCCGGTGGGCCGGTGGAGGCGTGGGTGGTCCTCGCCGACGTCGAAGCGGCCCTGCGTGCGGCGAGCCCGCTGCCGCACCCCCCACCCCCCGTCGACGACGTCGGCGGCCTGCTCGAGTTGGTCGCGGCTGCGGAGGACGCCCACGAACGGCTGATCGGGATCCACCTCGACTGCGCCGAACAGCACCTCACCGCCTCCACCGGTCTGCGGCAGGACAACCGGGTGGGCTGACCGGCGGGCTGGACGGTGTGTCCCCTGGCGGAGCACCAGACCGCCGGCCTACGGTTCAGTCGAACAGGACTTCGATTCGACCGGGGGAGTGGCCATGGACGCATCGGGTACCGCGGTCCGGGCCCGGCCCGCGACAGCCAGCACGACCAGCAGGGCCAGCGCGGCCATCGCGGCCAGCGCGGTGCGGGCCCGGCCGGCCACGGCGGGCGCGGTGCGCCCAGTCCACCGGCCGGGGGTGGCCCGGCAGGCCGCCCTCGCACGCCGCGCGTACGCCGTCACGGTGCTGCGGGGACTGGCCCGCACCCAGCACGGCAAGCCGGTCGCGCAGGTCCGGCGGCTGATCAAAGACGCCCTCACCCCCCTCGGGGTGCGGCTCACCCCCGACCAGTACCAACAGCTCGCCGCCGACCTCACCGCCGGGCGGACCGTCACCCTGCCCTGACCGGCGCCCGGTCCGCCCGGTCGGGACGGTGCCCACGGGCGGGGACGTCCGTCGTCAGCGATTCGACGTGGACCAGATCAGACGGCGGACGGCTACCGCGACGTCGCCGGCGCCGGCGACGGCGACGGGACCCAAGGTCGCCACCTCACCGTGTCCTGCGGGTGTCGTCGACGACCTCGACACCTGAGGACTCAACCGGTCGCTCGGGTCACTGCCAGGCCGGCGCCGCAGCGGTGTCGGCCGCACCGCGAGAGTCCACTTGTGTTGGTAACGGACCTGATACCGGTCGTGGAGGCACCCTCACGGGGCGGGCGAGTCGCTAGGGAGCGTGGCTCAGGGGCCGGTCGTCGGTGGAGAGAACGACGTGCAATCCGGGGAAGTCGACGTTGGCCCATTCCCGGTCGGCGGTCAACACGGTCAGCCCGTACACCAGGGCCGTGGCAAGACACGCCCGGTCGGCGAGACCCATCCCGGGGAAGTGGCGGGTCGCAGGCCGCAGATCAGCGCTGATCGCCGCCAGGCTCCGGTCGAACACCACGACGGCCATCTGCGCGGTCACCGCGTCGACCAGCTGGACAGCGTCCGCCCGGCCGGGGCTGTCCGGGTCGGTGTTGTCCGCGATCTTCGACCACACCTCCGCCAGGTTCACCGCGCACAACAGATGCCGGGTGCTCCCCCACAGCGCCGCCAGCACTGTCGGTGAGGCTTTCGGCTCATGCCAGGCGATGCCGAGCAGGATGGAGGCGTCCCAGACGTAGGATCGGCTCGGCGTGTCAGCGACGGGACTCGTGCGCCACCTCCCACGCGGCCTCGCCCCGCCGGTCACGCAGGAGCTGCTCCGACACCGGGACCGCGCCCGGTTGACGGGCGGCGGCGAGCCGGCGCGACAACCGGTCGACCAAGGCCGGGAGAGGCTCCACCACCAGCCGGCCGTCCTCGATCCGGGCGGACAACCGCTCACCCGGACCCCAGCCGAGGGCGTCGAACAGGGGCCTCGGAATCGGCAGCGGCGGCGCGGTGTCCTCCTGCACCAGCAGTGGACCGACGACGTAGTGCCGGTCATCACTCAGATCCCCCACGACCCGGCTCGTGGGCGCGACCACCAGCGCGGTGTCATCGACCCATGCGATGAGCTGCCCGTCAGTCGGCCAGTCCAGTCCGGCAGCGACGGCCGCGCTCACCGGGATCGGTGACAGGTCCGGGTCGCCCCACAGAAACGGTGACCGCGGCCGGGCCGCGGCTGGAGTCACCTGCACCAACGTCACAGACATCCCTGCAGTGTCCTCCGAGCCGGCCGAGCCGGCCGAGCCCGACGGTGCGGGGTAGGACAGCGACCCAGGACGTGCCCGAACCGAGTGGGGTGTCATCCACATGCTGGCTCGTGGCGCCCCCTCGCGGTGCGGCCACCTCCAGTCGACAGCAGCCGCTGCAAGACGGTCGCGGGGCCCGCCTGGCCCGGTCCAGTCAGCGGTCCCCGGCACGGTGACCGTGTGAGTTCCGCCGCGGTCGGTGCCCACGCCACCAGGTCCCGCCGCCGGGGTCCGTGGACGGCGCGGGCGGTGTGCGCCGTCGCTGACCTGTCCCGGCGTCGACGGTCCAGGTGAGGGTCTGCTCGACCCGCACCGCGCTCTCGCGCCTGATGTGTACGCATCTGGCCACGGTGCGGTGGGTGCTGGCGGAGGTCGCCGGACCGGCGGATGAACCGGTCGTGGTCCGATCGCGGTGTCCCCCGTGGGGGGTGGTCCTGTCCATCGACGGGTACCAGGCACTCGCAGCGTAGGCAGCGGTGGGGGACGCGGCCGGCCACATCAGCGCCTCGTCGCGTCGAGCAGGGTCTGAGCCCACGGCGGCGAAGATCGAGAATGCTGGTCGCGGTCGACGCCGGCGCGGTCGCGGTGGACGCCGCAACCGCTGACGCTGTCGCCCGGGCGACGGCCAGGGCGGCGCAGCCGGCGCCGAAGAAGGCCGGGAGGACCACCAGCCGTGGCGGTGACCCACCGGGACACCGACCCCGTAGCGGGTGACGTGCACAGCGGCGGCGAACTGACCGAGCCCGTCGCGCGGCACGCAGCGCCGGCACGCCCCGTTCGGATCGGCGGTGCCGGTCGAGGCGGCGGCAGACTTCACGGTCGACACCGGGCGGTGGGGCCGCGCAGGTCAGGTGCGGCGGGCCTGCCACTGGGCGTACCCATCCGCGGAAGACGCCCACCCGCCCGCCGGCGCGGACAGCTCGGACCCCGTCCCGGACCACCCCGGTCGGTGACCGTTGCCTCCTCGTCGAGGTCGGTCGTCGACCTCCGCCGTGGAGGTGGCGCCGCGCACCGCGGGAGCGGGTGGTGGTCGGCGGGTCGAGAGCGGATGACACTTCGGGGATGGTCGAACCGGCGCTGATCCGCGCGTCCGACGCCGAACGCGACGAGGTCCTCGACCGACTGGGCCGCGCTCATGTCGAGGGCCGCCTCGACCATGACGAGTTCACCGACCGCACCGCTGCCGCGTTGGCCGCCCGGACCGTCGGGGACCTCACCGCGCTGACCGTGGACCTGCCCCCACCGATGCCGCCGCGGCCGGCGGCCGGTCCGGCGGTGCCGGGTCGGCCTCCCGGCGCTGTGATGACCACCGTTCCCGGGTGGCCGGCGCTGCTGGGATGGGCGTTGGTCGGGTGGGCTGCGGTGTTCGCGGTGTCCGGTGGATTGTGGATCCTCACCGGCGCCGGCGGCGATCACAGCGGCCCCGGACCCCGGTGGCTGGTCATGCTGGCCTTGGTGATCATCTCCCTCCGCTGCGCCCAGACCTGGCGCCGGCGACGGGTCGCCCGTCCGGGACGCCACTGACCCGCGGCCGTCTCAGCAGATGAGCCCGGCAGGCGGCGGACACCGCCCCCCGGCGGACCCAGCGGACCGTCAGCTGGCGGACCGGGAAAGCGCTCGAGCATTGGTGGTGACCGGCGCGCGTCAGAGCTCGCCGCCGCGGCGAAGGTCATCGACCTCTCACGCCGCGCCGGTCGCCGCCGGCCCGGCGGGCCAGCAGCTCCCGCATGTCGGCGGTGCCGGACAGCCCGAGCAGGCCACTCTCCTGCTCCAGCACGCGGTCGAGGTCCTCCCCGGTGTGCGCCGCCAACCACAGCACGGCTCCCGGGTCCAGCGAGCCGCTGCGGGTCGCCATCACGAGCCCGTCCAGCGGGGTGAAGCCCATCGTCGTGTCCACGCTCGCCCCGTCCAGGACCGCACACAGCGAGCTGCCGCCGCCGAGTGCGCGACGAGCACCCGTCGGGCACCGGGGACCTCCCGGCGCGCGATCCCCGACGCCCAGGCGTGGGACAGCCCGTGGAAGCCGAACACCCGGACGAGGGCGCGCAGGCGCTCAGGCAGGGCGTAGGTCGACGCCGCCGCCGGGATCGTCGCGTGAAAGGCGGTGTCGAAGCAGGCGACCTGGGGGAGGTCCGGCCATGTCGAGCGGGTCCGCCGCACCGCGGCGAGTGCCGGCCTCGGTGAAGTCGTTGATCGACACGGCCGGCACCGCATCCGCGCGGAACTGACTCAGAGAGTACGGCTCAGCCATGAGGAGGTCCGGCTGCGCCGTTGACCTGCCGCACCGGCGAAGGCGGCAGCCGAACTGCCTCTGGTCGCCGTGGGAGCGGCGCAGGTCTTCGCATGAGTCAACCGGCCGGCTGGGTGGCCGGGGCCGTGCTCACAGGCGTTGCTGTGGTCGTTCTCCGCATGGCCCACGCACGGTCGAGGATCCGGGATCCGTCCTTCCGGGACTGGTCGGCGCGGACGGCGGTCGCGTCGCAGCCGACAGCTCACGATGCCCCGGCACCCGGTCAGTGGGTGCGGTCGAGGCGGGCGACGCCGATCCGGGCGTCGGCCATGCCGTAGAAGACGTAGTGCTGCCCGTCGACCTCCTCGACCGCGGTGGGGAACACCACGTTGTCGACGGTTCCGCGCTGCTCGCTGCCGACCTCGGGCACCAGCAGCGGTTCTTGGGTGCGCGCGAGGACCCGGGTGACGTCCTCCGCGTCGAGGATCATCGCGCCGGCGCGGTAGTGGACGTCGCGCTGCGGCTCGAAGCCCTCGACGATCGTGCCGGTGACGCCGTGGTGCAGCAGCAGCCAGCCCTCCGGTACCCGCAGCGGCGGCGGCCCGCCACCGATCTTCAACGCCTCGAACGGGTACCTGCTGCCGGCGACGAACCGGTGCTGGTCGACGTGCGTCAGCGCCCGCAGGTCGCCCAGCACGTCGGCGACGGGCACGAACGACACCCACATCGCGGCCCGGGTGTCGGTGACACCGGCGGGGCCCCGGACCCCTTCACCGGGGCGGACCGAGGCGAGGTCCCAGCTCGGGCGGTGCAGCAGCGCCAGACACGACCGCCCGTCCGGGCCCGGGACGGGGCTGGGGAACCACGACGTGTCCTTGTTGGTGTAGAGGTTCAGGTCGGTGCCGAGCAGCGGGTCGTAGGCGAAGTGGACCGGGCCGAGGCGCCGCCAGTGCCGCAGGTCAGCGGAGACCGCGAGGGCGGTCCGCGGGCCGAGCGGGCCGAACGCGACGTAGGTCATCACGTGCAGGCCCAGCATCGCCACGAAGGTCACCCGCGGGTCCTCGACGCCGGCGCTGCGGCTGCCCCGCTCCCAGGCCTCGTCCGGCGCCAGGACGATCCCTGCCCGGCGGACCCCGGTGGGCACCCCACCGGTCGTCAGCACCTCCACCAGCGCGATCCGCGACACGTTGCCCGCGGCCACGACCCGTGGCAGCAGGTACAACCGCCCGTCGGGCCCCCGGCCGCTGCCCGGGTTCAGCACCCCATCGACCTCGAGGGGGTTGCCGGGCTCCGGGGCCATCACCGTCCCGAGCCGGGTCAGCGTGTAGGGCACGTCGGTCGACACGTCGACCGCGGCGTCAGCGCCGCCGGACCCGCCCGCCGGTTCGCGTCCGGCGGCGCCCGCCGAGGTCACCCCTTGACCCCGGACCCGATGTTCGTGTCCACGAAGCGCTTCTGGAACACCAGGAACAGCCCGACCGCGGGCGCGGCGAGCACGCAGGCGCCGGCGAGGATCGCGCCGAACGGGCTGGCCGCGGTGGCGGCGGTGCTGCTGATGTAGTTGGCCAGCGCCACCGCGAGCGGCTGCAGGTTGCGGTCCTTGGTGACCAGGAACGGCCAGAGGAACTCGTTCCACGGACCGATGAAGGTGAGCAGGACGGTGGTGAGCAGGGCCGGTTTGCACAGCGGGACCGCGATGCGGCGGAGGATCGCGATCTCCGAGGCGCCGTCGATGCGTGCGGCCTCGAACAGGGCCTGCGGGAGGGACAGGAAGAACTGCCGGAAGATGAACACCGCCGTCGCGTTGATCGCGAAGGGGAGGATCATCCCGAGGTAGTTGTCCGACAGGCCGTAGTCCCGGGTGATGAGGACGTACAGCGGGATCATCAGGAGCTGGAACGGGACGACCTGGACGAGCAGCACCAGCGCGAAGAGGACACCCCGGCCCCGGAACTCCAGCTGGGCCAGGGCGTAGCCCGCGAGCAGCCCGAAGACGACCGTGCAGGCGATGACGCCGCCGGTGAAGATCCCCGAGTTCACCAGCGCCCGGAACAGGGACAGCGAGGCGTTGATCGTCGTGTAGTTGGCCGCGGTCAGGTTGCCGGGTCGGGGCAGCAGACCGCCGAGCCCGGTGTCCGGTTCCTTCTGCAGCGACCCTATGAGCATGTAGTAGAAGGGGAACAAGAACACCAGCGCGCCGACCAGGAGCAGCGCGAGGCGGAGCGGCGAGCCCCGTCCGTCGGTGCGCGACGGCCGCCGGCGGCCGCCGACGGTGTCGCTGCGGACGGGGTCGCCCGCCGTGCGGGGATCGGTCGCGGCGCCCGGGGCGCCGGCCGCGGTGGCGCCGGTCGGTACGGCGGTCATGAGTCGGAGCCCCTGTCGACGACACGGCGGGAGAGGAGGGACACGGCCAGCACGAACACGACGAGCAGCACGCCGAGCGCGGACGCGAACCCGGGTCGGCCCTGCTCGATGCCGCGTTGGTAGATGATGAGGACCGGCGAGGTCGAGGAGTTGATCGGGCCGCCACCGGACGTCAGCAGGTACGGCTCGGTGAACAGGTTGCCGCCGGTGATGATGGCCAGCACGACCACGAGGCTCGTGGCGGACCGGACGCTCGGGACCGTGACGTTGGTGAACTGCTGGAGACGGGTGGCCCCGTCGACGGCTGCCGACTCGTACCGCTCCTTCGGCACGCCCTGCAGGGCGGCGAGGTAGAGCAGGATGAAGAACCCGAGCTGCTTCCAGGTCACGTAGAGCGCGATCATCGGCATGGCCCAGCCGGTGTTCACCAGCCACGAGGGGTGCGGCGCGAGCGGCCCGAGCAGCCTGTTGGCGAGGCCGTTCCCGCTGAAGATGAACAGCCAGACCGTCACGACGGCCACACTCGCGGTGATGTAGGGGACGTAGTAGGCGGAGCGGAAGAACCCGCGGGCCGGGATCCTGGAGTTGAGCGCGGTCGCCAGCACCAGGGACAGCAGGGCGGTCAGCGGGACGTTGATCAAGAGGAATTCCGCTGTGTTGAGGAAGGCCCGGCGGACCTGGGGGGCACCGAGGACCTCGCGGTAGTTGCCGAGCCCGACGAAGGGCTGTGGCACCGACACGCCGGGTGCGGTGAAGAAGGCGTCGTGGAACGACATCCAGATCGCGTAGCCGAGCGGGTAGGCGAAGATCGCGGCGAGGAACACGACGTAGGGCGTGATGAACGCCCACCCGACGGGGTGTCGCCCGAGGGCCCCGCCGAGGGGGTGCACGGACCGTCGGGGTCGTCGGTCGGCGCGGCGCGGGTCGGCGGCGGGGCGCGGCGCGGTGGCAGCGGCTGAGCTCATGGCAGGCTCCTCAGGCTTTCGTGACGAGGTCGTCGATCCGGTGTGCGGAGGACGCGAGGGCGTCGGCGACGGACCCCCTGCCGAAGATGACGCTCCGGGACCAGGCGTCGCGGAAGGTCTGCCACACCTGGATCCCGTTGTCGACGTTCGGGACGTCCGACGTCCTGGCGGCCTGGTCGGAGAACAGCGCGTAGTCCTTGTTCTTCGCGAAGTACGGGGCGTACGTGGCCGCCAGGTGCTGGCGCAGCGGCATCTGTCCCGTCGCGCTCAGGAGCAGTCCGTCCTGCGCCGTGCTGGTGGCGAACTTCATGAAGTCCCAGCCGGTCGCCCGGTGGGCGCACGCGGTCATCAGTGAGATGTTCTTCGCATCCGAGTACGTCCACAGCTTCGACGCCGGTGTCGGGGTCGGGCTCGGGACGGGCACCGCCCCCCAGTCCACGACGCCCTTGTAGGAGGCGATCGCCCACGGCCCGACGATGGCCATGGCCGCCTGCCCCGTGGCGAACACGTCGAGGGCGGTGGTCTCCTGCGAGGACAGCTTCTCGGCGTACAGCGTGCGGTAGAAGTCGGCGACCGCCCGGCCTTGGGGGTCGTCGTAGGTGGTCCGGCCCTTCACGATCAGCGAGGTGCCACCGGTGGCCGCCGCGTAGAGGGGGTAGAAGTCGCCCTCCGCGGAGTACCATTCGCTGTTCGGCGACGGCCAGATGGCGGTCGGGGCGACCTTCTTCGCGACCAGGGTGCGCGCGGTCGCGAGAAAGTCCGCGTAGGTGGCGAGGCGCGGGTGGTCCGGGTCGAGCCCGGCCTTCCTGAACAGGGCCCGGTTGTAGAACACCATGACCGGGTTGGACTTCCAGGGCAGCTGGTGGAACTGTCCGTCACCGGAGCGGTACTGCTCGGCCCGGGCGCCCGTGCGGGCGGTGATGTAGGCGTCGGCCCCCGGGAACCGGGACAGCGGGACGACCCCTCCCTGGCGGACGAACCCCGCCACCGAGGCTGGACTGATGTTGAGGATGAGTCCCGGGGCGTTGCCCGCGGTGATCGACGCGCTCACCACCTCCTCCGAGCTCTTGCCCGAGGGGATCTGCTTTGCGGTCACCGTCTCGGCGGGGTGCTCCTTGTTCCAGGTGGCCACCAGCTGTTCGCCCCAGGTGACCTCCTGGGTGTTGTTGGAGTACCAGATCGAGATCGGTCCGCGGGCGGTGTCCGCGCCCCGGCCCGGACTGGAGGCACCACATCCCGACGTGCCCAGCACAGCCGCTGCACCGACCCCGGCTCCGAGGATCCCCAGCCGGCGGCGGGACACCGCTCGGGTGAGGAGTCCGGTCGACACGTCAACGCTCATCAGCTGCTCCTCGGTCATCGCGGGTCACGGTGGGCGGGACGGTGCTCATCGCGCCGGTGCGGGCGCGGGCGGTGCGGTGGACCGGCGGATGATCAGCGCGGCCGGGGGGAGGTCGTCCTCCCGGGCGACCAGGGGTGCGCCGGACCCCGCTCCGAGTGCCGGGCCGTCCCCGGGCGGTCCGGTGGCGCGCCGGTCGATCAGGTCCAGAAGCGCCAGCGTCGCGCGCCGGCCCCACGCGACGGGGTCCCCGCGGACCGTGGTCAGCGGCGGCCGGATCGCCGCTGCGAGCTCGATGTCGTCGTAGCCGGTGACCGACAGGTCCTCCGGGACCCGCAGGCCATTCTCGGCGGCCGCGCCGATCCCGGCGATGGCCATGACGTCGTTGGTGTAGACGATCGCCGTCGGCCGGGTGGGCCGGGCGAGGAGTCGCCGGGTCGCGTCGGCGCCGCCGGCAGCGGTGAAGTCCGCGGTCACCGTCGGACCCCGCGCGACCCCCCGTTCGGCGAGCGCCTGCGCCCAGGCGTCGCGGCGGTGGCGGACGTGAAGGTAGTCCCGGGGCCCGTTGACCAGCGCGATCCGGCTGTGCCCGAGGTCGATCAGGTGGTCGACCGCCGCGGCGATCCCGGCCCGGTCGTCGAGGACCACCGCCGGGAACGGTGATGGCTGCGCCGGACGGCCGAGGGTGACCGCCGGCAGGCCGAGTTCCACCAGCAGCGGGATGCGGTCGTCGGTGATCCGCAGATCGGTCAGGAAGACCCCGTCGACCCGACCACGCCGGGCGAGCTGGCGGTACCGCTCGGCTTCAGCGGCCGGATCGGAGACGACCTGCAGCAGCAGGGCATACCCACGGTGTTCCAGCTCACTTTCCACCCCGCTGGTGAAGGCCGGGAAGAACGGGTCCGCGGACAGCAGCAGCGGGGTACGGGTGATGACCAATCCGACCGCGTCGGCCTGGTCGCGGGCCAGCGCCCGCGCCCCGGAACTCGGCGCCCACCCCAGCTGGTCCGCGGTGCGCAGGATCCGCTCGCGGGTCGCCTCCGACACCCCCGCACGGCCGTTGAACGCAAATGACACCGCACTGGCCGACACCCCCGCGGTCCGGGCGACGTCGGCGATCGTCAGACGCGGGGCCACGATGCCCTTCCGATTCCGCCGTTGGAGTGGTATCTCTTTGTAAATCGCTTCAGCACGCCTGTCAAGCGCGCCCCGTCCGCTGGGACGGACCGGTGGTGGCGCGTGTCCGGTCCACGACGACCAACGGAGGTCCCGATGCGCCACCTGAGCACCCCCCGAACCGGGCGCCTGTACACCGCGACCGCCGCCGCCGGTGCGGCCGGGCTTCTGCTTCTCACCGGCCCCGCGGGTCCGGCGGGCGCCGCCGCGCCCGCCGGGCCTGCCACTGCGCCCGCCACTGCGGCACCCCGCGCACCCGTCCCGCCCAGCAGAGCCGCTGCCGGAGGTGACACGCCGGCCGGGAAGGCCGGGCCGGTGTCGGTGACCGTTCCCCGGGTCGGCGCACCCCAGGCACCGCTGACGAACCTGGCGCACCTGAACTTCCTCGGCGGCCGGATCGCCCCACCCGCCCAGGCCCGACACACGACCTACCAGCTGGCGACCGACCCGCGGGTCGGGGTGCTGTGGGTGTACGCCACCCCCGACGGGCGCGGGTCATTCACCCGCGTCGGGGGCGGCGTCTATGACCGGCGTACCCGCAGCTACGGCCAGGGCGCCTACGACGCCGACGACATGGCCCGCGCGGCGGTCGTGTACCTGCGCCACTGGCGCCAGTTCGGGGACCCCCTGAGCCGGGCCCGGGCGCGGAACCTGCTACGAGGACTGACCTATCTGCAGGACGCCACCGGACCGCACGCCGGGAACGTCGTCCTGTGGATGCAGCCCGACGGCCGGCTGAACCCGACCCCCACCCCGGCGGACACCCCGAACCCCGCCGACAGCGGCGCCTCCTACTGGCTGGCACGCACGGCGTGGGCCCTCGGGGAGGGGTACGCCGCGTTCCGCGCCCAGGACCCGGGGTTCGGCCGTTTCCTCGCCGCCCGCGAGGACCTCGCCGTCCGGGCCCTGGACCGCCAGGTCCTCCGCCGCTACCCGCGGACGGTCGTCGTCGACGGCCGCCACCGCCCGTCGTGGCTGATCACCGGCGGCGCCGACGCCACCGCCGAAGCCGTCCTCGGGCTGACCGCCTACGTCGACGCCGGCGGTGGACCCACCGCCACGGGCCGGCGGCGGGCGCGGACCGCGATCGTCGAGTTCAGCCGAGGCATCGCCGCGATGGCTGCCGGGGACGCGTGGACCTGGCCGTACGGGGCGATCCTGCCCGCGGTGACGTCGGTCTCGCAGTGGCATGCCTGGGCCGGGCTCGCCCCGGCGGCGCTCGCCGCCTCGGCACGCACCCTCCGCGACCCGCGTCTGCTCGGGGTCGCCCAACGCGACGCGGTGACGTTCACCTCCCACCTGCTCGTGCAGGGCGGCCCCGACAACAACTGGGCCCCCACCCCGGTCGACCGCTCGCAGATCGCCTACGGCGCCGACAGCCGCGTCGAAGACCTGCAGACCCTCACCGACCTCACCCACCAGCCGGGCACCGCCCGGCTCACCGGGTTGGCCGCCAGCTGGTTCTTCGGCGACGACCGTGCCCACCGGGCCGTGTACAACCCCCGGACCGGGGTCACCGACGACGGGATCGCCCCCGATGGCACCGTCAACACCGGCAGCGGCGCGGAGTCCACCATCCACGGGCTGCTCACGATGCTGGCCCTCGACCGGGACCCGACCGCCGCGGCGGTCGCCCGCGCGGCCACCGTCACCGCCCGGGTCACCGGCACCGTCCTCGAGGCCGAAGGCGGCGGACGCACCGGGAACGCGACCGTCGTCACCCCGCCTGACGCCTCGACCGGGGAGTCGCAGTGGAGCGGCGGCGGGTACGTCGACCTCCACCCCGGGAGCCGGCTCACCCTGACCGCGGAGGTTCCCGCCGGCACGGTCCTCATGGCGGTCACCCGATACCTGCCCGGCAGCGCCGCCACCCGCTGGACCGTCGACACCCGCCCCGTCGGGACCGTCCACCAGGGACGCATCGGCGCCCAGGGGGTCAGCCCCTGGCCGGGTGCACTCGAGGTCACCACCCTTCCTGCTGCCCCAGCCGGGCACACGATCACCGTCACCACCCTCGGCCGGGGGACGGCCGCGGTCGACGCTGTCCTCGTCCAGCCGAAGGTCGAGCTGCTGCGGTTGCGCGGCGGCCCCGGACGCAGCGGCGCGACCGTGCTCCTGCGCAGCTTCGCGGACCGGGTCCGCACCGTCCGGGTGCCGCTCACCGGAGCGGGAGCTGTCACCCTCGACGTGTTCGGCCCCACCGGTCGGCTGCTCAGGACGACCGTCACCCGCCCGGCCGCCGGATCCACCAAGGTGGAGCTTCCTGCCGGTGGAACCGCTCTGCTCACCCGACTCTGACCGGCGGAACCCACCCTGTACCGGTCCTCACGGGCAGGTCGTAGCCGTGCACGCACAACCGGCTCAACCAGCTCGGAGTGTTCGCTGTCGTCGCAACGGTGACGCCGCCACCCCGGGTGGCTGCGGATCAGACCCCTGTCGAGAAGGTCGGGGCGGCCGCTGCGGCCGCGCCCTGCTGATCGGACACCCCGGCACCGGGGGTCCACCCTGGGGTCGGTCGAGGGACTCGCTGCCGGCGTGCAGCTTGTCGAGCGTGGTCGCGCTGGTCGACAGGGTGTCGAACCGGACGCGGTCGCGGTCCTCGCCTCGTGGGAAGCCCACGACGGACGGGAACTGGGCCGCGCCGCGCGCGATGTTACCGCCGCTGTCGGCGCTCACCGGCTCCGGACCCGCACCGCGCTGACTCGCCCCGGGTCAGCGTCCGATCCCCGCCGGGGGTTGGGTGCCCCTGACCGAAGGGCGGCACCGCCGGGCGGGGCGGCGTCTGGTCGGGGCCGGTGGGTCACCGGCGCGCCGGGCCGGCCGGACGCGGTCGGGTGGGGAGGGGTCGCTGCCCGTGTCGGCCGGTGCGGTCCGCGGTCCGGGCCCGGCGGGGGTGTCGGTTCCGTTCCCGGTCCCCGCCGAGGGAGGACCCGCCTCGACGGGGTGGGCGGTGAAGGTCCCGGGTGGGGGTTGGCGGCGGAGGACGGCGAGGGCGGTGAGAGCAGCGAGGAACACGAGGATCGAGGTCCAGTCGTTGATGCGGAGCCCGAGGAGGTGGTTCGCGTGGTCGTCGCGCAACGCCTCGATCCAGCCCCGACCGAGGGTGTACGCGGCGGCGTAGAGGGCGAATGACGCCCACCCGGACAGCCGGAACCGGCGTTGGGCCCACACGACGAGGACGGCGACCCCGAGGTCCCAGAGGAGTTCGTAGAGAAACGTCGGCTGGTAGGTGGTGGCCAGCGGGCTGGCCGCGGGACGGTGGGCGGGATCGATCCGCAACGCCCACGGCAGGGTCGAGGGGCGCCCGTACAGCTCCTGGTTGAACCAGTTGCCGAGCCGCCCGATGGCCTGCGCCACCGGGAGGGTGGGCGCAACCGCCCACACGATGTCGGTCACGTCACCGGGGACAGGTTGGTCGGGTGGCCCGCCACGTCGACCGATGATGTCGGTGCCGTCCCCCGCGGTGCCGCCGCCGCTGAGGATTAGGACAGCATCTGATGAGCACAGCTGCACTGGATCCGACACCCGCACCGAGTGACCCCGTCCCAGGTGTGCCGCCGCCCGGCGGGGCGGGCGGGGCCATCGCGGATGTCGAGTGGTGGCGGACCGCGGTGGTGTACCAGGTCTACATCCGCAGCTTCGCCGATGGTGACGGCGATGGGATCGGCGATGTGGCCGGGTTGCGGTCGCGGCTCGGGCACCTGCAGGCCCTCGGGGTGGACGCTGTCTGGATCAACCCGTGGTACGCCTCACCGCAGGCCGACGCCGGGTACGACGTGTCGGACTACCGCACCCTCGATCCCGCCTACGGCTCCCTCGCTGACGGGGAGGCGCTGATCGCCGGGTGTCACGCCGCCGGGATCCGGGTGCTGCTCGACATCGTGCCGAACCACACCTCCGACGAGCACGCGTGGTTCACCGCTGCCCTGGCCGGTGACCCCGCGGCCCGGGCGCGGTACCTGTTCCGGCCCGGTCGCGGTCCGGGCGGGGACGCCCCGCCCAACAACTGGCAGTCCACCTTCGGGGGACCGGCCTGGACGCGGACGACCACGCCGGACGGCACGCCCGGGGACTGGTATCTGCACCTGTTCGCGCCCAAGCAGCCCGACCTGGACTGGGACAACCCGGAGGTCCGCGAGGAGTTCGCCGACATCCTGCGGTTCTGGTTCGACCGGGGCGTCGACGGGTTCCGCATCGACGTCGCGCACGGGCTGGTCAAGGACGCCGCGCTGCCCGACGCCGCCCATCCCGAGCTGCGCTTCCGGCATTCCGAGCCGCATCCCGCGTGGGACCAGGACGGGGTGCACGCCGTCTACCGCGCGTGGCGCACGGTGGCCGACTCCTACGACCCACCCCGGGTGTTCGTGGCCGAGGCCTGGGTCGCCTCACCGGAACGCCTGGCCCGCTACCTCGGCGCGGACCGGCTGCACACCGCGTTCCAGTTCGACTTCTTGCGCGCCCCGTGGGACGCCCGGTGGCAGCGGGAGGTCATCGACCGGTCGATGGCGTCGGCCGCGCAGGTCGGCTCGCCGAGCACCTGGGTGCTGGCCAACCACGACATGACCCGCCAGGTGACCCGCTACGCACGCTGCCAGCCGGACTTCCTCGCCGAGCCGCAGTGGGAGCGCGACCGCTGGGCGGGTGAGACCCCGGACCTCGCGTTGGGCACCCGCCGGGCCCGGGCGGCGGTCCTGCTGACCCTCGCGCTGCCCGGGGTGGCCTACCTGTACCAGGGTGAGGAGCTCGGCCTGGAGGAGGTCGAGGACATCCCGGCCGGGCGCCGCCAGGACCCGACCTTCGCCCAGACCGCCGGGACGGACCTCGGCCGCGACGGGTGCCGGGTGCCGCTGCCGTGGTCCGGACAGGCACCGCCCTTCGGGTTCTCACCGCCCGGTTCCGCGGAGGCGCCGTGGCTGCCGCAGCCCCCGTCATGGCGGTCGCTCACCGTCCAGTCCCAGCAGGACGACCCGGCGTCCACCCTCACCCTGTACCGGCAGGCGCTGCGGCTGCGCGCCGAGCAGTGGGTGCGGGCCCCGGACCTGCAGTGGGTCGACAGCCCGGCGGGCACCGTCGCGTTCAACCGCGGCAGCCTCGGGTGCTGGGTCAACTCCGGTGGCGACCCGGTGGCCCTCCCCCGCCGCGCGCGGGTGCTGCTGGCGTCAAGTCCGCTCGACCCAGCCACCGGGCTGCCGCCGGACACCGCTGTGTGGCTGCACCTGGGTGGCGACTGACTCGGGCGCCCCGCTGGAACGCTTTCACGGTCGGGGTGACCGTCCTCACGAGAAGGCGGCTGCTCATCTGGCCCGGCGGGTCGCGTTCCGGATGGTCCGGCAGCGGCTCCGCGCCACCTCTACCCGGGTCCGGGCACTCCTCAACCGGCCCAGACCCCACTGATCCGACCGTCCTGGACCGCACCTCCGACGGCTACCGCAACGGGCGACGGCCCAGCCCAGGTCGCGACCCTCACCACCGTCCTCCGCCCGGTGCTGACGAGCTCGACAGCTTGGCGCGGGGGGTGTTGCAACCCTCCCCAGTATGTAGGGTACCGACTAACAGATTCGGCTCATCCATTCCTGGAGGACTGGTGGCAACCGACGGCGTCTCCATCACCGGTGACCCCGACCACCGGCGGGTGTCCATCGAGCGGGACGGTCAGACACTCGCCGCGGCCGATGTGGACTCCACCGGCGGACCGGCGGTGGTGTACGCGGTGTTGGCCGGTCAGGTGCGCCCACTGTCCGGTGCCAGCGGCGCCCGCCTCGTCGACGCCGTCCTGGGCCTTCCCGAGGTCGCGGGCGCCGCCCAGCTGGACGCCGCGGTCCCCGCCGTCGACGCCGAGATGGTGCAGCAGCTCCGCGAGGGCACCGACGGTCTGTCCGCCCGTCTCGCCGGTGGCACGGTCCTCATCACCGCCCACCCCCGGCCTGCGACCGTTCCACCCCCGGCGTCCGGTCCAGCTGAACCGACCGCTTGATCACCTGGTCCGCCGGTCCACTCGAGCGGCCACCCGGTGGCGGTCGCAGCGACGGTTCTGCGGGGCGATGCGACCCGACCGGCCGGAACGGCGGTCAACCGGAGTCGGCCGCTGGTGACGTCCCCGGCCGCAGAACGGTTGGTCGCACCTGTGCCTGCGTGGGACTGTTGGGGCCGGTCGACGAAACGTCCAACAGCTCCGGTGCAGGCCTTCTCCTGCCCGTCGACGACCTCGGCCGGTGCACCCGGTCCGGGTTTGCGCTCTTGTCCTGCGGGCCGGGTAGGCGACGCGGAGCCGGGCTATCCTCCGCTGGTGGCTGACTTTTTTGGTTCCACAGCAGTCGATGCCTCCGAGCAGGTATCGTTTGACTATTTGTCGACAGTGGCTAATCTTCCCCGCTACCTGACCCGGATGATCTCGGCGGAGCCCGGGGACGGCGATGAAGTCCGCACCACCGTTGGCCTGCCCGATGGTCAGGAGGTGCGGGGTGCTTTGTGGTTTCGGGTGGACCGCGCCGCTCAACGGATCGAGTGGGGTTCAGACGGGCCGAGTGGGTACCGTGGCCGACTCGCGGTGACCTCCACGGCGGGAACGGTCTGGGTGGATGTGCATGTGCACACGACCCGGGTCGCCGATGGTGACCCGAATGTCCAACACGGTGTCGACGTAGCTATTCACCTGTCTGAGCTGGGTCGGCGCGCCTCGCTACCATTTGATTGGGTTGCAGGATGATGAGTGTGTGAGCGAGCCGACCTATGCGGAGCTGCTCGAGAGGATCGAGGCGCTGCTG
>JAABVA010001358.1_pt1 | contig 26566 bp, 25 predicted proteins | sample 5560331 | NCBI WGS metagenome assembly JAABVA01 (sample SAMN12812661, study PRJNA571458) | rock metagenome | isolation source: Antarctica rocks | place: Antarctica: Victoria Land, Mt New Zealand sud | collected 2016-01-07
ATAACACCACTGATAACCTCACGCCTATCATCACCTATAATATTGTCCAACACCACCTAAGTGACCTAACACCTCTTTTCCCAACACCTTCCGAGTAACACATGCTAAAACCGTGACAAACGGTAACCGGAAACAGTAGGTACGCAAGGATATCAATTTGCTTAGCGTACAAGGATATCATATAAAACTAGGCCTAATCAGGCGAATTCAAAGCAATACAGAAAGCAGAGATATAGATGTGTATATGGCTTCGAACGTAGCTTGATGCGTTCATTCTGCAGCCGGCCCAGCCATCGCCCTACTCACCACCCTACCTACTCGCCTACCTACATGTTCAGCTACCAACTCAGCTACTTACTCGCCTACCAAATTCCCTACCAAATTCCCCACCAAATTCCCTATCAAACTTCCTACCAAACTCTCTACCAAATTCCCCACCAAACTCCCTACCAAATTCCCTACCAAACTCACATGCTCATTACTCTATTAAAATTGATTGCAAAATTGATTGGAAAAAAATTTGGAAAAAAATTGAGAGAGTTATACTATTTTTGGTACATAGTATACTATATTTAGTATATAGAAATCGGGTCCGGGTTAGCCCAACCCAACCCTGACTCGACGGCAGGCCTAGACTGAGGCTAGAAGCAAATAGGGTAGAAAGTCATGAAGGGAGTCATGAAGGGTATTCGATAAGAAACCATGAAGGGAACCATGAAGGGAACCATGAAGAGAGGCATGAAGGGTGTTCGGTAGAAAATCATGAAGAGAGTCATGAAGGGAGCCATGGAGGGTGTTTGGTAGGAAGCCATGAAGGGAATGATGAAGGGAGCCATGAAGGGTGTTCGATAGGAAACCATGAAGGGTGTTCGGTAGGGAATTATGGAGGGAGCCATGGAGGGAGTCATGAAGAGAGTCATGAAGGGTGTTCGATAGAGAACCATGGAGGGAACCATGAAGAAAGTCATGAAGAAAGTCATGAAAAAGGTCATGATGAGAGTCATGAAGAATGTTCGATAGAGTCTAATGTCTTGTCTGTACGCTCAGCAACAGCATCTCACAGGAAAGGTGGAAGATAAAAGAGCGAAGTAATTGTACGATGTGATGAGATTCACATCTTCGAGCAAAGGACAAGAACTTCGTTCTGAATAATCAAGAGATGCTTGGTTGAAAGAGGTGAGGCTTCGTATCTGCCTTTATTTCCTCTTCGAGACGTTTCTTGATCTTCTCTTCTACTGTGTAGAATATTTCAGAAATGTCAACATCGTTTTTGCACGTCGTCGTCTTGATTCAACAATATGTATGGTTGATGAAAAGACCTTCGAGGAGACAATAAACAATGCTGTAAGCATGCTCGGATTTAAGAAAGAAGACCTTCGACTGGATGGATATTCGGATGCTGTCAGAGGCTAGTAGAGTTGCTAGACAGGTGACTGTCTGGTCACCGAACGAAGGGATATAGTCCCGATTAGGCCTCGAGATGGGCTAGGGCTACCCGCTGGGCCCGTGGACTTAGGATCCGAAGCACTTGCTTTTCCGCATTGGAATACGATGCGAAGCCACATGTGTGAGGATCCTTTTTCATTCAGTGATAGCGAAAGAAAGTGCTTAAGAACCAACCGTTCGAGAGAATCCAGATTCCAGCCATGAATGGTTGGATCATGCCATCGTCCAGTCACATCGATCTATCTAATAAAAGTTCGAATCTAGCTTACAAGAAAACCTGCCACGCCCGCATGCTCTAATGGAATCCTTCGAAAGTATCCGCCGCCTTATCCACTGCCTCTTCGATGAGTACATCTCCGCCCGCAACATCAAATGCCAGACCTACCGTCCTGCTATTCTTCATACACAGCTCTACGACAGCTGTAACGTCTTCTCTGCTGACCAACTTCGTCACCTTCACCTTCCCAGCCGCGATATTCCCAGTCCCTGGATCTTGACTCAACCACCCAGGCCTCACAATCGTATAATCCAGCCCTCTCTGCCCATTCTCCTCGACTAGACTCTTATCCGATGCATACCTAGCCCGCATGTACGTCCCCATCATTCCCCATATCATCTTACTGAATTTCTTATCATCCTCATCATACCAATCCGGCACAGGCTTGTTATCCTTATCCCTCACATCCAGCGCCGAGACCGTGATATACCTCTTCGTCGTGCCCGCCTCTTTGGCCGCTTGTGCCACTGCGTCGATAACCTTGATGTGGCCCTCGTGATCCACGCGCTTGACCCGCGATGGGCTGGCGTGGCCTGCGCCGGCGCCGGCGCTCCATATCACGGTTGAGGGTTTGAGGTTTTTGATCAGTTTGACGAAATCGGAGACGCTGGAGTCCTCGACAGATTGCAGAATGGGTGAGGCGCCGAGAGAAGTGAGCTCGGAGACTTGGTCTTGGTTGCGAATCACGGAGTGCACGGTGATGCCTTTGGACGAAAAGCGCTTGGTAATGTGGCGTGCGAGTTGGCCGTTGCCGCCGATGAGGAGGATTGAGGACATTCTGGAAGTCGAGGAGGGAGCTCGGTCGGAATGTTGCGGGTTATTTGATTGCGAGCTTTGTTTATAGATGCGCCGAATACAGGAAAACATGGATGCAACGGTTTCCGGACATAACATTAACCCCGGCTTTATGCTCTACCTGGCACGCCTACTTAATGCAAAGGTGCGTTTGGCTCTGCTAGCGGGACCAGTCAGGCTCCCGCGTTTATTACGGCAGCTTAGGTAGCGTCCGTCCCGAGGTCCCGCCAGCCTTGCGGACGGTGCGGCCAGCTGGCGGCAAATCGAGGCAAAGCAAAGCTAGTATCCACTTCCTAGTATATAGTCTTCGCCTGACTACCTCCGTACCAGACTACCTATGTAGCAAGGATAGAGTGCAGCTCATTACTCGAGGGTTACAATTTACGAAACCCTGTGGCCACGAGCAGTCTTCGTCTGTAAAGATCTACATCTAAACTTTATTAGGGGTCGCATATTCCGATGCCCGAAAATTCACGGCCCAAGATTTATTCCCGGGTCGTTGGGCTAAAGGCCGTTAAATCCATCCATTCGGTTGAGCCAGAACCCGCGGAGAAGTATAAAAGCCGTGCTAAAGCCGTGGTACAGTACACAAGCGTAATTCCAGGCCTGTCTAACGCAGGGGTTCTTTCCGCATTCATGCTCTCGACCTTACCTTACATATGCTGCAAGGTGGAGTGGTTCCTTGATCTGATCCAAACTTCAATTCTCAACTTCTCACTCCACATCTCAAAGCTCGTTGAAAGAGATCTCGCGCAAAGATGGAGGACAAAGATCAAAAAGTATTCGAAGCTCCCGCCTCGGAGAAAATCCAGGAAGGAGAGGCGGGCACGAAGAACTCGGACCAGTCATCCCTTCCGGAAGCCCAGTCAACAATACAGCCTTCAGCAACAGCAGAGCTCGAGGGCGCGGCGCCGGTGAGGAGCTTGAAGGGCATTGCGTGGACCATTTGTGTTGGGTCCATTTTCTCATCCGTGTTCCTGTACGCCCTCGATAACACTATCGTCGCCACCATCCAGCCTGCCATTATCGGCGACTTGGGTCACCTCGAGAAGCTGCCATGGCTTGCAGTGGCCTTTCAACTGACATCTTTCGCCCTCGATCTAACGTGGTATATTCATGTTCATGTCCTGACCATGCAAGGTTTTGGCTCACCAGTCTTGTCGTCGGCAGGGGAAAGCTCTACGCCCAGTTCAACGGCAAGTCTATGTTTCTCGCATCCGTCTTCATCTTCGAAGTCGGCTCTGCCGTCTGCGGTGCCGCACCCACCATCGACGCGTTGATCTTCGGGAGAGCAATCTGCGGCGCTGGAGGGATTGGAATCTACATAGGCGCCCTGAACCTGCTAGCGGTGACCACCACCGACAAGGAGCGTCCGGTTTACATCAGTTGCATGGGTATTGTCTGGGGAACGGGCACCGTACTTGGACCTGTCGTCGGTGGTGCCTTTGCAGATAGCTCGGCGACCTGGCGCTGGGCTTTTTACATCAATCTCGTCATCGGCGCTGTCGCAGCCCCAGCCTACATCTTCTTGCTTCCATCGACGAACCCCAACCGCCGTGAGGTGAAATTGCTCAACAGGATCCGCACCATTGACTGGGTCGGCACCGTGCTCATTTGTGGTGCTGCCATATCGGGAATCATGGCCGTCAATTTTGGCGGGGCCCTGTTCGCTTGGAACAGTGGCCAGATAATCGGTTGCTTTGTCTGCTCGGGCGTCTTGTGGATTCTGTTCGGGCTGCAGCAGAGCTTCTCCGTCTTCACAACGCCAGAGCACCGGTTGCTTCCATGTGACATTATCCTGAATTGGGAAGCCGATATTCTATTTGCACAGACGGCTTCAGGCATGCTCTCCAGCGTGGTCGCCATCTACTTCATCCCGGTGGGCAACTCTTGAATGGCGGTCTTTTGTCTTTCGCTAACACCCCTCAGCTCTACTTCCAATTCGTCCAGAACGACACCGCCCTCCACGCAGGCATCCGGCTCCTGCCGATGATCTTCCTCATGATCTTCGGCAGCATCCTGAACGGCACCATGCTGAGCAAATACGGCCACTTCATGCCGTGGGCCTTCGGCGGCGGCATCCTGGTGGTCATCGGCGCCGCGCTCATGTACGCTCTGGTCGAGGTTGACACCAACGCAGCGCCCATCTACGGTTACAGCATCCTTCTGGCTTTCGGCGCAGGCCTCTTCACGCAAGGGCCCATATCGGTCGTGCAGGCCAAGTTCCCGGCCAACCGCGTTGCCGACGCCACTGCCTTTGTGGGCTTCGGCCAGATTGCGGGCATCGCTATCATGCTGTCCGTCGCCAACGCTGTGTTTCTGAACTCGGCCACAAATGGCATCATACGCCTCCTCCCCGACACACCGGTACCGCAGGTACAGGCCGCTATTGCGGGCGTGGGGAGCGAGCTCTTCAGAAACCTGAGCGACACGCTCAGGAGAGGTGTGCTCGAGGTTATTGTCCACAGCATAAACGATGCCTATATTCTGATCATGGTCGCAGGGGCGTTGACTGTTGTCTTGAGCGTCTTTATGAAGCGCTGAGAGGCTCCAATTAGATGTGACTGCTGGGGGAGCTTAGGTCGCTGACTGTTTGCAGTGAAGGGCTGTCGTATTTTGCAAAAGTTTCCTGATTTCGAGGACCATCCTTTCTGTAATCAGTAAGGAACATTCCCGCTCATGAGCTTGGCTACCAAGCAATTGCGTATCTCCTTCAGCTGCTGTTGAAACGTAGCCCACATTCCGTGACAATCAATACATGCTGCGCTCATCTTCTTCGTCCAATAATAAGGATGCATTTACCACAGAACTTGCTTCTACTCTCGACACACGCCGTTGCACAACAAGGACGCTTACTGACCTTTTCTCCAGGGCAGTGGCATCGGTCGAGAGACGGCTTTGGCTTTTAGCACTGCCGGTGCCAGTAAGATCGTTCTGTTAGGCCGTACCGAGGCTAGCCTCAAGGAAACGGCATCGTACCTACCATCCGGGATATCAAGCTCCGTTCATGCCATCGACATCGCCGAGGAGGAAGCTCTGCAGGATGTTGCAGCCACGGTTGGAAAATGGGACATACTCATCCTGGCAGCGGGACACATTTCCACTCCAGACCCTATCGTAGAGGCATCTTCAAATGGGTGGTGGCAAAGTTTTGAGGTATGATTAACTTGAATGATCACTCCTTGGACTCGTCTGACTTGGTTCCTTTGCCAGACGAACGTCAAGGGAACAATGCTGGCAATTAAAGCCTTCGTCCCGACGGCAAACCCATCTCACGCTACCGTTCTTGGGGTGACTACGGGTACTGTAGCATTACCGCCCGCAATGTTATCCGGATTATCGGCTTATATGAGTTCAAAGTTGGCGCAGGAGACGCTGATCGAGTTCTTTGCGCTGGAACAACCAAATATGTTTGCTGCCACTGTCCATCCGGGCATGGTTGAGACAGCCGTCTTCACCAAAAGCGGAGCAAAAGCGGAGGCTTTACCAATGGACAAAGGTTGGTTACTTTTCTTAATACATTAACAATGACCTAGCAAAGCCTGCTACGCTCCCGAGGAGCATTCCTACCTCAAAATCTCCGCAACAGCCGCTAACATCTCCGCCAGTCCAATTACCCGCTCACTTCATACTCTGGATGTCCAGCAGTGAGGCTGCTTTCCTCAAAGGCAGATCGGTCAGGGCAAATTGGGATGTGGATGAACTCAAATCCCAAGCTCAGGCAATTCAGTCCGGACTGCAAATGACAAGCGGAATCTATGGTTGGCCTTACCCACACACGATTGAATGTCATGCAGAGAGAATTGCAGGAGCGGTGCATCAACGATTACTTGCAGCTTCGCTTTGTGCCCGAGCGTTGTATTTCTTGTATGCAAGTCCTATTTAGCCGTTAGAATGAACTCTTCACTACACGCCAATTCCGGCAAGGGTTTACATGAGTTACAGTCAGGTTCTGTTGCGGACAGATTGTGCGTCAACGAATCCGGCACTTATCGATCCTGGGGTTGTGGTATGTCTAAACACGCTATCAAATGCAACCAGCAGAGGAATATGCTCAAACAGAACTCGCTCATTCGCGCGTGTTCGGAATGTCAAACACCCATGCACCCAAAGACCGAAGAATAGGGACAGCACATATAGGTGTGTGGCGATAGCAAAGCTTGACATTCAACCATAGCCCCGTGCTGTGTCTCCGTCGGTACTTTGGTGCTTTGGGTGGTATGAGCTGCGCAGTACGAATGTGGCGTGGTGTTCCAAATGTGGAGGGAGGGTGGGGGGGGCAAGATGACCCCTAAAACTGAAGGTAAGGCAGTTTCCTCACTTACTCGTATAAACGGGGTTCCCGCGCAAACGGGGTTTCCGCGCACGCTAGTACAGAATAGGTAAAGCGAATTTTTATTTTTTTTATTTTTTTTATCTTCAGGTGCTTCATCATTTTGAACGTCAATCACACCATCATGAAGAAGCATTTGGAGCCGACCAGGCAAGAGCGTCTTCAATTAGCTATTACAATCTATCAGAACAATGTATTCAAGCTTTCACTTTGAAAGATTGCTCGTCAGCATGACATCGCGAAATCTACACTTCGAGAACGTATCAACGATTCTGAATCTTCTCAGATCTCTCATCAGCAATATCAGCAACTCATCTTTGAACAGAAGAAGACTTTGACTGATTGAATACTACTTATGATCTTCTGAAACTGATCATCACGAGTCAATCAGATTCAATTCATAACAATGAAGTTGCTTCAAAGTAGTCAACAGAATGATGATTTGAGTATCAATTGAATACAGAGATTTCTACAACATCATACGAAGTTGACTTTCATGTTTAGTCAAGCATTGAATAAAGAGCGTGCTGCTACGCATAATGAAGAGCTGATCAATGATTGATTTGATTTATATACTCAAATTCTTGAAGACTATGATCTACAATCTTCAGATATCTACAACATGAATGAAAAAGACTTCATCATAAGAATAGCGAGCAAATGCAGAGTCATATGTTTCAAAGAGCAACTATCAACAATGATTCAAAATGATAATTGAGAGTGAATCTCACTCATTGAGTATGTGTCAGAGTTCTGACGAAGTGATTCTACGAGTCTGATTCATCTTCAAAGACAAAGTGCATCTGAAGATTTGATTCGATGCTTTGAAGAATGTAAAAGATGTAGAAGAAGCAAAGAAAAATCACATAGCTGTCAGCAATAATGAGTGAATCAGCAATGAAATCAATCTTGATTGACTTCAGAAATGCTTTGAATCTGAATCAGCAAAACAACAACAAGAAAAGTTTCATCTTTTGATAATCAATGAACACATCTCTCATTTAACTAATGAAGTGATCATGTTTTGCAAGAAGAATCACATCATTTTATTATATCTTTCTTCACATTCTATTGATCTGCTTCAATCTTTGAATGTAGAAGTCTTTCTGTCATTGATCATCATTTACAAGCTGAAGCTTGAAGCATTTACTTGATTGAATGCTGAATATTCAATTGACAAGTCAAATTTCATAAAATTGTATCTGCAAGCTTAAAAGATTGCTTTGACAACAAGCAATATACAGAGTGCTTGAGTCAAATCTGATTTAACATCGTTAAATCATATTATTATTCTATCAAAGCTTTCTATCATCATCAAATCTTGTTCTATTACTTCTTCAGATATCACAATTCAAAGCTCAAGCGATGTATCATTTTCAATATCATTCATCTCATTCAATGCTATTGAGATGAACATGCTCATGAAGCAAATGATCAACAATGATGATTCTGCTGCTGAAGCTTAAGCTTTAAAGAAGCTTGTTAAGACATGCAAATCTGTTTATGCTACGTCTGTTCTTCTTCAGAGTATTAATAAAGATTTACTTTTAGCTGCTCATCATCAACATGAACGTGTCACACGTTTCAAAGATCACTTTATTGACGCTAGAATTCTGAATCTTGAGATCATTGAGAAGCAAAATCAGAAGACTGAAAACAAGACTCAAGAAAAATTCAATAAGCAAAATGACATGCTATTAAATTGATGATTAAAGAGCTTCGTCACTGCTGATTCTGAACTTTTTGCAGAACATGTTTTCAAACAGCGAAGTTCTACAAAAAAAGCTTCATCTGCATTCACACTTTCATTATCTTCTTCATCTACAAGCTCAGCATAAACAAAGCTAGTTCAGTCAGCAAAGAAACAACGAAAGCAAATTCAAAAGTTGAATCAAAATGATAACATCATAAATCAAGTGATGATGTTGAATTCACTCATTCAAATTACTTGCAGTGAAAGAATAATTAAATCTTCTTGAAATCATGTTTTTGAAAACACTAATGAAAGCTTCTTCAAAAGCTTCTTCAAAAGCTTTATCATCAAAAGCTCTTTCATCAAAAGCTTTATCAAAAGCTTCATTGAAAGCTTCATTGAAAACTTCATCGAAAGCTTCATCGAAAGCTTTATCTAAAGCTCTACAGTCTCTCTGAAACACACGTCATCATCATGCACTCAGTAGAACGATTCTATCTGTTCGAATTTGCTCTCAATGTGCTCGCTCTGAGCAAGTCGATCAGTCAAATGATGCTGATTAGCCTTCAAAATTCACTTCAAAAAGGTTTCGTCGATCTTCACACACGCTACACTCATATGAGATATGAAATCGATATGTCGAAGCTCAAAAGTGAAGATCTCATCGATCTGAGAAGAACTTTGAGTCAATGAAAAGTTGTTTGAACAGTCTATTATACGAATTAGTGAAAACGAAAGAAGTAAAGAAAGAGGGGGTGGGAAGGTGAAGAGGGATTCATGCATATAAATCGCAATTGCAACGTCATTTTCAATGATATAGTTTATATTTTCGAATTAATTCTTCATCGAGATGCTTGAGAGAGATACAAGCAATTGCCAATTAATTTGTAGATGGTGAAGGTAGATATAGAGGAATTCTCCTAATATTCTCGTGGGGGCACTAATTTAGCGTGCGCGGAAACCCCGTTTGCGCGGGAACCCCGTTTATACGAGTACAGTGAGTCCTAAAGGAACGGGCCGGGGCGAGATTGGTGGAAGCGTTGACAGTTGACAGTTCACACCAGCCATTTACTAGAATCGGGTGTATTATTCCATGTAATGTAAAATTTCCAATGGCGCTGATACGGTATATCGGTGTACTGTACATTAGTGGGTATTTAATGTATCTAATAGCCTGTTCCGATTAGTGGTATTTACGCTCCTCGGCGATTAGAGCCGCGATGCCGGCAATGAAGGTTTATTCTATTCCCTGCAGCGGGCTGGGCACTTGCAAATTCCTCCGAACAGGGAACTTTGCAAACAAGGCCGTACACCAACTTCATCTGCTTCATCTGAATAGGTCCAGCAACGCTTGAGGAACATCCAGCCTGCTGCAGGAAGTTTAGTTACTTGGTGTCCGGGGGTGGACTCGGCATTTCCCTATAGTGCTGTGGGACATGCTACCTGATGCTGTGTGATGGCCTTTCATTTGGAGACAGCTTTGCGATGCAATTCACACACGCAGTTGCAGGTGGATCACACAACCAATGGCAAAAACACCTCGACGCACAGCTCGCATATCCTTGCCCGCAAGGCGACCGACAAGGTCTGAGGCAGCCGAGTCACTCAGCTTACCCATCAATTTACTTTTGCGGGGTACACCTTGGGCGACGGCGAATGTCGTGTAAGGTCAGAAGCACACCAGTGCTAAATGGTGCCTGTTACAGTCGACCATACTCTGAAGCGAGTGCTTGGCCAGCCATCTGAGCTGGCTACAAAACTTTGGCTCTGTGCTCTGATGCTTACCAAGCGTTTCAGAAGCCCGCTTCAAGTCGATCTCACCGTTCTTTTCTTCCCCTCTAGGCCTATACCGAGCTGCAACAGCTATCTTTGATCGAGCACTATTGGCTGTGTTTCACCTCTTGCCTGAACAAAAAATCTAGAATGCCATCCACAAAGCACGATGTTGTTATTGTTGGCGGCGGTACGGCAGGCTTAGTCCTGGCAGCTCGCCTGTCAGAGAATCCCGATGTCCATGTACTCGTGCTCGAGGCAGGCCAAGATCAATCCACTGATTCCAGAGTGACAACACCAGCGCTATGGCCTATGCTTCTTGGTACTGATGCCGACTGGGCATAACGCACCGTTCCACAGGTAAGTGCCTGCATTGCAATGACGGAGTGGTACGACAGCTGAATCACATTCGCTCTTCCAGCCAGAGCTTGGGGATCGAGAGATTGTATTCCCCCAAGGGCGGCTTCTCGGAGGATCCAGCGCACTAAACGGACTAGCCTTCGTTGCTACATCCAAATCCAACGTCGATGCATGGGCGACGCTGGGCAATCCAGGCTGGGAATGGTCCACTGTGTCAAAGTACTTCAAGAAGTCGTACACTTTGACCAGACCATCAGAAGCAGCGGTCAAACATCTATCACTCGACTACATCGACGAAAACGCTAGAGGCACCGACGGTCCGCTTCATTTATCCTTTCCCGATGAATCCGATAACGTCTGAGCAAAAGCATGGGTGAATACATTGACTGGCCTAGGATTTCCCATGTCGAACGATTCATTTTCTGGCCAAGCTTACGGAGGGTATGTCAATGCTGAAACCATAGATTCAGCCACTAGACAGAGAAGTTATTTCGCAAACGCCTACCTTCAGCCTGCGAAGATCAGACAGAATCTGACGGTCATCACAGAAGCCTTGGTGAAAAAGATAGTTTTGAACAACTCTAACTCGAATGAGGTCATTGTCACGGGCGTGCAGTATACTAAAGATGGGGAGACAAAGATTGTTGAAGCTCACAAGAAGGTCATTTTCTCGACCGGTTCTTTCAATTCCTCAAGGCTGTTAGAGCTTTCGGGCATAGGTAATCCAGATATTCTGAAGCAGCATAATGTACCTGTGGTGATCGATAACCCAAATGTCGGCGAGAATCTTCAGAACCACCTCATGTGTGGTATGAGCTTCGAGGTGGTCGAGGGAATCAAGACCTTGGATTCGCTTGCACGTCAATCACCCGATACCCTTGCAGCTGCCTCCGAGGCATATGCCAAAGGAGGCGGGCCCTTTGCCAGTAGTGGAACTTACGCCTCTGCGCTGCTTCCATTTCCTAACAACAACACCGCGGAAGGGAGGCGCGACTTGCAGCAATTGCTGAGTTCCACCACAATTCAACCTAAACAAAATACAGAAACAGCGGCATTTGTCCAAGCACACCAGGCATTCGTTCAATCCGTGCTCTCCTCGCCAGTGGAAGGCACTGCATGCTACATATCCTTCCCGGGCTACGCTTCCTTCAATCCAGACGGATCGATGGCGCCACCGCCACAAGGACCCGAGAATTACTTCACCATCGCCGTGCTACTCGCCCACCCGCTCTCAAGAGGTTCGGTGCACATATCTTCTGCTTCGCCTTCAGCCCCCGTTCGTATCGATCCCCGCTATCTGTCGCATTCGCTCGACCTCGAGGTCATCGCCCACCATGTGCGCTTCATCGAGAACAGAATAATTCACGCTGAGCCGCTTAAGGGCTTGCTCAAAACTGGGGGCAAACGCAGCACCGGTGTACCTGCCAGCTTGGAGGAAATAGAAGTGGCCAAGGACTACGTGCGCCGTGCGGGGCTTGGAGCTCATCATCCCACAGGGAGTTGTTCCATGATGCCGCGAGAGAAAGGAGGTGTGGTTGACGCGAATTTGAGGGTGTACGGTTGTAGAAATTTGCGCGTCTGCGATGCTAGCATTATTCCCATCACGCCTAGAGCGAATCCCCAAGCCAGTGTTTACGCGGTTGCAGAGCGGGCTGCAGATTTGCTTAAGCAATAGCTTCGCTCTGAGCGCTCAAGCATATGCAAAGCAGGGGTGGAGCTCTTTGGTAAAGTCAGCTGTCAGTCATGGAGTTTCATCGAACGTCGGTACTGTAGATACCAACTAGAAGAGACCAGAAAGCAGTCTCATTCCCGCTCTCCAGAATTTGTAACTTTTACTAAGATGCTCAAACTGAAGAGTTTTCTCAATACCTCTACTAGACATCTTCCCGTATTCGGCTCATTAGTGCTTTGAGTACACTAACAATCTTGAGTGCTTGGTCCAAGCAGAGAGTTCATCACAAACATGCAAATCAACCCTTTCTTGAACATAGGCCGGCTGCCGGCACAATATAGGCCGAGATGAGGAGGCGTAGATGATATGTGAGAAGAAGCAGAGAATCTTCCAACAAATTTTCATCTTGGCACCTTGCCTCAAGTCGAGTCACTGCAAAACCACCTTTGACATGATAAACTGCCTTTTAAGGACGAGAACATCATGGATGCTCTGGATTCTGTCTTTGGCTGCCTGAGATGGCTCATCAGTGGGTGTTTCGGAGGAATTAGATGACGGATAAGCTAACGCCAAGAAGCTTGCTGGGTGTTCGATGAGCTGGAAACAAAACATTTTCTGTTCAGTGATGGCTGTTAGGGAGCGCTGGTTGTCGCAAGAGCGGAGGGATTTCGGCTGGGTTCAGAAGATAGCAGTGACGGAGGATGGATACCAGCCAAAACGTCATGAAACTCTGATTATCAAGGAATGGACCAGTCTAGTTCATATGTGTAGTGCAAGTCGTTCGAAGACGCGATATAATCACGTTTCCACAGAGATCAGTACAAATCCTGAACCTCATTCCCTAGTCTTCAAAGTCGATCGTATCCTTCTACTGAACCAGTGGCCTCGACATTGTATATTGCGGTAGTATCAAACTAGAAAGAGTGAAAGAAGCGTATTTGCGATTTACGTTCTTCTTCTTACTTACCCTGACTAGTCGATTGAGACATTCGAGAAATAATCATGACGAAAGAATTGACGATGAACAGAATAGCAACTTTGAATATGATGCTAAGGATTGTTGGTGAAACGAGACGTAAGTACCTTCTATTTCAGTGGGGTATATTCTATAGAGAAAGGCACAATGCTGCTAGAAATTATTCACGGAAAGACGAACTCGGTTTTCGAAGCAATTACTCAGTCAATGACATATATTTCGTTTATGACTATTGCTGAAAACGATGAATTGTGCGCAGAAATCAGGATTCTAAGCATATGAAAGCAGTCTTGCGACTTGCGTAAAAACAAGTTGATCGAGTTTGCTATCTAAAACTTCTCAGAACTGCAGCCTTCAATGAATTCCTACATAGGAATCCATTAATACTCTTCATTTCATGCTCGACATCCGTGCCTATCATCAGATCCTCCGACTTGTCATAAACCTTCAATGTAGCTTCGCACGTTTTCTTGATTCTGGCCATCGGGTCACGTCCCATGGCAAGTCTCCCGAGATTGGTCTGCCAGATGACATGCCCTCTGGCTTGCTGACGTCGACGATCCTTCTGTCGAGCTTTCTAGAATACCCAGCTTGGCTGTGGCATGCTACCGCAGCAAAACCTTCGATTGCACGAGAGATTTCTGCGTATTCAGTGTCCTAGGAAGGGTAAGTTTCACATTGGTAACTGACATAGTCGCAGTCCTGTAATGCCCCGGTTCAAAGATCACACTTTGAATCCCGAAAAGAGAAGTCTCTTCTGAAGACAACTATCATACTCCGCGGCGCAAACATCACTTGTTACAAGCTTGCTGTACGGGGACTAGTTAGGGTTGAAAGGAGAAAGGGGTGGGGGAGGCGAAAGTGGGTGGGGATAATCTCTGTTTGAATATGTATTTGTGGTCACTAGCTGCATAATACGAGTAGCTTTGTAAAGCCATATGGCAAGTAACACAAGTGTCGGCCTCAGGAAGAGAGAAAAATGGAAATCAAGGGGAGAAAAAAAGATGATGTAGCAGGGGCTGGGAAAGAACGAAAGCGGCGAGGGGGGAAGAAGAGGTTTTGCTGACTTGTTTTTCTCTGCAATAACAAAGCGTATGTTTTCATAACCTGACGCGTGCCTGAAAAGCTGCCCGACGATGTCGACGCCGAATTCATCTTTGGCAGTGATATCAAGGACAACGGAGGCAGCAACGTCATTTTCGTGGCCTTCCTGCCAAAGGCTCTCGAAAAAGGCAAATTCATCACGGCTTCGGATTCGCAAGTCGTCGAAAAGAGTCTCGACTGCATTCAAGCCGGTCTTGACCATCAGAAGAAGAGCATGTCCGTGCTGAAAAGGTGGTTGACCCTCTGTGTGATGCCGAGGTGTACGACAGCGTACTGGTAGATGGTGTGGAGGAACGCTAAAAAACTTCGTGTAATAGAGTTAGTGAAAAGAATGAGCTTGGGCGATCTAATGTCTGCAATATGGCTCTCTTGCCTAGGTAGCGCAGACATGCTGCTGAGATCGAGCCTAGTCCTGCATGAATGGTAGTACGTCTAGGAAGGAAAACTCGGCAAGAATACTCCCCCGAGTTGTGCTGTCACCACTTCACCCTCATCTTTGAACTCCCCATTAAACTAACTGTGGCCTGTTAATGTGAAGTAGTAGAAATTGTTTATCTGAGTACAAGTCCTTACGGCAGAGAGAATTAGAATGAGGGCTGAAAATTTTGAGATTGTGTGCTTATAGTATACAATATGATTGCAGTTTGTGAGTAACGAAACTCTCTCATATGTCGAAGCCACGCTATAAACGACTTTCCCATCATGATCTTGTATTTCACTAGAGTTCATAGTATCATTATGTTCTTCAATACAACCATACTATTGATGAACCTCGACAGCTGTGATGATACGAGATATGCCATGTCTGAAATTCTGGTAAGGTGAGAAGTACTTCTACTACCACACGCATGGAAGTCGGCTGGTGATGTCAAGGCCTCCTTAATGACGGACAAGCTCTACAACGTCAACGCGGAAAATGAGGTTGAAAGGCGTGTTCCAATTGGCGTCTGGGTTGCAATGAGCTGAATTGCGATGAACTGAATAGCTTCTTTTCATCGAGCAAAGCCTGACTCTCGGCTTGGCTTTGAACTTCGTGAGTTTTGCGCATGGAACACATGCACAAGGCCTAACATTGATACGTAATAGAGGATACGTTGATTTCTGTCCCGTTTAAGATGACCCTGACCGTAAGAGTTATATTTTGCTCGGGCACCAGTCTTCTTTGTGCTTCGCAGCTGAAGCGATGTTAAGTCCTTGGTTGTTGAAGAGCCATGTGTGCATGCAGCTAAGGAGAGTGGATGAATACATATCCAGCGATTGAAGGATTCAGCTTGAATAAGAGACTGATGGCTATATTAACGAAAATTGCTGTCCATAGTACTTAATTTTACCGATCGAGCGCTCGCGTGTCCTTTCTTTCAAATTTGTAGAACAATGCCTTTGGATGCTTATATCTCCCCCCCTGAAAACTTTGATCAATAGCCGTACGGACCTCCTCGTTGAATTCAATCTTCTTCTCGTATCTCAAGAGCAATTCTACCATCCGCTGCTGGTCATCATTTGGCAGATTACTTCTAGTGATGGCCGAGATTCTCAGTGATGTCTAGATTCGGATCATGTTCCAGCAGCGTAGTCATATACGAAACCGTAAGACCATATTTTCAATATAGGTTTGTCAAGCAGAGTCGGAGGAAACTTGACGGTCTTATCGTATTACAGTAGAAGTGCTACAAGCTCTTCCCCTTCGCTGTAATTGCTGCTTTCTTGAAGAACGTCCTGCGTCACCCTTATACCAGGCGCTAGTCTGAGTAGGACCCCCATGTTCAGGCAGATCTTTGCCGCCTTTAATATAGCCTCAGTAACCTGTAGCTCATCGTTGCGTTTGAAGAGAAGCTCAATAAGATTATCGCTTAAGCCGAACCTCGTTTCTGACTCCAGCAGGGTAATCATGATAGCTTCCGTGATAGGGACGTCTGGTTCGTGATCAAGTAGCAGCTGCATTAGTTTGTGCCCTTTGTAGCTTTTTTTGGGCAGCAGCGACAAGTATTTCTGGTGTAATCTGACAGATGGGTCGATGCTTTCGCAGAACTTCAATGATTTCTTAATGGGCTGCAGCCTTGAGCATGACTTTCGTCACACCAGGTTCTTCGTCACGTTGAGTAAGAGCTGTAAAGTCTTTCGATCCCGAGTAGAGTGATTCTTAACTTTAGCAATGATGACATGCTCAGTTGCTTGAACAATTTTATCGTACTCCAAGGAATTTTTGATATAGCTCTGCTGGGACGAATAACAGTGCTTTATCGCAGCGGCGAGCAGAGCGCACTCCCGGGTTTGAAGTCTGCGTCCATACTAGAACAGGAGTTCGATGATGGCATGGCTCTCTGCTTGAGACTTGAGACTTGATTGGCACATGATCTTCGAAGATAGCGATTGCGAGATGACTATCATTCTAACCGCCTTTTACATTCACATCTGCACCGTACTTCAAAAGTGTCCTTACTATAGCCTTGCTCTGTTTTAAGCGAGCGTACTGCAAGACAGTGCCGTTATCGAACAAAGAATGGTTGAAATTGATGCCTCTGCTTAGAAGAAGCTCAGCAATGGCTGGGTGGTTGCCTTCCAAGACTGCCAGGAGCGCAATCTCGAAGTAGCCGCCAGTAGCATTGACATTCGCACCCTTGTCCAGGAGCAGTCGTACAATGACCTCGCTACCCACGAACGATGCTAGGTGCAAAGCATTACCAAACTTCCTGGACTTGTGTTAATCTCCGCCCCGTGGTCCACCAGTATCCGAACAATCCGCTCACACTCAGCAAAGTCCTTGTAGCCAAGCCTTGAGCCGCTAGTCCTACAGAAGTGGGAGTAGAAGTCGAACAGTGGAGCTGGAAGGGGAATCGCTTTTGCAAGCGACTTAGCAGGCTCTACCCTTGCCCAGCTTCTAAACTTCTTCCGTATTTCGCGCTTTCCAAATGGACGTCGGCACCGTGATCTACAAGTAGCTGTACGACGTGTGATCGCTGATGACATGTTGCAGCGTATAGAGCATGGCCACCTTCGCCATCGTCGCTGTTAATGTCGACTCCATATCCAAGCAGCATGCAAACGCTGCCTAGCAAACCGGCTGCACAAGCTTGGGATAGTAGCGAGGGAGACACAGATACACGAGGCTCAAGTAGGAAAAGCAAAATCTCGTCGTCAGGCTGGAGAATGCGGCAGATAGAGCGTCACTACAGGTGGATTCTTCCTTGTCAGTACCAGACAGCTCTTCTAGTAGGAATTCGATAATCAAGTGACGGCGACCTTGGCATGCTACTGCCAACGCGTTTGCAACGCGTGGAGGGTCGGCTATTGAAGCACCAGCATTAATTGATTCTTGGACCACTTCAAGATGGCCATTATCTGAGGCAACCGAAAGCGCCGTGCCACGAGGATTATTTCGATCAACCGAAAGCGCCCGCTTTTATGAGTAACCTTACCAACGATACATGGCCTGCGTGTGCGGCAACCTGCAATGGATTTCTAGAGGTCTCGTCTTCCTTCTCTATCTCAGCGCCATGTTGCAGTAAGAGTCGGGCGACGCGTTGGTGGCCCTTTGCGGAAACCATGTGCAAAGCACTTGCTTTTTCATCTGGAACGTGACCCCACCGCTTTCCGTTCCCGTCTACAACGGCACCACTATCAAGCAACAGCTGGACCAGGGTAACATCTCCAGAGCCGCAGGCGATAATTAGGACGCTGGGATGGTTGGACGAATCCACGTTAACGTACCGTACTTGATCAGAATATTCACGACTTCTTCATGCATTCCTAGGACAGCGGCCCGCAGAGCAGTCCTGTGTTCACCTTGCAGAAGATTGATATTGGCACAAACGCCTAGCAGAACCTGTACGTGTTGGAAACGGGGTACGTATGCACATACATATGCACATCCGTATGGAGGATGCAGGTCGGCAGACCAACACTAACAGTTGGGGTACCAACGCTAACGTTTTGCGCTAGGCTTCCCGCCGCACCGCCGACCCATTTCAAAAATTCCATGGTCCGTTGAACTCTTTCCTCTTCAACCATCAATCACTAATACACAATCGATAGAATAACAATAATGTCATTCATAAAAGACTTCGAAGCGTACAAGACGTATCTGCTGTTCACAAGACGATCAGAATGACACTCTCAATGAAAAAAGAACGCAGTAAGTCAAGCTCATCAATTCTAGATTGATTTCGAATTGATAAGTCTGAAAATTTAATTTACAAAACAATTTCAAATGTCAAGTGTGATCAATCATTGATTGATCTAGTATTATTCATCGTTGCATTTTCTTCTCAAAAAAGTATTCAGCTTATTGATCGTTTATTGATAATTTATCGATCGACGATTAATCAGTCGTTCATCTCAGCGAGTTTTTCAGTTCTGAATGTTCATTCGCTGATCAATATTATATTGATCATTGATTGATAATGAATTGATAGTCTGATAGAATAACAAAATTGTGATCATGTCTGAAGAGAAATTTTGTCGATATACGAATGATAAAAACAATATGTGCAAAGATACTGTAGATGCATGATTAATCACTTATCAATAATGAATTGATCGCTGATTAATTCACAGAAAGCGCATACTTCAATCAAAAACTTGAGAAAGCATGTTAATGAACATGAGAAAGAAGTTGTAGCTCAAATGTCGATGAACGATTTGAAACAATCTGATTATGATGTTTATGTTCATGAGTAATACTTAATTGATATTTGATCAATTTAGAAAATTTCAAACTTCTGATTTATCAATTCATCTTCAACACTTCAAGAGAGAATGACTCTGTTGCAAATGATTCAACTGATTCTTCTGTACTTTTGAAAGAAATTAAATCAAAGAAGAAAGTCTTGCTCAAAATTTCACACAAGAAAGATAAATCAATAAATTATTGATCATTGATCAATAGATCATCAATAACTCATTGATTATAGATCAATAAAACTGCTGTGCATCTTATGTTGAAGATGAACAAGAGAGTCAAGTGCGTGAAATGCTTCAAGCAGAAAAAAAGTATGTTATTATTCTACTATTGATATTTGATTGATTGCTAATCAATTATAAAATGTCTCAATAAGAAGAATCTGAACGTCTGTTTATACTTGAAAAAATTTGATTGTACAGAAGATGCTGTTTTTGTTTCTGTCTTTTCTGCTCTCAAAGTCAAAGATAAAAATAAGAAGAAGAAAGTTTCAGAAGAAGTCAAATTCAACAAGTTTTTCTCATTAATGTTCAATTGATCATTGATTAATATTGAATTAATAAATCAAGATGAAAAGAATAAAAAGAATGTTAACAATGAATTCAATTCTGATGATGAAGTTGTTTCAAAAGCTGATTTGATGATGAATATTGATGAAGCAAATATAAATGTTAATGAAATGAAGAGCAGAGATTCAAATGCAGAATGATCAATAAACAATTATTCATATATTAATCATAGATTGATATATGAATGAAGACTTGCAAATAAACTGAGCGAGAGATTTAAGCAACAGTATTGCTCATAGATAGAATATATTCAGCTGAAAATTAAATAATACTGTATCAATTTAAGATTGATAAATTATCAATCTTGAAACACTTCAATTAATTTTAAAAAAAGAAAATATTTCTTATTATTAATAGTTGATTGATCAATTATCAATCAACTATTGATAATAATACTTGACATTTTAATTTTCAGAATTTTTCAAAATTTAAATTATTTAATATAATATTATTGCTTTAATTTAATTTAATTTGATTTAAATTCATACACTTTTGTGACATTAATTTAAATTCAACTCATGAGAAAAACTATGTTATGTATATCAAATGAACAAAATTCTTTGAGAAAAAAAATCGCTCATTGACTACATGATGACTTCACATCATTGAAACAATAAGATTGATACTATATTATCAGTAATGAATTTATAGCTTCTATTCAGCATGTGATGCTTGTGTAAATTCTTGATGAAAGTGTTTATGCTGTTTGATTATGATACATCATCTTTGCTCTGCTCTTCATTGATGATATTCTATACAAATGATGTTTTGATTCAATTCTTGATTTGAAAATGAAAGATGTTTTCTTTGCATTTATGATGTTCATGATTGTAATGTTGAAAACTGTGTTCTCTTGCTCAATGATTGTCATTTATTAAGCAGAGAAATATGTGATGAAAGAGAGATGTGCATGATAAGAAGATAAAGTATGATTGTATTAAATAACTTTATTCTACTCTTGATTTAACTTATGTCATATAAACGTTAAATAGATTGTTAATATAAACGTGCAGTTACAATTATTTGATGCATGATTTTGATCAATAGTAGAGAATGCGTTCTGATCATTCTTATAAACTCTCAATTTTTCACGTAGATAGATGTATGATTTGATGTCAAGTAAAGAAGATGAACTCAAGCTTTTTCAGTATATCAGCGTGATTGATGAGTCACTACTTCTTCAAGCACTGTAATCATGATTCTCAGACTCATCATCTGAAATGACTATTTTATCTGATATTTTTTCATCAATTACTTGATGACATTGTTGATGTGATGAAGATGTTTCAATATCAATGCAGTTAATGAATTGCAAATTTTTTGATCACTTGTAATCATAATTTGCAGACTCTTCATCTGAATTATCTTTTTCACTAACAGTATCTTGTCATCTTTTACTGACATTGATATGTCATTAATCTTCTTCATAAATTGATTGTAACTGTTAGAAAAGAGTGTTGTTGCATGAGTGAAAACTTTGCATAATGACTTTTCTGATCACGTAACATTTTAACATCATTTGAACTGCATTAAATTGAAATCTCTTGATTCTTCTAACTTCTATTTGAACACAGAATAGAATTAAAAGATTCGTAGTTAACATTATGTATAAATGAATCTTGTTGTCAATCTATTATTGCTTTATTGACTTAATTTTATTATATGTATTTAAATATATTATATTTATATCATAATACAAATATAATGTTTATTATGTTGAAGTTTATATATAATAATAAGATTGACAATAAGATTCATCTGTACATGATGTTGACTATGAATCTTTTGATTTTATTCTATGTTTGAATAGAAGTCAGAAGAGTCAAAAGATCTCAATTCAACGCAGTTTGAATGATGTTAGAATGTTGCGTGATCAGAAAAGTCATTGTGCAGAGTTTTCACTCATGTGACAACATCTTCTTTAACAGTCACAATCAATCTATGAAGAAGATTAATGACATATTGATGTCAATAAAAGATGAAAAGATACTACTAGTGAAAAAAACAATTCAGATGAAGAGTTTGCAAATTGTGATTACAAGTGATTGAAGAATTTGCAACTCATCAACTGCATTGATATTGAAACATCTTCATCACATCAATAATGTCATCAAGTAATTGATGAAAAAATATCAGATAAAATAATCATCTTAAGTATTGAAAGTCATGATTACAGTGTTCAAAGAAGTAGTGACTCGTCAATCATGCTGATATATTGAGAAGATTTAAACTCATCTTCTTTACTTGACATCAAGTCATTCATCTGTCTATGTGAAAAATTCAGAGTTCAAGAGAATGATCAGAACACATTTTCTTTCATTGATTAAAATCAAACATTAAATGATTGCAATTGCATGTTTATACTAACAATTCATTCAACGTTTACATGACATAAGTCAAATTAAAAGAAGAAAAGAGTTACTTAATACAATCATACTTTATCTTCTCATCATGTGCATCTCTCTTTCATCACATATTTCTCTGCTCAATGAATGATAATCATTGAATAAAAAAACATAGTTTTACATATGTTACAATCATGAACATTATAAATGCAAAGAAAACATCTTTCATCTTTGAATCAAGAATTGAATCAAAACATCGTTGTATAAAATATTATTAATGAAGAGCAAAGCAAAGATGATATATCATAATCAAACAATACAGACATTTTCATTAAGAGTTTACTTAAGCATCACACGCTGAATAGAAGTTATAAATTCATTACTGATAATATAATGTTAATCTTATTGTTTCAATGACGTGAAGTCATCATGTAATCGATAAGCAATTTTCTTTCTCAGAAAGTTTTGTTCATTTGATATACATAGCATAGTTTTTTTCATGAGTTGAATTTAAATCAATGTCACAAGAATGTATGAATTACACATAGTATCTATCTTTTGATGTTCTGATGTTTAGATTTGATAGATGTTGAAGTTGCTTTATGCTGTCAGAACATCGAGAGTTGAGAAGACAGAGAGAATCAAGCAATCGCAGCGACGAAACAAGAATCTGAAAGTTCGAGATTCATTGTTCAGAATTGTGCTTCATCTCTGACTCAACTCATTCGAAGAATTTCAGTGTGAGCAGTCAACATAAATATTGACATGACACTCTTTGATGATGCTCTTCTTGCTCTTTATCTCGCTTCACTGATAAAGCAGAACTGTATTTTTGTCATATGTCTTGAGTACTGTCATCGTTTCTTACATCGTCAAGCTTTCACAGCTCAGAGTCTCTTTCATTCTCTACTCTCAATCGCAACGCTGTGCTCGCTCTTCATAACAGCAGCTGAGAATCATGCTCGTTGACAAAGCTACGCGCGCACGTCGAAACGCTGACAAGCAGTCGTCGAGTTACTATCAGAATCTTCGTCAAGAGCTGACAGCAAAAGATTGAACAGAATCAAAGCACGCTGATAATACAAAGAAGAGCAAGAAATCACTCTCAAAGAAATGAAATAGATCAGTTGTTTACTGTACTCTCGATCGAAGTAAAGTTCTGAATCTAATTGATTTGCGATCAGATTTTGTCAGAAGATTGAACAGAATTTCGAAAGCTTTTTCTTAAATGCACAAGTCAAGAATTTGAAGACATTCTTGCGATGAACGTTAGATTGCTACTCGAGAGTGAGAGTCAGCGAGAGTCTCAATAACTATTGACAAGTGTTGAACATGCACATTTTTTATCAAATCGATCGTTCGCTGAATGACAGCATCAGAAGAGACGTGATCAACGTAAGTGATAACATTTCAGCTCGAGATGTAAAGCAGATCTAAGCTGATCTTGAGTCGTTAACAGTACAAGAAAACGCTCGTGAATGAATACAAGCTTCGCAGACTCTCGAAGAGAAAGACGATCATGAGCGTTGATGACTTATATTATGTACTCTTTTATCATTGAGTTTATGACGATTCGATTTTTTCAGACGAGCAGCAACGAAATCAAGTTCTTACGAGTCTGCTCATGACTGCGTACTTTGACTGCAGATCGATCTCAATGTTTGACACAAGACTAAAACTTGAAGATGATGAGAACGTGATCAAGCTCGATGAACGCATCAAGATTCATAGCGATCTCAGTGCTAGCAACGATAAACAAGAAACTAGCGATTCGAATGAAGATGTTGCGATGAACAGTGATTGAAACAAAGAGCAAGCAACTCTTGTCAATTCGAATTCGAACGCTGATAGTGATGATGATGATGATGACAGCACAGACTATGATAGCAAAAGCGATGATGATATCAACGATGATTTCGATGCGAGTCTTGAGAAAACTAGATCTTTGCTTTGAAGACATATCACTTTTATTATTGTTCTTAATTCAATCTCAGAAAAGCTCAACATTCTTTTCGTCAAGATCACGCTCATTCATATCAAGAAAGAAGACAATCGCTCTCGAGAGTAAGCAGTGCAGCTATCTACGTTCAATATATTATAATAATCTCTTATCTACTAGAAAAACATTTGTCGTTGAAAGAGAGAAAAATTCGCTTCTCTGTCTCGTCGATCATTTACTTTTCATGACACTTCATGATGACGTCTTTGTGATCGAGTCGACGAGAGATGTCAGCTACATATTTCGAGTCAAGTCATCAGCTGTCAAGAAGTCTCTCACGCTGAAAATTAAAGTCGATGCTCTGAATCAATCAGTCTTTCGTGAATCTGAGCATGTCGCGAATGAGTATTGCACATCGAAGACGAAATCTTTGCGTTCTAGTACATGACTTTGTTACTTAAAACGACTTGACTTAAAATCGAGTCTGAAGCATTTCTTTACTCAATATGTTGCTCGACGTGACTTAGTCAATGTTGTCAATAGTAAGTCATCTTCTTCTCATCTGTTTCTCTCTTTTATTCTCATATGCAGACGTAAATACTGATGTCAAATGATTAATATAGATAAGACGTCTTCTTTTGTAAGAGATCAGATCTTCGATCATCAATTGAATGTTGTTCATTACTATCTTGATCGAAAGATTTGATTCAACACGCAGATTGTCTTCTTAGATTGCTCTTTCGACGAGATTGTACAAAAGCTAGTCAGACTGATGACATTAACTGTTGATTCTAGTGTCTCGATCGAATTGTTTGATGAGCTTTTGAAGAAGCTTGCTAATAGCAAGTGAGTGATTTGTCTTAGCAGCAAGAGCAAGAGACTCATCGTCAAAATCAGAGTCAAGTATGAGCTCATGAAACATGCTTCATGAGAGAATTCATGAGTAAAGAAGAAGAAAGATGTCAATACTGTCTTGCATCGTGAAAAAACGAATCGTCGAAGTAGAATGATCGACAAAGCTCGAAAGCGACATTTTAGAAATGTCAATACAGATACGCTCGAAGCTCAGTTTGCTGACATCGCTATCTCAGCGTCTGTCAAAGACGTCGAACTGATGAGATCTCTCAAATATAATATTTCGAAGTGAGATGTCGTGATTCGATTGATCTGCGAATCTGTGATCGATCTGACAGATCGTGAGAAGCACGTTCGAAGCATCAAGATCATCAAAGTCAGAGCAGCATTGTGTCGTTGACAAGAAAGTCAGCGTCGAGATAAATCAAAATCTACTTTCAAATCAAAGAAACTGATGAATTCTTCAGAAGATCTCGCAAAGAATTTTGAAGAGAACACGACAGATTACTTTCTCATGATCTGCAGATCAATTCAATGCTTGTTCTGTCTTGATCAGAAACGCAAATTCTATGAGAATCGAACATTTGAGTACTGCAGATCTAATAAGATGATGAAACATGTTCAGAAGACACATCTATGAAAGTATGCATTTAATGATGAGATCAATTACAAACATTTGACGTGTAAGACAAACAGTCTAACTCTGTCAAGTGTGATGACTTTCAAGAGTCATATCGTCAAAATGCATCAGATTAATCTTCGTGTCTAGTTTCTTGACGTGTTTCTTTCACTACGAAATGTTATTGAGTCTTTCAGTCGAGAATCGTCTGAGTAAAATCTTCGCAACGATCGTTCTGTCATCAAAAAGAAAAGAAAGAGACTTGATAGAAAATTACTTTTGTCTTCTAAAATTCTCTCTTTCTACACTTTACTTGTCGTTGACGTTGACTTTATGTCAAGTTAGTTACTTTAGCTTTGCACGAGAGTTTTGCGTCTAACGTCAAACAATAGAATTGCTTTTTATAAATAATTTGTTGTCTTATTTCGTCTCTACTTTTTAGTATCTGTCTTCAATGCTCAAACATATTTCATTTGTATGTACACAATAGAATTCATTCTAAAGTCAAAGAACAATCTTATCACAATCTTCGTGATCGAAATATCAGAATGCATCAGTTGCAAAGTTATAAAGACTGCAGCTAATTCTAACGTCTGATCGTCGATTCACTGAATTGTGTCTTCAGATTCGTTGCTTGTGTGACTCTCTCAACAGTCTGATGATTGTGATTGTCAACAGAAGAATCACACTGCGAGCATTGTGTTACGAGCGTATCAAGACTGAACAAGGCTGAAGCTCTAATCAATTCGCATCAGGTTTGACTCAGATATGACTCAGATATGACTCAGATATGACTCAACACTCTTTTTCTTCCCCAACATTCTTTTCTTTCACCAATATCTTGTTCATCTACATCACATTCTTCTCATGTCACAAACACATTTCTTTCAGACCTAGCGCAGTCTCTGAACATTACATAAATAGAAGCTTTTGTACCAATCTTCTTCTGTATTCTTAATATTCAGTTATAGCTATCTCTAAAGATCAAGCACTATCAATTCTGATCTTCATTGGTTGTATCATCTAGGCACGGTTCTGACATTATATTAAGAATTCGTTAATCACACGATACTGGTCTCATTACCCATTCAACATACTCGTCTAGGCAGAACGAGTCTAAAGAAATCCGTTT
>JAABVA010001359.1_pt1 | contig 26559 bp, 22 predicted proteins | sample 5560331 | NCBI WGS metagenome assembly JAABVA01 (sample SAMN12812661, study PRJNA571458) | rock metagenome | isolation source: Antarctica rocks | place: Antarctica: Victoria Land, Mt New Zealand sud | collected 2016-01-07
AATCTCACCACGATTAGCAATCAAAACTTTTTGGAAAGGCCACTGGTCTATTGAAAGTGTGCCAGGAGCAAGCATAAAGGCAACCTCGACTTCATGAAATGGTGTTTTTCTTAGTATAGCATGTTCTCTGCTCATGGTTTACATTCGCGGCATCACCCCTCTTATAGAAGCATCGACCAACTGCACTGGATGCAGCGAAGGAATAGGCTTGTCAAGGCGTTGCAGCGATGCCTTGATTTGCAGGAGGCAGCCAGGGTTGGCGGTTGCAATCATATCGGGTTCCATGCTCAGAATGTTGCGGGCTTTACGCTCGCCTAGCTGGTTCGCGGTCTCTGGTTCTAGCAAGTTGTAGGTGCCTGCGCTGCCACAGCAGATATCGGCCTCTGGAATGTCCGTCAGTTCGAGGCCGGGAATGGCGCGTAGCACTTCGCGTGGCTGTTTGCGAATACCTTGGGCGTGGGCGAGGTGACAAGCGTCGTGATAGGCAACGCGCAGATTGATGGGATGACGTGGCGCGATTGGCGTAAGTTCTGCCAGTAGTTCTGTGATGTCGCGTACCGACGCCGAAAACGCTTTTGCGCGTTCCGCGTATTCAGGGTCATCACGCAAGAGATAGCCATACTCTTTCATGTTGGAGCCACAACCCGCAACATTCACCACAATGGTATCGACGCCCCACGCCTCGAATGTGTCGATCAGCTTGCGTGCGTAGCGCAGTCCCTCGTCCTCGCGACCTGCATGTACACTGAGGGCACCACAGCAACCTTGTGTTGGTGGAGCGACAACGTCACAGCCCTCCGCCGTGAGTACGCGAATCGTGGCCGCGTTCACATCATCGAAAAACACACGTTGGATACAGCCAGTAAGTAGCCCGACACGTCGCCGTTTCGTGTCTTTTGCTCGATTAAATGCCTTTGGTCGTGACAGGAGAGAACTCAGGCGAACAGGCGGTAGAATGGCCTCCATACCCAGGAGTCGTGCAGGGACGAGCCGTTTAGCTGTTGGCGTTTCGAGCAAACGTTTCGCACCGCTCTTCTGATAGAGCCAGAGCAGGGGCGTCATCAGTCGCAGACGCGAGGGGTAGGGAAAGAGGCTGAAGATAAGCGTGCGAAAGAGGCGGTCCCAGAGTGTGCGCGGATGATGGCGTTCGATCTGTGGGCGTGTGGCCTCGATCAACTTGTCATACTGTACACCTGATGGACACGCCGTCACACAAGCCATGCAACCAAGACAACGATCTATGTGTGTCGTAAATGTATCCGTCATGCCAACTTCGCCCTCCGAAGCCATCTTCATCAGGTAGATGCGACCACGCGGCGAGTCCATTTCTTCTCCCCACAACAAATAAGTTGGGCAGGTCGGGAGACAGAAACCGCAATGCACACAATCCGCGAGCAACTCAGGGTCGGGTGCATGATGGCTATCGAAGACAGAGAACGTTTTTCTCTCCTTTACTGATGCTACGGTTGTTTGCTCGACGAGACCGTGTGGACCTGCTTCTTCGGAGAAATTATCGTTGCTATTGGAGGTGTTCAATGTACTCATGCTATGTGGTGCGGCACATGTCTACAATGGTGTAGGAAATGTGTCCGCGCTCCTTTCTGACAACCAACGGGCGACCACAAGGGTCGCCCCTACTATACTCTCTCTCCTACGAGGCACGTTAACGTGTATGGTAGGGGCGACCCTTGTGGTCGCTCGTCCGTAAACCCATAGATACATAAAAATCATGCCTATAACCCTCCCACAAATCTTCCAGGGTTGAGCGTGTTGTGTGGGTCGAAGCGTGCTTTGATGTTACGCATCACGCTTAACGCAGGTACGGGACCCCATACGTCGAGTTGTTGCGCGAGATGAAATGGTGCCTCTGTGACGACAACGCTCCCCTTTTGCTCTATTGCTACCTGTCGTAACTTGTTTACGCTTGCTACAAGGGCGGCATCATCTCCCACAAGTCGCACGGAGATAAGCCCATGTCCGGCATGCGCTCGCCATGTTGCTTGCACCTGCTGTTGCTGGCATACCTGTTCCAGATTCGTCAACCAGTGGGCGGTCTCAGTTGGTAGCAGACTCGCTTTCAAGGTGAGCATGTTTGGTGAATCGTTCTTTATAATAATGGTAGTGTGTTTTGTTTGCGCCCAGAACTGGACTTCTGCGTCGCCTTCGAGCGTCTGCGCTGCCTGAACTACATCCCCGTGTATGTCGGCGATCATTGCGAGCAGCGTATCGGCCTGTGCCGTTACAGCTTCTTGCCCCATCTCGAAGCGCACCGCCATTGTGTATGTATTAGCACGTGTGGTATCGCCCACTATATCTATGATGGTTGGTACGAGTGTTGAACCGATGATACGTACCGCCAGTTCACAGAGCGGTGTCATGGAGAATGCCGCAATATGTACGGTGCGTGATGCAACTGGCAATGGATAGAGGCGAAAGGTGGCGGAGACGATGACGCCGAGCGTACCCAATGCACCTGTGAAGAGCTTGGGTAGGTCATAGCCCGCTACATTTTTGACGACTTTACCGCCCCCTTTGGCAATCGTGCCATCGGCCAGTACAACGCGCACGCCGATAATCGAATCGCGTACACCGCCGTAGCGTAGGCGACGTGGACCCGTTGCATTGGTAGCAACGAGGCCGCCAATGGTTGCCTCTGGTGCAAGGTCGGGGTCGAGGGCGAGCCATTGGTGAGTTTTTGCCAATGCCTCTTGTAACGTTGTCACAGGTAGCCCCGCTTCAGCTATGACTACGAGGTCTTGTGGGACGTGTTCCACAATCTGGTTCAGACGCGCTGTACTCAAAAGAATATCGCCGCCCGTTGGTGGTAGACCCATGTCGAGTTGTGTACCACCGCCCCGTACCAGCACATGCAAGCCTTCTTTATCGGCAAAGGCCAGCACAGCCGCTATCTCGGCCTCGTTCGCTGGCTCCACAACAATCTGTGGGCGTATGCCTGCTATGATATCGCCCTCTTCGGCGGCACGAACCCAATTCCCTACCAGCGGTTCGAGGGCGGATTGGAGTGATTGTGCTGAAATGGTCATGTTCCCCTCCTTAAAAGCGTTCAATGACGCCAGCGGCCTCTAGCGGATGCTGACGGTAGGGACCAGGAACTTCACCACAGAGACGCGGAGTAGGATACACCTTATCTGGATTGCTCAGTTTTTGTGGGTCGATGGCACAACGGATAAGTTGGTGTGTCGCCATGTCTGCATCGCTGAACATGAATTGCATATAGGCTTTTTTGTCGATGCCGACGCCGTGTTCACCTGTGATGCTGCCCCCATGATCGACGCAGATACGCAATATGGCTCCCGCAAGTTCCTCGGCATGATGCTCAGCACCCTCATTTCTTTGATCGTACAGCACAAGGGGATGAAGATTACCGTCACCAGCATGAAAAACATTGGCGACACGTAGACCGTAGCGCGAACTCAACGCTTCGATCTCTCGTAGCACCACTGGTAACGCAGTGCGTGGTAGCACACCATCCTGTACAATATAGTTCGGGCTGATGCGTCCCATCGCAGCGAACGCGGCTTTGCGGCCTTTCCACATCAACATGCGCTCCTCGTCGGTACGAGCAAGGCGATACTCTGTCGCCCCGGACTTTTTGCAAATATCCTCGATCTGCGCGAATTGGTGCGCGACCTCTGTCGCGGGACCGTCGAGTTCAATTAACAGGATCGCGCCCGCGTCAAGTGGGAAACCTGCGTGTACTGCCGCTTCACATGCTTCAATTGCCAGCTTATCCATCATCTCGACGGCGGCTGGCACAATGCCTGCTGAGATAATGCCGGAGACGGTCTCGCCAGCCGCGTCGGGATTCGTGAAAGCTGCCATGACCGTCTGCACTGCTTCGGCCTTGCGTACAATGCGGACGGTGATTTCGGTAGCAATGCCTAATGTGCCTTCGGACCCGACGATAATGCCTGCTAGATCATAGCCGGGGGAGTCGAATGTTGGGCCACCGATCTCGACCAGTTCGCCATCGGGCAATACGAGCTTCATACCGAGGACGTGGTTGACGGTAAAGCCATATTTTAGACAGTGGGCACCACCGGAATTTTCGGCGATATTGCCACCGATTGAACACACCTGTTGACTGGAAGGGTCGGGAGCATAGTAGTAGCCATGTGGGGCGACGCGCTGTGTTACCCACAGGTTGATAACACCCGGTTGGAGAACAATGCGCTGATTGGGCAGATCGACATCAAGGATGCGATTCATGCGTGCAAGCGAGATAACTACGCCGCCTTCTACAGGCAATGCGCCACCCGACAGCCCTGTGCCGGAACCGCGTGGTACAAAGGGGATGTGTTCGCGATAACAGATACGTATAATCCCCTGCACCTCTTCTGTCGAGGCTGGTAACAGCACGAGGGCAGGCGTCACACGAAAGCTCGTCAGCCCGTCCGATTCATACGTTCGTAATTGCTCCTGTTTCTCTATCACTCCCTCATTGCCTACAATTGTTCGCAACTCTGCAACAATGCCTGCTTTTAGCATCAGCGTCTCCTTGACACATTGGCTGCTCTGACTACAATGTTGTCACTACAAGGCTGTATGTATTGATAGATGATGACGTTGGTTGTTATAATATACCTCGTAGCGATAAGTGTAGCAAGGGTTATTGATTGCCAGAAAACAAATATATGCCCCAATGGGCAAAGCCCATTGGGGCATATATTTGTTTTCTGGCATGATTGCTATCTTATGATCCGCCTTGTCCTGTTGCTAATCCATAGAATAACAATGTCACAGCAACGAGCAAAATAACGGTAATCAGCACGAGGCCAAAGTTATTGAACAGGCTCAGACGTTGACCTTTCATGATGGTGCGATTATTGCCGACGAGTAGCACAGCAATGACGAGCAAGGGAGCCATGACGCCTGCGATAATGTTGGCCCAGAAGATCAGTTGAATGGGGTTGACGCCAAGTAGAGCAACGATCAGACCCACGACCAGTGCAACAGTGAGGATAAGGTAGAAGCCCTCATTTTGCCAGGGACGTTTCGAGAGTCCCGAAGGCCAACCAACAGCACCCGTAACGGCATAGGACGTACTTGCCAGTAGAACGGGGATGGCGACGATGCCCGACCCGACGAGACCGATAGCGAAGAGATAACGTGCGAACGGACCTGCCAATGGCTCAAGTGCGTGTGCAGCGTCGGCGGCGGTGGTGATGCTACCATGATGAATGAAGAGCGTCGAGGCGGTGCAGATGATAATAAAGTACGCCACGACCTGTCCGCTAATCGCCCCTGTGCCAACATCAATCTTCACGTCCCGCAACTGATGTTTGAGATTACCCACTCGCTTCTCCTCAATCTCGCCCTGTGTCTGCCAGAACATCGAATAAGGCGAAATTGTCGCGCCTAATAGTGCCACCGCGCTACTGATACTGGTAAAATCGAAGCTGATCTGTGGCACAAACGTATGCACTAACACGGTACCCCAGTTGGCATGCGTGAAGAACGTCGTAAGGATATAGGCGACGAACACGAAACTCATAGTAAGGAAGATTTTTTTGAACGACTCGAAATTGCGATATACAGTGAGATACCATAACACGAACGCCACAGGAGCGACGAACCAGACCCAGCGAATGCCTGTGACCAGTTCCAGCCCACTGCCAATGGCGGCAAGGTCGGCGGCAATAAGTGCTACGTTGGTAATAATAAGTAGTAGTGAGGCGAAGACTGCCAGGGGACGTCCATAATGCTGACGCAGCAATTGTGATAGTCCCTGTTGACTGATGCGCCCGATCTTGGCACAGGCGAATTGAACTGCGTAGTAGAGCGGCGTCGAGAGCAGCATCAACCAGAGATGCCCATAGCCTATGGTCGCACCATCGACGGCATATGCGGTAACGGCAGAAGGATCATTACCGGATGTGCCCGATAATACTCCTGGACCAATAATGCGCCAGAACGTGTTCGATTGGCGCTGCGAATGAATATTGCCCTCTTTCTCACGCAAACCTTCAGCCGTTGGTGCCTGCTGTTCAACCTGATCGAGCAGGCTGTCTTGCGATTTTTCGCTTTCGGGAGAAAGTCTCTGTGCGCCCCGTTTCGTGAGTGACTCTAGCTCTGGCTCGTTGGCATCAATCTTCATATCGCCTGGATTTTGTCCATCGGATGCAGCGTCTACCCCTCGCACGCGGTCTACTGGTATTTCGAGCTTCTTGCGAAAAAGGATACCTTTTGAGACTTCGACCGCCTCGACCTCTCCTTGCTCATTCCTCTCTACATCCGTAACTCTTGCCGAACTGATATCTTGTGTGCCGAGGTCGCCCTCTGTCGCCTCAACCTTCATACCGGGGACAATTTCTCTACTGTTCTTTTTACTACGTATATCGGCCATATATATTCTTTCTCTTTAAGCTTTTCAGATAATTCCTCTCATGATTATTCTGTATCACGTAAGAGGGTGACATAATGTTTCTTGTTCTAAGCGGGCCGTTTAACCTTGTCGATAAATTCTACAGCTTTGAGAATATGTACCAGGGTTACATAAATATTTACAGTTTTTTAAGCCCTTTGCGTATGATTTTAACGTTTGTATAACATATCCTTAACACAAAACAACCATACTATATAGGTGACGTGAGAGGGTGTATGTCAATTCATGTATGAGATTATGCAAGGTATACATGTTATACAGAACAGTAATTGATAAACATTTCTCCGTTATTACTAACTCTTTTTGATATCAAGAGTACATTCTGTTGTTTTTAGTTTTTTCATACTCTTGAAAACGAAGATGTAATGTAATCCGCATGTATCTTTAGCCAAGATACTGCGAGGAGGTACACACCAATGACCCGTTTTCATCCTCGTGAACTCCTCACTATGAGTTCCAAGAAAAGGGTATTTCTTGCCGCCTTTACGACTGGCTCTCTTCTGGTCCTGCTTGCGTTTACTATTTTCAATTCTGGTCTTGTGCAAGCAGCCAATAAGCCAGGACGCTCTCCGAGTACAATTGGCGACAAAGACGATCTACCCAATGCAGCCACTGATCCCGTTTCTTGTACTCGTGCAGGTACAGGTTCTGGCGTTATTCAAGGCAGGATTACCGATTCTAAATCTGGTAAGCCTATAGTCAATGCCTATATCGGCATCAGCCCTGGCACGGTGAGCAGTTTTGCCTGTTACACCCACACTAATGCCGATGGCGTCTACCAATTTACAAAGTTAAATTCTGGCACCTACAATCTTTCGGCGAGTCGCTGGACCGTGAGTGGTACCGCTCCTCTTTATAAAGATAGTATTGTGCGTCAGATTCCTATTGGCAATGCCACGGCAACTATCAATGTCAAGTTGTCACCAATGCGTTCTCCTGGTTATCGCATAATTGGCAAGAATAACGCGAAAAACGTGATTATGGTAGACATGGACGAGACGTACTTCGATTCATGGTTCCGCGATCAGAAATCCGTTGCCAACCCAACCGTGACCCCTGCTACACATGCAGTTGCGAAGCTTGGTGTCAACGCTTACGAAGACTGGACGCAGTACGGCTACTCACCAATCGACCACTATCAGTTGGCGACGGGTGCCTATCCATCATGGCGCACTCCCGATGGGCCTGCTGCTTACTGGACACAGCCCGATCCCGCTCTCGATACGAACCTGTGGTATAGCGGCAGCGCAACCACTGCTGAAGAGTTCGGGCAGGAGTCGATCTTCGACGTTGCCAAGAGCTACGGCATGAACACCGCCGTTATCGGTGGTAACGACTATCCAGCGGGTCACATTACAAATGCGAATATTGATGAAGTCAACTTGACCGATCCCAACCCTTGCTCGGTTCCGACCGCAGAGGTCAATTCGATGAAGAGCTTCATTGGCTCGCATCTCAGCAATCCCAATGGCTTCCTGCTGTATGCGCCCTTGACACAGGCCGAGGGTTTCAACACCGAGAATGTCAGCCCTGATGCTCCACCAGCAGTTACAAGTTGCAACCAGGAAAATGGCTGGACCTATACACAGGCGAGCATCTGGGACGATCAGGCACTCAATCAGTTGTTGCAGTACCTGAACACCACGAAGCAGGGTAACTCGACCTTGTTCCAGAACACCACCATCATTATCACGGCTGACGAGGCCCAGAACGACAAAACCAACTTCGACAACTTCTATCCCACACAGCCGGGGGAGCCTGGCTTAGGCACGACACGCCACCTGCCCTTCGTTATCGAGGGACCGAACATCCATCAAGGTGTTACCTACACGAAGCAGATGCGTATCGACGATACCCCTGTCAACGCGATGGCTTCACTCGGTCTCCCTTCACCCTTCGATACACGAGGTAACTACATACCGGAGTTCTTCGATACACCACCAAAGGTGCTGTTGCCGCCAACGCAGGCCAATCCAACACCTAGCCAGGGCTACATCGCGCTGTTGGAAAATAATGTCGATGGTTACAGCACGACAATTCAGGCACAGAATGCCGGTTCAGCCGCAATTTCGCAAGCTTCGTTCATTGTCTACAACAATGCTGGCAAAGTTGTGATTAACCGCAAGTACAATGCACCTCTCGCGGTGAACGGGGCATTGGTCATCAACGCGAGCGATCTCGGCTTGCCAAATGGCTTCTCTGGTACCGCCCTGTTACAGGCCGATCAGCCACTAGCGATTGTCACGAATGAGACTGCGACGGCTTCGGGTTCACCTGTACAGAGCATCGAAGGCTATGTTGCGGCGGAAACTGGCTCGAACCTGTTCGCACCAGTCGTTTTGAACGGTGTCAACAAGGTGACAAGCTACCTGTCAATTACGAACTTGAGTCCTTGTGCTACGTGTAGCACAAGTGTAACCGTGAGTTTCTACAACACAGCAGGCAAACGGCTGGCAAAGCAGACAGCGACAATTGCACCGTTCGGGCGACTCAGAATCAGCGCAGCCGATGCTGGTTTGAAGAGTGGCACAACGGCGAGCGCGATTGTCACGAGTAGTCCCGCAGAGCCACTTGCCGCAACGGTCTATACCGAGTCTGGTAAAAATCGTTCATTCAGCTATAATGCGTTCTCGGCTGGTGATACCGCGCATACGGCTTCACTTATCGAAAATGGTGTTAATGGGCAGACAACCGAACTCGACGCACAAAACACCGCCAACGTACCAGCGAACGTGACCATTACATATCGTGGCACTAATGGGGCCACCGTCGCCACACAGAAGGTAACACTTCCTGCATATGCAAGCGGCGCGGTCTTGGCTGCGAACGCTGGTCTGCCAGCAGGCTTCACAGGTTCAGCGTCAATCACTTCAGACCAGCCTATCGTGGCGATTACACGTATCATCACAGCAGGCGGTGTGAGTGCCTACAACGTGACGCGCGGGCAAGACTTTACACTCTATACAAATGTCTATGTGCCTCAAGTCGTCAACAATCTCGCTGGTGTCACCAGTGCCATCACCGTGACCAACACTGGTAGCAAGACGACCACAGAGAAGGTACAATACTTCAACAACAATGGAATGGCATCGGGCAACTCTCCAACGGTCTCGCTGGCACCTGGGGCATCGTACACCTTCAATCAGGGTGACGCGGCGGCTGGCCTACCTGTCGCCTTTGTGGGCACTGCCGTCGTCAGTTCGAGTGCCATCCAGCATTCGGCTGTGGTGGTAACGTTCACTGGCAATGGTGGTACACGTAGCTACAATGGTAGTCAAGCGCAGTCAGGACAACTCGTCTTGGCGATAGGCCAGCTTCGCCAGAACTACGCTTCCTATTCTGGTCTGGTTGTTACCGTTATCGGTGCCACAGTCACACGTAGCCTCGGCTCTAACTGGTTCGTGCAAGATAGCACTGGCGGTATTCGCGTGTACATCGGCGGCGGCGCAGGTCAACAGATCGGCGATGTCGAGACGGTGACGGGTGTTCTCACCGACTACAACGGCGAGATCGAGATCGACCCAAGCGATACCACTGGCATCGTCAAGACTGGAACGGGTCCGGTGCCTGCTCCTCTCGTCATCACGACGAAGCAGCTAGCGCAACTCAAGTACAATTCGGCAATTGACGGGCTTCTGGTAACAATTCCAGTCTCGACTATTACGAAGTACAGCCCGCCCATAATTGGCTTGACCGATGCTAGCGGTGTGCAAGGAATTGCGTACTTCGATAGTGCAGCGACGAAGAACATCAACCTCGCAAACTTCAAACTGGGCGAGCAAGTTGTGACAACGGGTGTGTTGACGGTCTACGGCAACGATCTCTCATCCTCTACAGGTGAGCTTGAGCCGGTGCTGACATCCGATTTCGTAGCGCATTAAATATACAATTGGATACTGTCTCACATGCCTGTCAAACATCGTCGATGTTGATAGGCATGTGAGACAGTATCCAATCATAAGATTAGATGATTCCAATGGAGAGTATATTTTTCGTATGCAGTCTTCTGCACAGAAAACTCGATATTTTGTCCTGCTAAGCGTCATGTGTCTTCCCATGCTCTTCCTATCTGCTTGCGGTGAGAGTGCAGCACCTCCACCATACGTGATTGCATCGTCATGGCTAGCGGCGGGGCTGGACACAACGGGTTGGCCGACCTTCGGTTATGATGCAACCCATAGTGGGACATATCCAAGTCAGGCACAACGTTCAGCACTACATGGTCATGTTGCATGGCAGCATGATGTGGGCGGCTCTATCTTCTCGGCACCTGTACTGGCAAACGGCGTAGTCTATGTTGGCTCAACGGGCGGAAATTTGCTCGCACTCGATGCTGCGACAGGAACAGTGCGATGGAAGCATAGCATTGGTCAATTCCTGAACGACACGACTCCAGTTGTGGTGGGACGTGTTGTCTTTGTGGCGGCCAATCGTACACAGGTCTATGCGCTGGATACGACAAACGGGAAGTTGCTCTGGTCGATGGATGCTCATGATATCATCAAGGCTGCTCCAACGTATGCGAGTGGATTGTTGTTGCTTAATGCGGGCGCGACAACGTTTGTGCTTGATGCCCGCACTGGTAACGTTCGTTGGCGTTTTCATGAAGCTGGGAGTGGCTGGCCTACACAAGCGGCTCCAACGGTTCTGGGTGATACCGTCTATGTGGCGCAAGGGACAAAGCCGATTCTCTACGCACTTGCTCTAGCGAATGGTCGTCAGCTTTGGTCATACAATGCAAGCGAACGACTGATTGCTACCCCGGTTATTGTGGGGCAGAATGTAGTTGTGAGTACCTGGAATGGGCATCTACTGGCACTTAATACAACCACAGGTGTACTCAGGTGGAGCTATGACGTGAACCGCGCCTTACCGCAAGGTATGCCAACCGATGGTATTGCTGGTTCTCCGGCGGCGACAAAGGATACCGTCTTCATCGGAACCTACAACGGCAATGTAGTTGCGTTGAATGCCCAGAGCGGCCAGTTGCGTTGGGCACATCTGATCGACGCACCAATTCTCGGTGTGCCAGCCGTGACGAGCGATACACTCTACATCAGTGGCGGCCAGAAGATGTATGCCTTGCTAACAAAAAATGGTGCGGCGAGTTGGCATCTTGGCTTAGGTGATGTGCGTAGCGATGTGGCACTGGGTATGCACCAGCTTTATGTAGGAACGGTGGAAGGGTCGCTCTATGCAGTGGAGTAATCACAAACATCGTACACAGGCTCTTGTGCTTGGTGTATGCGTCCTGCTACTGACAGGTTGTGCGACACCCTGGAACACAAGCCAGCCAGTGACTGCTACGCCGACTCCACAATATGCTGGTGGTGAGCCTGTGTTGTCGCAACTGCAACGGCTGTATCACAATGCCCCACCACTTACAGGAAGTCTTGTCACTGCCGATTCGTCGTGGCCGCTCGCGAGTCATGATGCCGCTAATACATCTGCATCTATCGCATCACCGATTGCAGGGGTCACGCGCTGGTTTTTTCAAACGAACGGGCCTGTCATGGCCTCGCCAATCGTGGTGGGAAAACGTGTGCTGGTCAATGGCGGTGATGGTGTACTCTACGCCTTGAATAGAGATACAGGGGCAATGCAGTGGCGCACACCACTCGGCGACACACTGGTCGCGGGAACGGCGGCTGTTGCTGATGGTGTTGTCTATGTGGCGGCGCAGGAACACGGTTTGCGTGCATTACGTCTGGATACAGGAACAGCACTGTGGAGCGTCGATACAAAACTGCCTGTACGTGCGGCTCCAATGGTCGTTGGCTCGCTACTACTTGTACTTATCGGTGCCAATAGTCTGCTTTGTCTGAACAGACAGAACGGAGCCGAGTATTGGGAGTTCAAATCCGAGGACGTGTTCGCCAACTATTGGCCGACACAGGGGCAACCTGCGGTTGCGACGCTTGCTGGCGGCTTAGTCTTTACCGCGCTCGGTGCCTCTACCGAGTTCAATGCGCTCAGCCTGAGTACAGGGCGGAAAGTGTGGGAGCAGAGCATGGACTCGCGCACGGTCGGTTCGCCTGTCTACGACGCACAGTTGGGGCTAGTCTTTGTCACGACATGGACGGGACATATGTACGCAATGGATGGTAGCACCGGTACTATACGCTGGTCCTTTATGCTACCACAGGCAGGGACTATTGGTAATGGTTTCGCCACTGGACCCGCCCTTGCCCACGAAACGCTCTTCCTGGGCGATTATCGAGGCCATGTGTTAGCGTTGGATGCCAATACAGGCCACATGCGCTGGATATATAAAAATACAAGTGCCGTTGTTGGGACGCCTGTAGTGCGCCTGAGCAGCGGCAATGTAGCGAATGATGTCTATGTAGTGGGTACCGATGGTGTACTCACCGCATTGAATGGTGCGACAGGTCAACAAGAGTGGCATATCTATCTAGGGGAGTTGCGAGCGGCACCTGCTCTCTCCGAAGATGCCCTCTTTATCGGCTCCGTCGGTAATCACGGTCTGTTCGCATTGCAATAACGCGAAAATGTCTGCGATGCATGGTCAATGTTCATGTGGTAGAACAGTAGGGGTCTTATTCTCTAAGACCCTGTTGGCAATTGACATACGCGGCGAGGATTGAGGAACGTATCCATTGTCGGGAAAAGAGTCAAGGGGGACGAGGGTGTTATAGAATAAGACCCCTACTGTTCCGCTCTACCAGCCGATGAAACATTGTCATATCAAGATTGACTATGTACTACGAAAAGAAATTATTTACAAAAGGAGAACGATAGATGCAACAGTTTTTACGCACCGGTAAAGCTACTCTAGTAGCAGTATTTCTTATAGCAACGGTTATGCTCTTAGCCGCTTGTGGCAGTAGCAGCAACGCTAGTAGTGGCAGTTCCGGTGATACAACACCTATGGTTGCTGCAACTGCCACAAAGGACGTGAACCATACCTCGTTAGCACAGCTTGTAGGCAATCCTACGGCAAAGGCGACAGCAGGCACTAGTTTTGAGGTAACAGGCCAGATAAAAAATCTGGACACGAAGCAGCATGATATCTTCATCAAGGCTACACTGACCGACGTAAGTGGCAAAGTGGTTGGCACCTCTGAAACGACTAACGTGGACAACATCAAAGGTGGTGCAATCGGCAATTACGACATAGACGGGACATTGACGCAGCCGACGTGGAAGAATGTTACAGTCACGATTGTAAAAGTTACAGAGAACATCAATGGCTCAGGTAACGACTAAGCCGCAAGTGCGGGTATCGCCCCCTAGAAGACGATGGCGTCGTTGGGGTGTGGCACTATTCTTGACGCTCATAATTGTATTGATTCTTGCTGGTATTGTGGAGCAGTTACCACAACCTGCACCTCATGTGGTCGTTGCCCCGCAATCTTCACCTGCGTTTCAGCCACAGGTGGGGGATGTCGGTGATAACGATGATGGTGTCAATGTTACAATGGGTACTATCCCTGGCTTTCAATACAAAAGCGGTGGTGACACCTTGAATGGTGTGATCGCCGATGCCCATACAGGACAGCAAGTTGGCGGTGCCTCGATATGGATTACGTTGCCACCTGCACTCGGTCAACGTACTGCCCCTGTGCTACGTGCTGTATCTACAATTGACGGAACATTTTCATTCGCACATCTGGCGGCTGGTAGCTATAACCTCGCCATTGCCCGTTATTTTATGCAGCCGGGGCAGCCCATGTATCCAGAGGCAACTTTTCAACATGTTGTTGTGCCAGCGCGAACAACCCTACGGTTTGCGTTGCCGCCCAATCCGGCTCCTGGTCTGCGCCATCCTGGTACGAATGTCGCCCGCAACGTTATCATGCTCGATACAAGCGGCATCTATGCGGACTCCTGGTTCGATGATTCCGCATTACAATCCGAAGACCCTAATATACGAGCAATGGCGACTATGGGGGCGCGTGCGAGCCATGTGGTTGCGCCGTATGGCTGGCATCCGGTCGATCAGTATGCGCTATTCAGTGGTACATATCCAGCGTGGCGTGTGTATGACTCGTGGCCGCAACTGCCGCCCTGGGGTACGCCTGATGGGATAGATACGGCGTTCTGGTATAATACAACATTGACGAAGCTGGAATTTGGGCAGGAGAGCTTGTTCGACGTTGCACGTAACTATGGTATGAGTACAGCGGTACTTGGTGGACAAAAATATCTTTTGAATGATGTAAGCACACGTGGCGTACAAACCGCGCAGATAGGCTTGACGTTCGATAGTGCTAACTGGCTTGTCGCTACGCAACACATTATTACAACGATGCGCGATAACCCGAATGGTTTTGTCTTTTATGGTGAACTGGATCCGCCCTTTGGTGCGGCAGGAGCGGCAGGTGCTTCGCCCGATGCTGCTGGAGGCTCCTATGCACGAGCGATGCAGGCCGACGACCAACTGGTGGGTACATTGCGAAACTGGTTAGCCGACCAGAAGTTGTTAGACAACACAGTGCTGATTGTGACTGCTTCAGAGGCGCAGGTGAACGAAACCGTCTTCGATAACTATTATGGAATGGGTATGAGTGGACGGGGGAGCAGCCTGGATGTACCACTGATTCTGTCTGGGAAGGGTGTTGCGTCTAGCATGTTAGAGCAACAGCCTATTTCAAGTTTTGCCGTTGCTGCTACAGCCCTACGTGCGTTATGTCTGCCTGCACCTGCTAACGCACGTGCAACAGCGATAATAACGTTATATCGAAATCAATGTCCTTAATCTTTACATCAAATTCGCGCTGTAGGGGCCGTAATTTATTACGCCCCGTTACGTTGTTAATTGGGATCAAGGCGTAATAAATTACGGCCCCTACAGATGGTTTTCTTCGTTTCTATATGACAAGGATGCCTTTTATGGAAAGAAAATTTGTTATTTTCTTTATATTTACGCTGCTTATGCTTGTACTCGCTGGCTGTGGTGGGCAGGCACAGGCTCCTGATCCGCGCCTGAAATATTTTAGCATCGTCGATTCGCGTATTCTGATCGATGGTAGTCAGGCACAGGTCGCGGGCGATGTGATGAATAATAGCACGATGAAATTTCCCTTCGATGTGACGCTGCAGGCAAATTTGCTGGATGCACAGGGCAACGTTATCGGGACCGCCACTGGCACGGCGGAGGATGTTGGCCTGGGACAGGTGCGTCAGTTTGTGCTGCTGGGTACGGTCGATGGTACGAAGTACGCCAAACTCAATGTTGTCCCGATATCGTTGCAAGAGAAACGACAGGAATTGAATCAACCGACGCCAACGCCAATCAATGCTTAGGGAGGAAGAGCGCGTGTCAGGTGTACTACGTTTTAGCTGGTGGTCACTGCGTGGGCATTGGGAACGTGTCGTTATGCTGTGCATTGGCCTGTTGTGTATCTCCCTCTGTACGATGCTATTGGCAGGCTTCACACAACTTTCGACGCTCACCGCTACTCGTCAAGTGAGCCACTCCTGGCATACAACGTATGACCTGCTGGTACGCCCCGCAGACGCACTCAGCACCGCAGAACAGCAGTTGCATATCATTGATCCGAGCGCACCGGAGCAAACCTATGGTGGCATTTCGCTTGCACAAGTAAACGCTATCGCGCATATTGCCCACGTAGCAGTTGCCGCACCCGAAGCCGTTGTTGGCTGGATGACGGTACGCCCATATGTACCGCTTACCTTCACGCAACAAGGCGTGTATCGCGTCACCACCGATTTGACCGAAGGTACAGCTAATCATAAAACCAATGTTGCACATATACAGCATACGTTCATCGTATTGCCATTAGCTGGCTATACACGACTCGCAGCTACGCAACCTCTTCCTGATACAACCTATGTGCCACTGGAGCCGTCTGGAATGGCAACCGTTGCCGCCTCATGGCAATTACAGACATTACTTGCTGGTATCGACCCAAATGCGGAAGCGCAGCTAGTTGGTCTGCGCTGGCAACCTTCGACACAACATGGAGCAGGCAATAGTAGCTTGCCGCTGCTCATGAACACGCACCCCTGGACATTGCTATTGGCGACAATGACGATGGAGAAGGCGCAACTTCCTACTGATGTAACAACTGCCCAACTTGAACAGGCACGCTATTCCTGGACGCTTGCCACACACCAGCAATTTGACGGGCAGGCACTCTTGACGCTGTTAGCACAAGAATTGGGTATGCACACTCAACATAGCTTCGCCCCGTTACAGGGCGGCGATGTCACACGATATGTTCGCGTGGGCTATACCTCGTCAACACCATCTCAACTTGTTCTACAGCCCGTTGGTACTGATACCAACGGTGCATTGACGCGCTTCCCTTTATTGCCACAGGCAACCACGCCCTGGCTTGCACTCGATAACGGTACAAACTCATTCGCAACATTCGACGCGACAAAGCTAGCATTGAAGGACGACAATTCGTCGGCACCCCTTGGTCTATACCAACCTATGCAGGGAAGTATCAGCCCTGGCCTGTCACCTACGCATACAATCGTGTCGATGCCGCCATTGCTATTTACGACGCTCACTGCTGCCTGTCAACTTACGGGGCAACGCTGTATTAGCGCGGTACGTGTGCGCGTTGCTGGTCTCGGCCCTTTTGGGCAAAGGAGCGAAAGTTTATTGCAACAGGTGGCTATGGATATTCAGGGGCGCACAGGTTTACATGTAGATGTCATAACGGGAGCATCAGGGCGTCCACTCGCAGTACAATTTGCTGCTGGGGACAAGAGGTCAGTGCAGACGCTTTCAGAGGTCTGGATAGAGCCATACGCTGCCGTAACTATCACCTCCGGCGTGAATGTGGCGAATATACTCCTACTGGTTGCCGCCGTGAGTATAGCCCTGCTCGCGCTTATCGCTGCCGCCTTACTCTCGGCAAATGGCCGTACTGCCGATGTCCTGCTCTTGCTAGAAACAGGGTGGTCACGTCCCCTTTTGTTATGCGAGGCGATAGTGGAAGCGAGCGTTGCAGCATTACTTGCAGCCCTACCCGCGTGGTTGGTTTCGCAGTTTTTGCAACGTCTCGGTGCGCCTGCTGTGGCCGCCTCTGTTGTCATAAGCGTTCTTGTTATAGGTATTGTGCTGTATATTGTAGTTGTGCTTATTGCCACACAAACGCTATTTTTTATGCGAAAAACTACGCATAAACGCAAACGTCAGCTCTGGTTGAGCGGTTCCTGGTGGTGGATGATGTTCCGTCGGCAAGCATCATGGCGGCGCAGCAGTACGGCACTGGTTATTATCGCTATGGCCGGTGCCTGTGGTCTGGTGTGCTTTATGCTACTTGTGCAATCGGCGATAGATGGTATATTGTATGCAACGCTGCTGGGACGAGAGGTGCAGGTGAGTCTATCTACGACACACACTATTGCTGCTCTACTGACCTGTAGCAGCGCGGTGCTGACAACAGGTCTGACGCTGCTCCTGGTTGTGCGTGAACGCCTACCAGAGTTTAGCGTATTGCTTGCCGTTGGTTGGACGAGGCGCAGCATCGCCTTTGAGATTGTACGCGAGGGGATGCTACTTGGCTTGTCTGGTGGTCTGTTAGGGGGTATCGTGGCGGAAATATTTTTTATCGCGCTTTATCATGTCTGGTCATTGCAGTTATGCCTTGCCTATATCGCGGGCGCGGGTCTGCTTGGTGCATTGCTATGCGTCTGTAGTGCTGTCTATCCTACTCTTGTCACACTGTGGCTCCTGTCGCGCCGTACACTCGTCGAAAGCTAGAGGATGTGTATACATGTATGTAGTTGGTTCACATGGCGATTATGAAGAAGCCGTGTCACAAGCGCAAGACGCTATTATCACGATAGAGGATGTGCATAAACGCTATGGAGATGTTGAGGTGTTACGGGGGATTACAATGCATGTTGAGCGTAGTGCTTTTATCTCGATCACCGGACCCTCTGGCTCAGGCAAATCCACGCTTTTACGTATTATCGCCTCGCTCGATCAGCCCACATCTGGTCGTGTTGTGGTCGATGGCGTCGATACGCGGAAACTTGTTGGTAGTGCATTGGCAGTGTTCAGACGCGAACATGTTGGCCTGATCTTTCAAAGCTTTCGTCTCTTGCCCGCGTTAAGTGTCCTCGAAAACGTCATGGCCCCTCTGCTGCCCTATCGTTCCGCAAAACTGCTACGGGAACAAGGGCGTACAATACTGGCCCGCGTTGGTCTGGAGGCACGCGCTACCCACCTGCCCGGCGAACTTTCAGGGGGCGAACAACAGCGTGTCGCCATCGCGCGTGCCCTTGTCGCCAATCCTCACCTACTACTCGCTGATGAGCCGACTGGTAGTCTCGACAGCGCAACTGGACAATCCGTCATGGACCTGCTCCAGGAACTACAGGCTGCCAGTGCCACAACGCTCGTCGTTGTGACACACGATGCGAAGGTCGCAGCCCGCGCCCAACACCTCTATACAATGGAAGATGGTAAGTTTGCTACAGAGAAGTAAAGAGCAAATATGCTAAGAAATGTGACAATTTATGTCACAATAATAATACAACTTGCACTAAAAATGGTGTAGATGAAGTATGACAGGACATATCCTGTCATACTTCATCTACACCATTTGTACTCAACCCTTTATGAGTTCGATGTACGTATCCTTATCGACACGGGCCGAGAAGAGCTTGGTCTCCTCGGTTCCATCCATCACGACATAGACAACACCGCCATCAGCGGCATTGACATAGCCCTGTTCACCTGTGCGTATCACGCGCACACGATCACCTTCTTGAAAGTAGGTGCCTTCTGCATTCGTTTCCATTACTGTGTCTGCCTTTCTCTGGGAATTTCTACAAGCGTTTGCGTAAAATTTGTTTGCACTTTATTGGATAGAGGGGAGCGTAACGCAAGTGCAACATCATAGGAGGACTTGTGTGCGATACTGGGTACAAGCGAAGATGCAATGACCTTTTTATAGATTTTTACATACTTCTGCGCCATGACGCGTGCCGTGAAATTGTGTTCGACATGTGCATGAACCGCTACTCGATCAAGCCCGCGAACGCGGAAAATGGAGTGCGCCATCTCGTCTACATTCTCCACAAGAAAGCCACTTGTACCGTCTACTACAATTTCTGGGGCTGCTCCACGATTGAAGGCAATCACTGGACAACCGACCGCCATCGCTTCAATCATGACCATGCCAAACGGCTCTTCCCACTGGATGGGATTGAGCAAGGCGCGAGCGCGACTCAACAGAGCAACCTTCTGTTTCATGTTGACCGGACCAATGTACTTGACCTGCTGATCGTCGATGAGTGGTTGAATGTGCTGATCAAAATAGTTGACCGATTCCTCAACGTGCCGATCAATGGTGCCAGCAAGTACGATAGGTACACCGGCCTTTTTTGCTGCTGCGATAGCCAGGTGTGGGCCTTTCTCAGGCACAAAACGCCCTAGCCACGCGACGTAATTCCCTGGTTGTTGTTCTGTCGTTTGATAGTGTTGCATTGGTAGCCCATGATGCACTACACCAACAATATTGAGTGGATGCGTATTGTTCGCGCGTGCCTGCTCACTGATCATGACCATTGGCACGGCTGAGGCCCATTCCATATAATAATCGTCGGCGTCTCCTGTCCACGACTGCACACGGTCAAAAGGAAAGTGGCTGTGGAGTGTCATGACATGTGCTACATCAACATTTGCTAAAAGGGGTAAGAGATACATTTCCGCGCTAGAAGAGAGATGTGTGTGTACAACATCAAAATCGTGGTCTTTGATGTATTCAACGGCTTTGTGGAGATGATAGTAGGCTTTGAGATGTCCCTGCCACGGAACACCCGAGTCAATCAGTGATTGCGGGAAAAACGAAACAAGTTTCGCCGATGTTTTAGCGTCGCCCGGAGCAAATAAGGTAACGTCGTGTCCCTGTGCTACCTGCTCTTCTATCAGATTATATAGCACGACCTCTGTCCCACCATAGTTTTTAGGGGGAATAGTAATCCAGGGTGGAGCGATGTGTGCGATTTTCATATGTATCCTTTACACTAGATTGGTACAAACGTCATGACGATATACGGCTGTACCAACAATGGTTGCGTATCTTTCCATCCTGGCCCTGTGAGGACATCCTGAAAACAATGATTTGCGTGGCGGGCGGCATGGCAAGAGTTTCAAGCGAGTGAGAAGAGCAAGAGACAGCTTCTGTGGTGTTTTTGCTTGTTCCGAATAAACGTCCTATATTCAGTATATCATATATTTATGCAAAAGTCGAAAATTGTTAAAAAATGTGTAAGCACAGACATTGTGACGCGTCACAATGTCTGTGCTTACACATTTTAGTCTACTTATCTTTTTGTTCTGTCACCCTCAAGGAAGAAGACGATACGCTCGCAAATGTTGGTGCAGTGGTCGCCAACGCGTTCGAGATTGTGGGCAATCCAGAGCCAATATGTCATGCGCTGCATCGCCAAACCATCCTGTTGTAGCACAGGAATAGCATGAATACCCGACATCATGGTCATCAAATCCTGGCGCACCACCTGATAGCGTTCGTCTACTGCATCGTCTTTTTGCAGGAGAGCCTTTGCAGCCTGGGCATTGTTAGAGGAAAACGCCTGTATCGTTTCGTGTAGCATGCGTTGAGCCTCTTGCCCAAGACTCTGAAGACCAGCAACGATAGATGCCTCGGTTACGTTATGGCCCGCTACTTGCTCTTGACTATCGCTCATTGTAGAAGATGGGTTTATTTCAAGCTGGCTTACGCCTGTTTTACGCAGTGGAGCCATACGTATCAGCAGTTTTGCAATGCCAACTGCGTTGTCGCCTGTGCGTTCCAGGTCCGTCGCGATTGATGGCGTTGCTGAGAGCAGACGCAGGTCGCGACCTCCCAATGGTTGTTGCATTGTGAGTGACTGAAATGTGAGCCTGTCAACCTCGCCTCTCAGGTTGTCGATAGCATCATCAGAGGCAACTATTAACCCACAAAGTGCTTCGTCACCCGTTGCTATCGCCTGTAGCGATTGTGCAAGTGCTTGCTCGATTAACTCGCCCATACGTGTGATATAGGTCGTAATTGCTTGTAGTTGTGTGTCTAAAACTGTTCTTGCCATTGCAGTGTACATCCTTTCGTCTGTTTACGAAAATTGTAACATGTCAATGTTAAGCGATTGTAATTTACCTTTCCCTAATAATATTTTGTGGGCTTCTTATACTGATAAGAGACGACAAGTGTGTCGTTCGCTTTAGAAATATAGCAAATGCTGCGACCGATATATATACTCATTCAGGCGCGGTAGGAAAAGGAATTTATGATGGTTTCATCTCGTACAGAAAACACAGATGCATTACAGAAGGGTGCATTACGTCGGCAGTTTCTTCGCCGCTCGGCCAGCGGGGTTGCGGTTGCTGCCTCTGTTGGACTGCTTGCGGCTTGTGGTGGGCAAACGACGACCAGCACAGGTAGTAGCAATCCAACGGCGACAACTGCAAGTAACACGCCTACATCTACGACAGCACCGATGGGCTTGGCAATGCCTGCACTTTCAGATACCAAAGCAGCATTCACCGAGATTATGAATGACGAGACCGCTCACGTCACATTCCTACAGGGAGCGTTGAAAAAGGCTGGTGCTACTGTTCGTCCTAAACCAACCTTCAAGGGATTGGCACAAACAGACATGGACTCTTTCGCGAAGCTCTCACAAGTTTTCGAGAATGTCGGCGTGGGTGCCTACTTGATGGCTGCCCCTGCTATCTCTTCAAAGGCATACCTTGCGGCGGCAGGCTCGATTCTGACCATCGAAGCAAGACACGCAGGCTTTCTTGATGTATTGCTGAGCATGCCAGTAAGCGCTAACGGTGCATTCGACAAGCCGATTACACAGGCGGACATCGTGAAAGACGTTTCGCCCTTCATCGATAGTTTGAACGGTGGCTCGGATCCTTCTGCTATGCTCAAGAATGATGCGGACATCCTGAACTTTGCTCTGCTCCTGGAATTTCTTGAGGCCGAGTTCTATACCACGAACGTACCGAATCTCTTCAAATAAATGAGAGAGAACGAACACAACGGGCATCTCCAAAGGGGATGCCCGTTGTGTTCGTTCTCTCTGTTAGCGTGCTGTGCGGCGTCCGTAAGCCGTGACTGCGAGCGGGACGAAGACAATGAGAATGCCGATGCACCATGCGAGTGCCTGCCAGATGGTGGTGGCATCAGGATGGTTGAGCAGGAGGCCGCGTACCGCGTTGACCACCAGCGTCACGGGCTGATGCTCCGCGAAGACGCGCAACCAGGTTGGCATCGTACTCGTCTGCACGAACGCACTACTGGCGAAGGTCAATGGGAAGAGCCAGATGAAGCCAGCCGATTGTGCCGCCTCGACACTGCTCACCGCCAGACCAATCGTTGCCGATATCCACGAAAAGGCGAAGCTGACCAGTAAGAGCATGCCCACACCTGCCAGCAGAGACAGGAAGCCGCCATCAGGTCGAAACCCGACGAGCAACCCGACAATCCACATCACCGCAACCACAATGACGTTGCGGACCAGATCGGAAAGCGTGCGTCCTGTCAGCACGGCTGATTTCGCCATGGGCAGCGAGCGGAAGCGATCAACCAGACCTTTTTGGATGTCGTTGGCGAGACCGATGCCGGTGGTCGTCGAGCCAAAGATGACCGTTTGTGTAAAGATGCCCGCCATCAGGTAGTTGACGTAGCTTGTGCCATTGACAGCGATGGCGCCCCCGAAGACATAGCGGAAGAGCAAGACAAAGATGATTGGTTGAATGGTCGAGAAAATCAACTCTTCGGGAATCCGTGGAATCTGTGTCAGGTTGCGTCGTGCCAGGACAAGCGCATCGGCGAAGGTCCAGTAGAGGGCTGGGCGTGACTCTGGCACTAATTTTTCAGGTAGAGGTATATTGCGAATCATCGGACACTCCTTTCCAGAGGGGGGGCAACCTTCTCGTTTGTTGACGGCGCATCCTCTTCAGTGGCAGCACGTCCAGTCAGCGAAAGGAAGACATCATCAAGGGTGGGGCGACGCAGTGACAGGTCGTCCAGAGGAATGTGTGCATTGTCCAGGTCACGCACAACGGCGGCAAGTTGCTGGGCACCGTGTGCCACTGGCAGCACAATCCGGCGCGTCATCCTCTCAACCTGTGCCTCGCCCACACTATAGGGACGCAGCGTCTGTAAGGCAGTATCGAGATTGCCACCCTGTGCCACCGTTAACTCAAGACGTTCGCCACCAACCTGCTCTTTCAATTGATCGGCTGTCCCCTTGGCAATGACGCGCCCACGATCAATGACCGCGATCTGGTTGGCGAGTTGATCGGCCTCTTCCAGGTATTGGGTGGTCAGCAAGACCGTTGTGCCCTCGGCGACCAGTCCACTGATCACATCCCACATCGAGAGACGACCGCGTGGGTCAAGCCCGGTTGTCGGCTCGTCCAGGAAAATCACGGGCGGCGTCATAATCAGGCTGGCCGCCAGGTCGAGGCGGCGACGCATACCGCCGGAGTACGTTTTTACCGTTCGGTTAGCGGCATCGACCAGATCGAAACGTTCGAGTAGCTCTTTGGCGCGTCGTTTGGAGACCGCCCCCGACAGGTGGTAGAGTTGGCCGAACATCTTCAAGTTTTCGTAGCCGGTGAGGTATTCATCAACGGCTGCATATTGACCCGCAAGACCAATACGTGAGCGGAGCGCGTCGGCGTCTTTCACCACATCGAGTCCTGCGACCTCTGCATGGCCTGCATCAGGTTGTAAGAGCGTGGTCAAGATGCGTACCGCCGTTGTCTTGCCCGCGCCATTGGGTCCGAGGACACCGAGAACGGTTCCCTCTTCGGCCACTAAATCAAGCCCGGCCAGAGCCTGTGTTTTGCCATAGTGTTTTTGAAGTCCTTCGGCTATGATAGCCGATCTATTCGACATGGTATATTTCCTCTCATAAAACTCCCAAAAATCGTTGTAAGGACACTCTTATGTCTATTCTTTCTTTGGAGGTGTATGGCGGCAATTTCTTGACCCGCATGATACAATATGCTACAATGTGTATGTGGACATATGTCCACATACACATTGTAGCGGACAGGTGTCCGTTTTGTCAAGGGAAAAGCAGAGTGACAAAAGAAACTTCCGGTGGCTCATGGTCTGCCAATCTGCCAAAAGTGCTTGGCACGCGTCCACGACATGAGCGGCGCGATGCAATGGAGCATCGGCAACGCATTCTACAGGTTGCTCAACACCTTTTCGCTCTACATGGAGTTGGTGCTGTTAGCATGCATCAGATCGCAAAGGCTGCTGGCATTGGGCAAGGTACGCTCTATCGACGCTATGCCCATAAAGGCGATTTATGCATGGACCTCCTTTGCGAACGTCATGAGCGGTTGATAGAGGATATCGCGGCACTGTTCGAGAAAACGAAAAACTTTCCTGTCCTTGAGCGTTTAGAGGGTGTAATGGCGCAGTGTATCGCCTTTCTCGAAGAACAGGGAGCCTTGCTTGGCCCTGTTCTTCGAGAAAGGCAAGAGATGTTGTGTTCTGATGTTCCCTCTAGCTCGCAGAACACCTCCTTCTATGTCTGGCTACACACATTGTTCGCAGGGCTACTGACAGAGGCGGTGGAGCGCGGAGAACTGGTCGATCTCGATATTACGTTTACCGCAGACGCTATGCTTGCCACCCTCAACCCCATGTTTTACCGTTTACAGCGGCAAGAGCGCGGCCTTTCTCCAGAGCGCATCTTGCAAGGACTTCGCCGCATTTATATTAAAGGTATCAATACACGGTGAACTCTAGCGAGAGTTGTGTGTTAAAGCTGTCCTATCAGGTGTGTGAGTCGTGTTTGCTCCTCGACCGCATCTGCAACGCCAATGGACATGACGAGTATTTCGTCCAATCCTGCGGCTAAGAGTTCTATCAGGCGGCCAGCGATATCGGCCTCGCTCCCAGAAACAACAAGGTTGCCAATGAGGTCATCCGACATGGCACCCTCTGCAGAGACAGGAAAACCCGCCTCGGCGAACATACTAGCATAGAAGGGAAGCCGCCCGTAACGGCCAATTTGCTTACGTGCCGCTGCCAACACCGCCTGCCGATCCTGACTCATCGCAACTGGTATGTGTGCAACTAGTGGTGGCGCGGGACGTTGGCTTTTCTCCGCTCCCGCTCGCAGTGCTAGCAGTGCTTTATCAAGGAGATATTGTACAGGGCTGACCCACGAAATTGCGCCATCAGCGACTTCGCCCGCTAGAGAATATGCCCCTTCACGCAGAGCCGAGATCAGGATAGGCGTGCGTGGTGTACGTGGAAAGCTCGATTTGATGGTATAGAACGTTCCTGTGTGGTCTATTTTTCCCTCCCACAGCAGTACGCGTAAAATATCTACATATTCTCGCGTGTGTTCCATAGGCTTCGTCAGGGGAATGCCATAGACGCCTTCAATGACAGGGCGATGGCTAGGTCCGATTCCTAGCCGTAGCCTATTGGGTGCTACATCATTAAGTGCTAAAACCTGTTGAGCTAACGCAAGAGGATGGCGTGGATACGTTGGTATGATAGCTGTACCCATACGCACATTCCTTGTTTGGACAGCCGCTGCCGCGAAGGTCGTCAATGTGTCAGGTGCTGGTGTACTTTGTGTCATCCAGATTTGTTGCACACCTGCCGTATCTGCTGCCACAATAGTCCCCACCGCTGCCTGTGCATCTTCACCGGATACAACCAGGCCGACGCGCTCTCGTGTTGTCCGTTGCGTTGATGTTTCTCTTGCTATCGCGTTTGTATTATCTTGTTGCATTGCATTTCCTCTGGTAAATACGTGTTACGTTCTCGTCTGAACATACCACGTTGTGTTTCGTAGCGTCAAACGAAGAGCATGCGATTTCGCTACGCTTTTGTTATAATGGTTCATTAATGCTTATATAATCGTGCATTGTAGGGACCGATGTATCGCGTCCTGGGTGGGGTTGGGGAGGGGGAACGCGTGCGCCATGATTCTTTCCGGCGACGTGTACCCCACTGCCCCACCCCAGGACGCGATACATCGGTCCCTACAGAGATCGTTCGCGCATGTGTTGGCATCAATATTTGTGCATAGGAGATAAATACATGTTCATCTCGTTCAGCTATTTAACACATCTTGAATGCTCTCGTTGCCATACCCGCTACGACGCCGATATACGTGCCCAGCTTTGCACGTGTGGTTCGCCGTTACTG